>VTLG01012077.1_pt1 | contig 10456 bp, 24 predicted proteins | sample 4694571 | NCBI WGS metagenome assembly VTLG01 (sample SAMN12604809, study PRJNA352737) | marine metagenome | biome: ENVO:00000447; feature: ENVO:00000209|ENVO:00000569|ENVO:01000036; material: ENVO:00002151; isolation source: viral sequences binned using virsorter ... | reverse complement strand
CATTTAATTTTATTAACACCCTCAAATACTTTTCCATTCTTTTTCAAAGTATTTATTCTTCCACTTACAGAACTTTTCTCAAAACCAGTTAGTGCAGATATTTCAGACAAACTCAATCCACCTCGTTTTTCTTTTAGGATTTGTAATATCCTTTGTTCTTGGGATAGCTTTTTACCCTCAACTTTTAGTCTATTATAAGATAATTTACTTGTTTCTCTTATCATTCTTTATTCTCCTTTATTAAAATGGAATGTCATCAGATTGTGATGATCCACTTTGGTTATAGTGTTCAAGTGCTAATTGATTCACTTTTTGTTTTAGTGTTTTATCGGCAAAGACAGTATCGTTGTATTCACCATCTTTGTTTTGTTGGCTTGGGAATCCTGCAAACATTCCGTTTGCTCCCTCTACTAGCTTAAAGCCTTTTATAGTAAAGCCGTCTTCTGTTTCCAAATCAAAGAAAGCCTTAACTTTTCCCCAATCGCCTTTGTTCATTCTACTTATTTTCATTTATTTTCTCCTTGTTAATTAAAAATTCCATTTGTTTAGATTTGTTCATTTTATTAAACATTGCTATTTCTTTGTTTGGTGGATATTTACTGAACCATTTATACCACAACAAATGATAGTCAAGCTCATCAACAATTTCATTTATGCTACTCACAATCTTTCCTCATTTCTTCTGGATCAAATACATTAAACTCTATTACAACCTTATTACCAAACATTTTCATAAGTTTATCGGCAAAATCCTTACACTCATATTTAAGTTCAGTTATTAATAAATCATTGTTCATAGTATCTCCCCTTTGAATTTTTCAACAAAACCTTTTAATAATGGGTGATCATTTTCATTATAATCATATTCTAGTGTTTTGTATTCTATTTTCGGCTTTGTAGGATTTATAGGAATGCCGTATTCAGATATATTATAAACACTTTCTTCATACCAAATACAATTCTCACACCCTTTACATTCTTTAAGATGTTTTTGTGCTTCTTTATACATACTCATTACAATTTACCCCCTAATTGAAAGTCTAAGTCTTGATTTATAGATTCGGCTTCTTCATTCTCAAATCCCTCAATAGTAGCCAACATTTTATTAAGAACTCTTTGATAGTTAGTTTGATTTGAATCTTTCCTTATTTCATCTTTGACTTTATTTCTTTTGCCGTCAAATGCTTTATGTTTTATAAGGTTATCAAACTCTTTGGCTTGTTCTTCTGTCCTGTATTCTTCGGCAGGTTTTTTGAAATCCTCTGCTTCTACATCGGAATAAACTCCATACTCATAAGCATTTATAAGTGCTAGACATACTCTATCTTTGGCTCTTTTTTCTGCCATAGCCAACAAGTAAAGATTCTTACAATTTTTTGTGTCTGCTTCGCCTGTTTTCCACATTACAACATCACCCTTTTTACCTGTGACTACCATTCTTACTAAATCTTTTTCAGAATTTATAATTTGTGGTGGTGCAAATGTTATACTTTCAATGTGTGCTATTTTCTGACAAGCGTCATGTGTTATAATCCATTTCTTGCTTCTGGATTCTTGCCAATAGTCTGATTCTGTTAAATTATACTTTTTTGCTAGTTCTTTCATATTCATTCTTTTGATCTCCTTAAATTTCGTAATATGTGATTCGTTTTTTAGTGCAGTTAGGGTAGAGTTTTTCTACCGATGTGTTTAAAATTCTTGATAATTGTTTTAATCTTTCTTGGTTTGGCTTTCTAGTGCCTTTAATATAACCACTTAGTATGCTTGGGTGTAAGTCCATTTTAGAGCAAATATAAGTATTTTTTAAACCTTTGCTCTTTATAACTTCTTTTAATCTATTCATTTGTAATCTCCATTTAATAATCAATTTTAATTTACATAATATATAATAATTATTTAAATATACAAAATTATTTATTATTTTTTTTATTTCTTTTATAATTCATTTTATTTGTTTATAATATAATCTTGTTATTTGGTTTGGCTTATTACTTTTGGCGATAACAAGTTATAACGAACTACCAAAAGGGATCACAAAGTTCAAGGTGAGGACGAATTATAATACACCTGTGATGAAAAAAATATTATAAGCTATCTTCCACAATGTGAGGGTTATAATAGCAGTCATTCTCAGATTAAAAGTCTGGGAATAAGGACTGCTATACCAAATATAAGGGTTATAATTTATAAACATCTATTTAATTATCTCTATATCAACATCATCTTCATCAATCTTATAATCCCAATCTTCTTCTGTTGTTTTAGAAATAGCTTTAGCAATATAACCCTCCTCATCTGTTGTAAATTGATCTTCGACACCTCCAAAAGATAAATTTTCATACTCCTGCTCATCAACCTCGCATATATACTCTGTTTTTTTGGCTACCCATTCTATTGCAGTTACTTTTATTTTCATTTTGAATTTACTACCCTCCTTTATTAGTTTATCTAGTTCTTTGAATTTTTTATTTACCATTCTATTTGAATGTTCTTTACTATCAAACAAAAAATTTCTATTTCTTATGGAAAGAGACATATCAATATAGTAATCTATTTCTTCCATTAAACATATGTAGTCTATTGTCCAAGATATTCTAGGTTTGAATTTGCTATCCTCCTTTTGTTTTTTTGTTCATATCTTAAATTATTATACTGATGTAAATAAACCTCAAATAACAATGTTGTTATTATCTTTACAATTATTACATTCATCTACATCTTTTTCTTCATTATAAGTATATTCACTACAATAATCGCCACATATACCACAAATAAATTCATTCATTTTATTACTCCTTTTAGTTAGTTATGTAATTTATTAGCAATCTAAACCAAAATATACCCAGTAATATTGCCGTTCCTGTTATAACAATCATAATAGTGTGTATTATAATGTCATAATATAATCTGATCAGTTTTGATGTATTCATTTTATTATTCTCCTGTTTTATTATTATTTAATATCTATATTTATCTTTATTTATTATAAAGTTATTTATAGTTTGCTCAATTTGATAGTTATTTATTAAAAATAATCTACCTTCTTCTTTTATATCATTATTTAACAATATTTTATAATTATTATTATTAAATATAATATTATAAGTTTTTTTAGTATATATACTTGTAAATTTCATATTAAATGTTTTCTAATGGTATAAACCTAAAATCTTTACCATAATTAATATCTTTTTTATCTTTAATTATATAACTATCTTTTAGACTTTTAAATTCATTATATGGTGTAAATAAGTTATTTAAAGTCTTTTTTTGCTTATATTTTATTTTTTTACCCATTAATATTTCAATATAATCTTTACCAATTTCAGTAACTGTTCCAGATAGCCAATAATCACCAATATTAATTTTATCACCTATTTTAATATTATATTCTTTTAAACCTTGTTTTTTATAATGATTTTTAAGTCCTTTTAATTTAATATTATATATATATTTCATTTTTTTAATCTCCTTTTTTTAGCCGTTTTATTATTTTTAAATTGCTCAATATCAATTATATAATTATCCTGTTTATTTATTCTTTTAAATATATATACTAGCTTCATTATATCGCCTCCAATTCATTTATATAATCATAAGTTATTTGTTCGCCTATAATATAAACATACATATTTACGACTTTTTCAGCATCTGAAAAATCAGTAGAAACCTCTCCAAAATTATCTTGTTCATATTCTTTTATAAACTCTATTACATCAAATACTTTATCAGATAACCATTTTTTAGCCTTATAAGTTCCAATTATATAATAATCAGTATTAAATATTTCGTAATGTAATTCATTATCTTTTATTAATTGCTCTAATGTTTCATTGTCATAATCTTCTAAGCAATTATTAAAATATTCTTTTATTTCATTCTTTTTATAGTTCATTTTATTTTACTCCCTTATTTGTTTATATTTCTTCTTCTTCTTCATCGCATAAATTATTATATGCTTCTTTAAGTTCTTTAATACAATCAAGATTTAAATCTAATTCTTCATCTGTTGCAATTACATCTTTAATACAATCATATAGTTTTTGTAAGTCTTCCATTTTATTTTACCCCTTTATTTGTTTTTCTAATTATGAATTGGTTAGGCTTAGAGACTATATATTCAATAGTCTCAATACAATCTTGAGCCGTGTTAAATATGTAGTCAGTAAAGAATTGATTGTTTCTGTGTAGTATTCTATATCCTGTTTTATTTGGATAGTTTTTTACTATTTTAAATTGATAACCTTTTATTTCTATTTTCATTTTATTTTATCCTTATTTTTATTTATGTTATTTAATTACTAGACTAATTTACAACCTTGTAAAGTAATATGCAAGTATTTTTTTACAAAAAGGTAAATTAATTTAATATGTGATATTTTGCCGTTACTTAAATTCATACATACTAAAACAAAACAAAAACAAATCTAAAATATGTTTCTGGAATCTTGAAAAGTATATAATAATATAGATTAATTCTAATATGTTAAAATCTGATTAAATTGGGTATATGGTGTTTCACACCCCTTATTATCATTTATTTAACTACTAATCCCCCTAAATAAGCAAGATTATTTCTTAGGAGGGGTAATGTTAGGGTTAGGGTGTATATTTGGCTTAAATGGGGTGTAGGGGGATAGGTTACTTTCTCGCCTTGTCGGCTCCCATTCCACAAAAAAAGAGGACTTTTACTACCAAAAAAAGATTTTTAAATTTCTACCAAATTGTAGTAAATTACGCTATGGATAATAAACTAGCTAAGAAAAAACCTGCAAAAGTACTAGCAATAGAGTGTTTTGCTTTAAATCCTACGATTACAGCTAAGGAGGTTGCAGCACAAGTTGGCGTTAGTCCAAGGACAATAGCTTCTTGGAAGGAAGATCCAATGTTTATAGATAAGATATACGAAAGGTATATGACTGAGTTTGGCTCACAGTTACCTGCTGTTATTAATTCTATGGTAAGGGAAGCTAAGCACGGTAATGTCCAAGCTGCTAGGTTAGTGTTAGAGCATAGTGGTAGATTAGTTAAGAATGTTAATATAACGATTGATAGTCCTTTTGAGAAGTTTTTAAAGAAAGAGACTATAGAAGATGCTGAGGTTATAGAGGTATTTGATGAGGTAGAGATGCCACAAGACTTACCTGAAAGAAAAGAGCATAAAACAGTCAAAGAAGAGAAGATTAAGATTAAGACTATTATGGATAGGGAGAAAAAGAAACTTACCTATAATGATAAGCGTAAAGAATGGTATAATTGGAAGAAAAGAGCTAAAGCTGTGGGTATAGATCCTTTACCTGCTAAAAAGCCTACTAAAGGTCAAAGAAAAGAATGGGAACAATCTATTATTGAGGCAGAAAAACTACTCTAAATCCATTAACATTTCTTCTAATCTATCAAATCTATTATCTAGTTGTGTTTCTATTTTGGCTACACTTACTTTAAGGTTAGTTATATCGCCTTCATTCTTTTTGACAGTTTTAACTGTATTTATTTGTTCTTTTTCAACATTTTCAATTTTAGACTGAGTAGAGCCTTGAGTGAATATAAAAGTACCTATTATAGTTACTCCTGTTAGTATTGTTCCTAGTGAAATCTTCTTGTCAATCATTTTCTCTCTCCATAATTCTTAAAAATTTATCTTTTAGTCCATTTCCTGATAGTCTCGCCATTATCTCTACTTGTGCCTTGAATATACCATTTAATTTCTTTTGTTCCATTTGTACCATTTTTTGCTGATCTATCAGCTTAATAATAATACCTTCCAACCTCTTGAAGTCTTGGTCTAGTTCTTGCATTAGAGTTTCCTGAATGAATTTGTTTTGCCTCCATATAAAAAATCCAAATGCTATCGTCATTGCAATCGGTATTCCAAATTGTTCCAGTATTGCTAAAATATCCATCGTTCTCCATTACGCTATTCCCATAAAGGGTATTGTATTGCTTTCCATTAATTCACACATTTGTTGGTAAGTATCTTTTCCTATTTCTACCAACCTATCTTCTTCTTTGTAAAATTGTCTCTCGTATTTCTCTTCCGTTAATTCTTGTGCCATATAATCAATTAAAATATTAAGTTTCTCGTGCATATTAATGATATTTTTAAGCAGTATCTCTATTTTTTCATCTTCAGACATTTTCATAGCTATTTCCTCATTCGGTTTTCGAGTAATTTAGTGAATTTTTCCTCAAAATCCTTGTAAATTTTATTTGTATTTCCTTTTTCTGAGGGGAGAGCTGCTGTAATAAATTCTCTTTGTTCTACTATTATACCTTTTTCTTCCCAAGGATAGCCACCTTCTCTTCGGTGCTCTTTAGCGTAGTTTACTCCACTAATACCTTTAGGTCCACCCTTTAAACTATCTGCTAATTTACCTGTATCAAATAATGGTGGAGCTTTTACTCCTCTTGGGTTAGTCTTTTTTAATTTAGGTCTAACTTTACCTGCTTTTATAAATTTAGAAGAAGCATCTGCAATTTCAGGTGCTACCTCCTTATTAACCCAATATCTTAGTTTTTCTTTTTGAACTTCTTTTAAAATACTATTAAAATCTATATTATACTCTATCTTCATTATCTTCAGGCTCCATTTGTGCTTTATTTGCTTTTAATTTAGCATTTGCCTCTTCTATACTCAAGTCTTTGTTGTATTCAACCATTAATTCAGCTTTATTTACAAGTCCTAGACTTAATCTGTGATTATCAAGAGCTATCTGATCTTGAACCGTCATTGGGTACTCAGGCTCATTAAAATCAAGTTTTAAGCCTTCAGGCATCCCAATATTGAAAGTTCTAGCTATTTTTCTTTCAATTTGGTAAATTTCGTGCTCGTATTGTGTCCATAAAGCCAAATCATCCTGATAATCTTCAAAACTTTCCAAATCTTTAATTTTTAAGGCTATTCCACTAGGAGTTTCGCCTCCATCTTGAGCAAATTGGACAGATAAGTGGTTATTTTGTGCTACAAGCTCCATTTGGAACTTAACATTTTCAATTACCTTCTCAATATCACCTGATGGAGATAAAATATTGTAATTTGCACCATCTGGAAGCTCTAATATAACGTCAGAGCCAAATCTTTGGTTATTTCCTAAATCAGCACCACTTACAACAGGTTGTCCAAACATTTGAAACCTTAAACCAAGTTGAAGCTCTGTCATTGTAATATTTATGTGTTCATTTGCATTACATATATCATTTGCACCTTCTACATAGAAAGAATCGCTTTGATGCTCTCTGTGTGTAAATGCAAACGGCAAAGTTCCATATCCGTGCTCTTTTTCCTCTATTACCTTACCTGATTCATCAAATATAATGTAACTTTCTTGATTCCAATGAATATACTGACAAGAATCTGAATTAGAAGCGTCTTCAGTAAAGTGCATTAAAGGATAAGAAATTGCTATTGGTTTGAATGGATCATCGCCAAAGAACGGATGAAAGTAATAAATAGGCTGATAATCAAAGTGAGGCATCTCATCATCAACATACATTACTCTTACTGCTATACTACCAACTAAACGTGTCATTCTTTCAATATGTTTCATTTTAGCGTCTTTTAATACAGAGAGATTTTCGTATTTCTTATTAACATTCCTATCAGCACCTACTGTGTAGATTCTTGACATTTTATTTATAAACTTTTTAGTTATATTCGCCTCGTAAGGAGGAACTTCTCTGAAAGCATCTAAATCAAATCTATTTTCTATATAGTATTTAGTATTACTACCATTATAGTAATCTAATAGCTTATGTACATAACTTTCTCTTTTTCTATGGTTTTCTATCTTTAAGACGTTTAAGCTGTCTTTAATAGCTTGTTCTCCTTTGTATATCATCTGTTCCTCACTTTTATCTCTCTGTTTTTAATTGGAAAATTGTTAATAAAAAAATATCTTAATTGGTCACATCCGTGGTCGTGATAACCGTCTTTTAAAGGCTCTTGCTTTAAAGGTTTGCTATCTTGAGCTTCAGGGTATCTGTAACTTTCTAAATCTTCTGCCATACCTGTACAATTATTGTTTAAATGAAGGTATCTTTCGCCATTTGCGTTTTCTATAAAACTTCTAACGTGATTAACTCCTGCTGTAATACTTCTTGAGGCTTTATCTGTTATTGTATTGACATTTATACCCATTTTTCTAAAAATTTCTATATCTCCTACACCTGATTGTCCTTGTGCTTGTAAACCTGCTGGGTCGCCATAATATTTTGCTACTATATAAGGCTTACCTTTAATCATAGCTGCTAATTCATCTGTTTTGATATTGGTCTCGTGTATAATCTCGTCTATCATATTAATATGCCATTCACCATTTACCCTGTAGGTCTGATACCATCCCACAGACGGCATACGATAACCAAAATCAATACTACAAAAAGTAGGAAGATGTGGGTTATAAGGATAGTAACCGACATCAAGATTCCTATCAAAAGGATAAACCCTGCCCTCAAATGATGTAAACTGAGCTCCATATTCCTGATCATAAAGCTCTTTAGCCATATTACGTTTTCTCTCAATAAGAAACTTGTCATCTGCACCTTCAGGAAACGCAAAGGAGTTATCCCAAGACGGTGCTTGATGTGATTCCCATAACTCATCAGTTTTTCCCAATAAATATAAATCATATAGCCAATTAAACCCTTCTGGTGTTGAAATAAATACAGCCTTACCTTTTCTATCAGATAAAGTGGGAGATAAATACATATCCCAAATTCTTGGTCTTACTTTAGCAGCCTCATCTACTATCAATAAATCTAACCCTTCTCCTACAAGTGAATCAGGGTTATCTGCTGATTTAGCTTCTACAACAGTACCCCATTTGAATTTTATATATCTTTCTTTTTCTGAAGCCTTTATAATGTCATTAGGGTGACCTTTAACCATTTTATCCCATACTTCTCTAAACATTAAATCGGCTTTATCATACGAAAGTCCTACTAACCATATTCTTTTATTCGGCTGGGAGGCGTAGAATGTCGCTTCCATTGCCGATGCCGTAGTCTTCCCAAAACGCCTCCCACAAACCATTACAAAAAACCTTGCAGATTCTTTTTCAGGAAAGTGTAATTTCCTTTGCCCCTCGTGTGGTTCATAGCCTAAAAAATCAAACCATTTTTGCTTATAATTATTTAAAACTTGCATAATTCCACCAACTTAATTTAACTTACGATGTATGACAAATGCAAGATATAGTATTTTGCAATTAAAAATATACAAGATATAGGAGGACAGTATGTCTGAAGAACAAGTAGTATCAAACGAAGCAGAAGTGGAAACTGGTACGGAGAATGTTACTCAAGATAATGCTCAAAATGAGTACATAGCAGAAAGCAAGAAGTATAGAAAAAGAGCACAAGACGCTGAAAATAAGTTATCCAATTTAGAAAAACAGTTGGAAAGTCAGCAAAACCAGAAACTTAAAGAGAAAGAGGAATATAAAACTTTAGCTGAAAAATATGAAGCTCAAGTTAATGAACTCAATCCTTATAAAGATAAGTATGAAGGTTTAGTTGAACAAAGACGTAATGTTTTACTAGAGAGGTTACCTGAAGATAAGCGTGAAACTTTTAAAAACAAAGATTTAGATGTTTTGGAATTTATGGTATCTGAACTTAAAACTAAAACCCAAGAACCTTCAGCAAGAAATCTTGTAGGCACTAAAAATACGGAATTTGGTGGTTACTCTTCTTTTGCTGAATGGGCAGAGAAAGACCCTATTGGATATTCTTCACAAAATACTAGCAATAGTAGTAAAGGAATTAAAGTAGGTTACGGTGGCGAATAAAGACCCACATAAACCTTTTGGAGTTGATTTAGACCCTAATAACGATTTAACTCATACACCTCAACCTGATGGTGATGTTAAAGTTACCCATAGAGGTAAAGAGATTAAGTATATGGATTATATTGATATTATGGAAGAAAGAGCAACTCGTAAAGGTGAGGGTAAAAGTGCAGTAAAGTCATCTATGGGATTATTTGGTGGTTTTGGTAAAGGTACCTTGAAAAAAGCATACGAAAAATAATTCCTACTTGAAGGCGAAAGCAGTTGATAGAGGATAATAATTGAAGGGAGCTTTAAATGGCTTTAACAAACACAAGCACAGCAGCTGGTGGATTAGGAAGAACGATTGGCGATGCTGTAATTGCTTTTAATCACGTAAATGTAATGTACCCATTAGTGACTGTACAACAAGCAGCACAGGGTTCAAATCACGTTCAATTTTCAGATTGGACAAAATTAACATCAGGTAATGTAACTGCTGCTACACAGGCTACTACTACTACAGCCGTAGCTATTACAACAGCAGCTAGAACTGCAACTATATCAGAACACGTTATTGCTTCTACAGTAAGTGACTTAGTTCTTATGGGTTCAGGCGATGATGTTGAAGGTCAAGCAGGTCCTGCTCTAGGTAACGCAGTTGCTGCTAAACTTGATGATGACTTAGT
>VTLG01006813.1_pt1 | contig 10457 bp, 15 predicted proteins | sample 4694571 | NCBI WGS metagenome assembly VTLG01 (sample SAMN12604809, study PRJNA352737) | marine metagenome | biome: ENVO:00000447; feature: ENVO:00000209|ENVO:00000569|ENVO:01000036; material: ENVO:00002151; isolation source: viral sequences binned using virsorter ... | reverse complement strand
TATGCGCCTGCCTCATCAGAGCCGGATGGCGAACCCCGACTAACGCCCCTACGGGGCGTTTCGGCTGGTCAGGCCGCAAGACCCTTCACACCAAGGGCCTTGCCCTTGGTAATGATCTGAGCGTGGACTGAAGTCCACGACAACGGGGTCATCTTCTGGGCTTCCTTCAGGAAGCCTTTAGCCAACACCTTGGTGTTGGCATTGCCCGCCTTCCGAATCTTGCCCTGAACCTGCCGCCACAGAACCTTGTTCTGTGCTTTGGTCCGCTTCACAGCCTTCGGCTGTGTCTTGATTTCCTTCGGAGCCTCCGGCTCCGAATCGCCATTCTGCTCTTCCAGAGCAGCAACCACGGCTTCGACCACAGCGGAAATCTCTGATTTCGTCATTCCGAACCTCCCGATTCGATTCCAAGTGGGGGGGTTTTTCCCCCTCATAAATGAGGGGGGAAAAACCACCCCAAAGTTTCCCAGACCCCCCCCTTACCCCAAAGGGGTAACTTGATGGGTTGCCAAGGTCGCCCGCCTGCCCGGTTTGGTCGCAGTTCTGCGCACGAAACTGTGCGCGGGCGCGAGGCAAATCGGCTGGAATGATCCGATTCCCTACGGGAATCCCTGCGCGCGTGCGCTAGACCGCCGGACTGGCCCACCCCACCCCCCTACGGGGGGTACCGGTGCAATCTATATCTATGTATAGATACCAAGGGCCGATACAGAGTGGATATAACTTTGGCTGCTGTATGCGCCTAAGGGACTTAGTACCATCCCCAGCCTGAGGGGCTGGGGATGAGACTTAGTACCCCCTCTCCCTCCCGTAGTAAAGCCTGTTTGTCCCACAGTTATTACAGATATCTGCTATGTTTTTTACAGATGACCGAATGGGACACATACGCCTACAGGTGATGACTTATGAACACGACCGTAGAAGTGCAGAAACGAACCATCGCTTTAGGAGCCGGACTTTGGGTTCGCCGCTACGCGGTCGTTCAGGACGGACGGGTCAAAGAGATGTTCGTGGAACGAGAGGACGCTGACAGGTTCATGGAAACGATCAGACGCAACTGGGAGGAAAAAGAGTAATGCCTCAGAATGGTGGCGGTACCGGCTGGGTTTGGGACGAAGAGTCAGGCAACAAAGTCATGCCTGCTCGCTGGCAGGACTTTTTGGACTGGCTTCTTCGCGGCCCGGAACGGCAACCACGAACGCAACGCGAGTGGGCAGCCGAGAACGACATGCACGAGGACTCGCTACGCCGCATCAAACGCGACCACCGTTTCATCAAGGAATGGGATAGTCGCGCTGCGGAACTGAACATCAACCCGGAACGGGTTCAGAGCGTGATCGACTCGCTCTGGCAGAGGGCTTCCGATGGCGATGTGAAGGCTGCGAATTTGTATTTGCAGTATATTGAGAAGTTCACTCCGCGCCGGAAGGTTGTGGTGGAGGATGAGCGGGACATTGCGGCCTTTTCAGATGAGGAGTTGGCTTCCGCTTTGGAGGCTGAGGTGATTGAACTAAGGATGGTGGAGAGTGCCTAGAGTCGGTAATAAGCATTATTCGTATACCGCGAAGGGCAAGGCTGCTGCTAAGGCTGCTGCTAAGCGCACCGGTAAGAAGGTTACTCATGCCAAGAAGCGTAAGTAATGCCGGGGCATGTCCTGTCGGAAGGCAGGTGGGTTCCGTATTACGACCGTGAAGAGGCGTTGGGGGAGCATCCGTCGTTGGATCCGTTTTCCGATGAGGAACCTTTGGAGTGCGGTTTGGAAACCCCTGAGGTGTGCGAGTCATGCCAGTGAGGTGGGGGGTTCCTACTGCGGTAGTGGTGGTGTTTATGTCTATCGCCTTTTTGGTTTGGGGTTTGGGTCGGATGTTACAGTCGTTGTTCGGTTAGATGAGCCGTGTCACTAAGTTGGTCGTGGCTGTCACGGGTTTGTTGGTCGCGGTTGGTACTTTGATCGGGACGATCAACATGAATCTTGGGCGGTCGTCTGGTTCGGAGGGGGTTACTATCATTTTGAACAGTCCTGAGGCTTACGCAGAGTTTCTTGCCGATCATCCTGCGGGATGAAAGTTTGGATAGACCAAGATTTATGCACCGGAGATGGCCTGTGCGCTGAGATAGCCCCCGATGTGTTTATCATGGAAGAGGACGGTTTGGCTTATGTCGCGGAGGCGGGTGTGAGAATACCGGGTGAGGGTGCTGAGGCTTTGGCTTCGGTCCCTGATGGTCAGGTCGATGCGGTTATTGAGTCGGCGGAGGATTGCCCCGGTGAGTGCATTTTTATTGAGGTCTGATGAGTCGGGTTAGTGAACTCCGACAGGAGGCGGAGTGGCGCAAGTGTGTACGCGATGAGTCGTATTTCTTACGTAAGTATTGGCATATTGCTCATCCTGCTCATGGTCGAATACTTTTTGATCTCAGGGACGCTCAGTCTGAGGCTTTGAAGCGGTGGGGTGCTAACCGTTATTCGTTGACGTTGAAGGCCCGTCAGATCGGGTGGACGACGTTGATTGCTGCTCACCAGTTTTGGCTCGCGTTTTTTCACGACGATCAGAACATTATTGATTTGTCGCGTACAGAACGGGAGGCTGTGCTGCTGTTGCGCAAAACGAAGTATGGTTTCAAGCACATGCCGTTGTGGATGTTGGAGCGTGGCCCTGAGTCGCTGGTTGAACACCAGCAGAAGATGGGGTTTTCTAATGGAAGCCAGATTACTTCGATGCCTTCAGCATCCGATCCTGCTCGTGGTGAGTCGGCTTCGCTGGTTGTGGTTGACGAATGGGCGTTCCTTCCGAATCCTGAGGAGGCGTGGGCTTCTATAGAGCCGGTGGCTGATGTTGGTGGGCGGATTATCGGGTTATCTACGGCGAATGGTTCAGGCAACTTTTTTCATCATTTGTGGACTGGTGCTATCACCGGGAACAACAAGTTCGATGCTATGTTTTTCCCGTGGTCGGCGTCTGAGGACCGGGATGACTCGTGGTATGAGGGTAAATGTAAGTCGATGCTCCCGTGGCAACTCGCACAGGAGTATCCGTCCAGTCCCGAAGAGGCATTTGTTCGCTCTGGGAACCCTGTATTTGATCTTGACGTTCTTGATGGTATGTCTATGCATCTACGAGAGGGTGAGCGAGGCTATCTTCACGAACTTCAAAAGAATGTTTTGGAGTTCCGATGCTGACCGTGTGGGATCGCCCTAAGAGGTGGAGTGGTTATGCGCTTGGTGTCGATACTGCGGAGGGTTTGGGGCACGGTGACTATTCGTGTGTTCAGGTTATAGACGTAAAGGAATGCACGCAGGTTGCTATTTGGCATGGCCGTATCCCGCCTGACGAGTTGGCTTACGAGGTTTACAACATTGGGATCTGGTATGGGAACGCTCTGTGTTGCGTGGAGTCCAACAACCACGGGTTGACGACGATTACGCAGTTACGCCAGTTGGGTTATCCGAACCTGTTCCGTAAGCGCTCGTTGAATAAGGAAACGAATCGGATGTCTCAGGAGTTTGGGTGGAAAACGACGCGTACGTCCAAACCGTTGATGATTGACGATTTGGGTATGGCGTTGAAGAACGAAGAGTTGATGTTGCGATGCAAGGACACGATGGCTGAGTTGCGGACTTTTGTTCGCAACGACCGGGGTTCGATGTCTGGTTCGCCGTATGACGACCGGGTGATGGCGTTGGCTTTGGCTAACCAGATGCGCAAGTATGCGTTCATACCGGAGTATGTTCAGAAGGCGGATGATACGTGGACGTTTGATTGGTGGCGACGGCAGGTACCCAACGAGGTTCCTGATGCTGATACCATCGGTTTACACACGTTCCGTGGGACACCTTGAGTATCTGTTTAGGACATAGCCGACGAATGGAGCGTCCTGCATGAGTAAGCCAAATAAGTATAATGCTTCTGGGATGGGTGCGAACCCTAAGTTGAATACTGCCCAGTTGTATAACGGTCCTCCTCAGTCGAACGGCCCGCAGTCGGGTAAGGTTCGCCTTGAAGGGGAGGGATCACGGTATATCGGCAATGAGCGCGCACCGCGCGTGACGCCTTTCAACCAGCACGGTATTACCGGCAAGGTTGAACCGGGTTCCAAAATGCCAGACAGCGCCAACCATCCGAGTTGATTCTCCCTCCTGACGCCACATACGCAGAGTTCCGCGAGTACGTGGAGGATCTGCGTGGTCCCCTTTCCTGTGCGGAAATGGACGATTTGTGGGATTGGCGGCAGAAACTACTGGGGCTGCGGATAGAGGTCGGGCGGGGGTACCGGGAACGGTGCGTCCCCGAGGACGAGCAGCACCTCACCTTGCGTGAGCGGGAGAAGAAAATCATTGCCGAAGCACAGGCGGCAGGACGAACCATTGAGAGGGCACCCGCCTGATGGCGCGAGAAACTAAAGCGGAGCGGTTCGCTAAGGTCAAAGAACGCATCGAAAAAACCCACCGTTGGCGGGTCGATGAGGGCTACGACCAGATGTGGCGGCGCATGATCGACATGTACCGTGGCAAAACCTATTTTGGTGACCGTGGCGGCTACGCCGGTAACGTCGGCTACGACCGGGTTTCTGTCAATCTCGCGTTCAGCACGATCAACGTCATCGCTCCTTCAGTAGCAGTAAACCATCCGAAGATCACGGTTACTGCAAACAAGGAGGGTGACGAGGATCGCGCCGTGTTCGTGGAAGCGGTCATCAACTATTTGTGGCGGCACCACGACTACCGGAAGCCTTTCCGCAGGGCGGTAAAGGACTTCCTGATCGTCGGGCACGGCTGGCTCAAGGTCGGTTGGCGGTTCGTGGAGGAAGAGCGCCCGCTAACCCCCGGTCAGCAGGACTTGGAGATCGCTACTGCCGCGTTGGAGGTTCAGGATTTCGCTTACGCGAACCCGGCGATGGCTGGGGATCTCCCTTCCGACGAGGACATCGTGGCCGGGGTACCGGCCACCGCTATGGAGGTAGTGGAAGATCAGGCTTTCGTGGAGCGCATCAGCCCGTTCGACATGCTGGTGGACCCGGAAGCGACCTGCTTGGAGGACGCCAAGTGGGTTGTTCAGCGCATTGTGCGGCCTTTAGCGGAGGTCAAGAAAGACAAACGCTTCAAGGGGAGTGTCCGCAGGCAACTCACCGCCGATGCTGGTGTGCGTTACCGGTGGGATAACGACACGGAACGTGAGCAGTACGCAGACCTAGCGGAACGGGTCAGCATCTACGAATACTACGACATCGACCGGGGCACCCTGTCGGTATGCGCTAGTTCAGGCGACGACTATTTGCTGGACCCCACGCCGATGCCGTATGCGTTTGGGCATCCGTTCGTGATGCTCCGCAACTACGACGTTCCTGACACGTTCTACCCGATAGGCGACTTGTCGCAGATCGAATCGTTGCAGGAGGAACTAAACAAGACACGAACGCAGATGGTGAACCACCGGAAGCGTTACGCCCGCAAGTACCTGTACCACGAGCGGTCGTTCGGCCCGGAAGGCCGGGAGGCTTTGGAATCCGACGAGGATGGCCGGTTCGTTCCTGTTATTGACGAGAACCGGGATCTAGCCAGTGTGGTAGCACCATTGCCGCAGACTCCCCTGTCGCCGGAAATCTACCAACAGTCTCAAATCATTGAGGCTGACATCAACACGGTGTCAGGTGTGTCTGAGTATGCGCGCGGGCAGATGCCGGAGATTCGGCGCACCGCAACAGAAGCAAGCATTATCGCTGACGCGGGCAACGCCCGCGCAGCAGACAAACTCGCCACCGTGGAACTTGTTGTGTCCACTGTGGCTCGCATGGTCATGCAACTCATGCAGCAATACATGACCGAAGCGCAAATGATTCGTGTCACCGGCAAGGACGAACAAGAGTATTTCATCGCCTACACCCGTGACGACATCATCGGAGAATACGACTTCAACATTCAGGGCGGTTCGATGCAGCCGCTCAACGAGACAGCGCGACGGCAACAGGCTATTTCTTTGATGAACGCTTTGGCCCCGCTTGTAGGCGTTGTTGTTGATCCTGCTGAACTGGTCAAACATGTTCTTCAGTACGGGTTTGGTGTCACGGATGCTGAGAAGTTTTTGATTCAGCAGCAGACACCGCAGGATATGGAGGCTGCGCAGGCGGAAGCCGGAGCGGCCCCCGACCCGTTTGGTATGCCCCCACCCCCTATGGGCGGAGGGATGGGTCCGGGTCCAGTACCCGATCAAGTCTTTGAGGCAACCGGAGGTGTGCCTCCTGAACTGCTAGCGCAACTACAAAACCAAATGGGGTTAGAGTTGCCTAGCATGTAACGGGACAGTTACATGTCCTTTATAGGAACACCCGAGAGGATTCCGAATGGAAACAGAAGCGACATCAACAGGTGACACGTACCTCGTCAAGATCGACGGCGAAGAACATCGTGTCTCATTGGAGGAACTTCAGAACGGATACCAGCGACAGTCGGATTACACCCGTAAGACGCAGGAGTTGGCATCAGAACGCGAGAGATTGGCTCAAGGAGAGGCAATCGTCCAAGCATTAGAGTCCGACCCCCAAGGTGCAGTATCGGCTTTAGCCGATGCTTTCGGGGTTGGCATGGGCAACCAAAACACCGTTCAGGCTGAACTGGAAGAGGATTTGGACCCAGAAGAGGTTCGCTTGCGGCGTATGGAATCTTCCATTGAGGAACATAATCGCGCAGTACGGCAGCAAAATATGCAAAGCGAAGTAGATGGACTTCGGGAGAAATTCAGCGCTGACATTGACGAACGGGAACTTTACAGTCACGCTCTCAAACACAACATCGGTAACCTTGAGGCCGCATACGCGCATATGACCTATGGTGATATGCAAGAGAAGGCCACGAACGCTGGGATTGTGGACGAGAAGCGGGCTGCGAACGTGGTTGAATCCACGGTCGGAAGCCCCGAATCAACGGTGTCTAGCAATGTTTCTACCGCTGTGAACTCTCTCCGTGATGCTTTTTCGCTGGCGCAGGAAGAATTATCTAACGCCTAACTAACGAAAGGAGTGATTCAGCATGGCTGGCAATGATGATTTTGACCAGATTCTAAGTACCACGCTGAAGAACTACGTTCCGAAGTTGGCGGATAACGTCTTTACTGCTCGCCCGCTGTTTTATGCGCTGACCAATGGACAGACCATTCGGCGCATCAGTGGGGGTGCAAAGATCGTTGTCCCCATCATCTACGGAACGAACAGCACGGCAGCCTCATACTCAGGCGACGAAGCCCTTTCCACGACTGCTCAGACCGGCATTACGGCGGCTGAGTACGACTGGAAACAGTACGCCGCTACCGTGACAATCACGGGTATTGAGGAAGCCAAAAACAACGGTGAAGCCGAAATCATTGACCTGCTGGAAGGCAAGGTCATGCAGACGGAAGAAACCATTATTCAGAACATGAACGAAATGTTCTATGGTGATGGGACTGGCAACAGCAACAAGGACTGGATTGGTCTGGACCTGATTGTTGGCAAGCCCAACACCGCCCTTGGTGGTATTGATCCGACTGATTCAGGCAACTCATGGTGGAAGTCCGACGAACATGATATGGACGGCGCCTTGACTGTGAAGCAAATGGGCACCACCTACAACAACGTGTCAGTTGGCAACGACCAGCCGACCATAGTCATCGGTACACAGGCTTTGTACGAATCGTATGAGGCTTTGCTAGAGCCGAACCTGAGGTACACGGACACCAAAGTCGCAGACGCCGGTTTCCAGAACCTCCTGTTCAAAGGCGCTCCAGTGACCTTTGACGGTGACGTAACCGCTGGGGAGATTTTCTTCCTTAACACGAAGTACCTCAGACTGGTTGCTCATACAGAAACGTGGTTCCAGACGACTCCGTTCGTTCGGCCCACCAATCAGGATGCACGCTACGCGCAGATTCTCTGCTACGGCGAGTTGACATGCAGTAACCGTGCCCGTCAGGGTTACATCCATAGCGCAACCTGATAAACAACTAGGAGCAGAAAATGCCGCGTGGAATCGCCCTGTCATACAGCAGGAATGCTGAACCAGCGGGGTCGCGTGGCGTTAGCCCATCCCATTACGCACCGGGCGAGCGCGCAGGCGCTCGTCAGGTGCCGGGGGTGAGCGGCCCCCCCAAGCAGGGTGAACCTCCCATTTCACCCGGCGTTTTCTGTTCCGCCACGACCCGGCATGGGGCCGCTTGTAAAGCGCGCCCTGTGTCCGGGTCGGACCTTTGCGTCGGCCATACACGACAGAAAGCGGCTGCCTCGTGACAGCAATGACCATTGCAGAAATGCGGACACAGGTCCGTGCGGTGGTTGATATTGATGCCACCGACATTTCTGACACGGTAATGAACAACATGTTGGGTCAAGGCTTTGACTTGATCGTGTATAGCGAGAAGCGTTGGCCGTTCTTTGAAGTGCGCACAACCTTCCCGACCGCTGCTGATACCAAGGATTACACGCTTACGACGATTGCTGCCGCACCCGATGCGGTAAGCCAAGGGCTGCGGGAAGTTATGGCTCTCCGCAACGACGATCACGTTCTTGAATACATCGGCTCCGATGACGCCGATTGGAACTATCCGTTGAACGTCGCTACTGTCGGGTCACCGTGGGAATGGAGTTTCTGGAACGACACGGTTCGTTTCTACCCCACCCCAGATGCGGTTCAAACCATTTACGTTCGCGGGTTGCGAAACGCGACCTCTTTCGGGGTTGGTACCGCTGACGGTACCGAACCGGATCTTCCCGATCCGTTCCACCCGGTGCTGGTTACGTATGCGATAGGTAAAGCCTATTTGCAGCAGGAAGATCCAGTCATGGCAAACCAGTACCATGCACAGTTCTTAGCGGACTTGGACAATGTGGCCCGCCGGTACGCTGATGTTCCGGCCCCGCAACCGATGGTCGCCAATAGTCGCAGGCCGACGCGGTATTTGGCGGGATTTGGCGCATTGCGCTACGCCAATACCGGTGGCGTTGTCTGGTAGCGGGCAATGGCCCGCCAATTCAAACTAGAGGTACTGGAAGCCTTCACGGGCGGATTGAACCTCAGGTCCGACCAGTTCAACCTCGCGGAGAACGAATCTCCCGATTTGTTGAACGTCGTCGTTGACCCGCGCGGCGGTATCCGCCAGCGCGACGGCGTAGACCGATTGAACACCACCGCTCTGAGTGCAGACATCCAAGGCATCTGGGGGTTTTTTACTGATAGCGGTACCGCTCAGAAAATGGTGAACTACGGAACCAAAGTCGCCTATGCGACTACCGCTAACTTTACCGACCTAACTGGCATCACGGCGAGAACCGACGGTTCTCGCGTGTACGGCATGACGATGAACAACATCGCCTACGGGGTTTCACGAGACAAGCCGTCGTTCAGGTGGAATGGTTCAGCGGCGGCTGATCTTGGCACGACGCTGGATAGTTCTGCGGGCAACTTCCCGCAAGCACAGTACGTAGCGTTCTGGAATAACTTTGCTTGGGCTGCCAACACATACGAATCGGCCACCGACTACAAATACCGAGTCCGTTGGAGCAACATAAACGAGCCTGAGAAATGGGCGGCAGCAGATTACGTAGACATCGACAAGGGAGAGCATGGGGACTACATCACTGGGCTTGTACCGGCAGGCGACAAACTGCTGGTTTTCAAATCCAACAGTGTTCACGCTATTTTCGGATGGGATTCTGATTCGTTTCAGGTCGTCAACGTAACCAACGATGTCGGCTCTATCCCCTTGTCATCTCCCGTTTCCACCACCTTCGGAACCTTCTTCTGGTATGCAAACAACGGTGTTTACGTATACGACGGGCAACAGTTCATCTGGCTGTTCGCCAAACTGCAACCCGCTATTGACGACGGGCGCATACGCAACCTAGATACCAATCCCCCACAGTTGGCGTGGGGAAACAACAAACTGTATGTGTCTGTCGATTGGGTAGAAGGCGGTGTTACGGCTCGCCGTACTCTGATTTACGACCCGACGTTGGGAGAAGGCGGAGCGTGGGTTACGAGCGATATTGATGCTGGTCCTCTGTATGCGTTCAACCCTCCGAATGCGACATCAACCGTTTACGGCGGTTGTGTCGCCAATACTGGTGTTCTGATTGATGTGGAGGATGCCCAGAATCGCACTAGCGACCGTTACGTTGGGGGTACTGAAGCGCATATTGAATCTTATTTCGTAACCCGGTGGGTTACGGGCCGCGATCCCATCGTGAAGAAACGCTGGGGTCGCCCCAGAGTGGTGTTATCGGCGGAATCTACTATCACGCTGCCTATTTTGATTTACAAGGATTTCGACAAGTCGGAACAGTCGAACTCTTTTAATCTGTCCGTTACGGGGAAGGTGTCTCAGTCTCGTTGGGATACCGCCAAATGGGATGATGCCGACGAGGAGTCGGCTTATCTTGCGACATGGGATGCAATCGCTTCTAGTTTGACCGCAAACGTACAAAACTTGCCCACA
>VTLG01001588.1_pt1 | contig 10457 bp, 9 predicted proteins | sample 4694571 | NCBI WGS metagenome assembly VTLG01 (sample SAMN12604809, study PRJNA352737) | marine metagenome | biome: ENVO:00000447; feature: ENVO:00000209|ENVO:00000569|ENVO:01000036; material: ENVO:00002151; isolation source: viral sequences binned using virsorter ... | reverse complement strand
GTGCTGGAGCAGGTCCTACTTGACCCGGTAGAACACCTTCCAACTCCTGTTGAGCAAGTGCTGCTGGAGAAGGTACTGCTGCTTGAGCAGGTCCAATACCTCCCGCCAGCTCCTCATTTCGTGCAGCAATATAATCAAAAGGAGCAGATGCTGCAGGTAGGCTACCTGCTGCTAGATGCTGTCGTATGTCCTTAGGCAGTGAAGTAAGAGGTGCTGGAGCAAGTGCTGCTGGAGCAGGTGCTGGAGCAGGTGCGCCAGCAGGTCTTCTATTAGATAAAGGATCAGGTGCTGGAGCAGGTTCTACTGCTGGAGTCACAGTATTTAATGCCGCATCAAAAGCTGCTCTTTGTTCATCTGTAAAGTTCTCTATCCAGTTACTATCAATATTACCTGTACCTCCAAAACCAAGGAAACCTCTATCTCCAACATTCGTTTGCTCTATTCCTCCAGCAGCTTGAACCTGTTGAGCTGGACTTAATGAATTAAACATATCACGAGACATGCGCGTTTCTTTAGTACCAGATCGTCTATCAGGATCACGAACAAGAACTTTGCCATTCGGCAAAACAGCGAGAATATCTGAATACTTACCCCCTAAAGAATCCTCGGCTCTTAAGTCATTTCTGGGTATTCCTCCATCCTGAATAACTACTTGATTTGGAGTTGCTCTAGGACCAATTTCAACTCTAAGGAATCGCCCATTTTGATCGGGAATAAGTTGATCATGTCGTACATTAGTAAGACCATTTTGCAATCCTACCGCTTCTAATACTCGTGCTGTATCTAATTGACGACCATGTTGATCATAAGCTTGATAAGCAGGACCTTCTTCTCCCAAACGGCTAGAAATTAATCCCTTTGCCTCGTTATAGTGAGTAGCTACAATATAAATAGGATTAGGATCATTTACATCCCCACTTTCCATTTTTACAACACCGGGAATCTGCCCCCCTTGAGCTTCCCACACCTTTTCAATGTTCTCTCCAATAGTTATAGTTCGAGAAACTCCTTGTCCAACGACCGGAAGTAGACCTAATGCACTAGCAACTCGTCCAATCTCAAGATTTGATATGGAATTATCAATACTATTTTTTATCTTATCAGCGGCCAAAAGTTCTTCTGTAAATACCTTAGGAGTACCTTCCCTTGGCTGTACGGCAGCTATACTTGCATCTATCTCTGCTAACTCCAGTAAACTATCTCGTCTTTGATCATCGTCCTCCCGTTCAGCATCCGCTTCTGCATCTTCTTTTATCTGTTGTATACGATCTTGCTTTGCTCGTTCTTCTGCAATTTCCTCTGCTGTTGGTACCGTAGGCTCAGCAGGAACTGGAACGTCTGTTTCACTAGGTTCAGGAAAATATCCAGAGGGAATCGTTCGTTGGGGTACCCCTCTTAGAAAATCTATTATGATCTTCTCTCCAGCTTTATTTACATAAGTACGATACTCTACATCTTGTATCTGTTCATAAGAAGAATACGGCGGTGCAGAACGACGTACCGGGTCTACAGGACGTATTGGGTCAGAGAAATCTTGCATGTACGGCTCAGATTGTGTACTACCGGCGGCAGAAGGCATAGGAGTTGTAACCAAACTACCGGGAACAGTTCCACCATTACTGTAGTGCTTCACTTCTCCTCCCCTATAATATCCCTCTATAGAAATAGGAGAATCTAGTAAAGGAACACTTGGCAACGGAGTTCTTTCAGAAATACTAGCCTCATCAGAATCTCCTGTCATTCCCATTTTAGCTAACTCATCTAATCCTTCCGATGCTTTATCAACTAAACCTTTTAATGTTTTTACACCATAATAATTTACAGCAAATTGTGGAAATACAAATTCTCCTGAACTTAGCATTGCAGGTTGATCATCTCGAACACCCTCTGCCGTAGCACCTAATGGTATTTCATTGCCACTTACAGGATCAACATCCTCCGATTCAGTTACTAATCCAGACAATTCCATTTGTCTTCCTATATCATTGTAAGCATCTTCATTTGCCATAATTGTTCCACCTTTTTGTAGTTTTTTCTGAAGTTTTCGTGTTGCAATAAATATATCGTTTTTCCGTTCAAGGTTAAATCCTAACTCATCAAATAGGTGTTCAAGGTGTTCTTCTATTTTCTTTTTCTTACCTTTGTACCTTTTAAAAAAGCCATGTGGACTGCCTTTTCCAAAAGGAAAATTAAATATAATTTTACCCTTTGGTTTAACAGCTTTTGCTAGTTGAGAAAGAGTAATATCAAGCATTTTTTTAGTTACTTGAACATTCAATACATTACTTGCCATAACAACATCATACTGTTTAGTTAAAGCGTCAGAAGTAATACCAGCCGGTACGTCTTCTCCTTTCCTAACCAAATCATAGTGTGTTATCTTATTATTCCTATCTGTAATCCTTTTAAAAACAGGAAACTTACGCGCTTGAGCAGGATCAGCATGAATACTACCAGAACCATAATTTAAAATCGTTTTATTTTTTATGGTTTTATCAGCATCAACATAGTTATATGTTTTCGTAGCGACCCAACCCCGCTGAGTTGGTCTAGGATCATTCTTAAGCACCTCTTCGACCTCTTCGATAGATTCAGCTCTCTTGTCAGTAGATTCAGCTTCTTGACTCTTTCCTTTGCGCTTAGCTTGCCCGCGCCTTTTTGCTGCCCCCGCTTTTAGAAGTTTCGCCCCAACATCCCCTACACCCGGAATCAATCCCAAACCAAATGCTGCTACATTTATCGCTGTTTCTCCAAGTTTGCCCTCCTTTACACTTTGTCGAACATCTTCTGCTGCTAGGGCATCGCCTATACCGGGCATAAAATCTAGTGCAAACACCGCCCGACGAGCTGCGGTAGGACTTAATCCGTTTTCAATTGCTAAATCAAAAGCCTCTCGTCTTCCCTTATTTCTTTCCTCTTTCCTCCATTCTAATGCTTTAATATCACTTTCATCATCTGATTCATCATCTAAAATAGCACTTCCTAATCCGTTTCTCCCCTTAAGCTGATTATTCTGACTACTATTTTCACGTAAAAGAGACATTAATCCGTCTTTTCGGCCACCAAGCGCACCGGGCGACAGCTCTCTCTCAGAATCAGGATATTGACTCTCAGCCATTTACATTAACTTCATCGCGCAATTGTTTTAATTTACGCAATACGTGAATAGCGCCTTGTGCTTGGTAAATATAAAGCATATCTGTATTTTGCTCCAAATTAATTTGTTGTTGACTAATGCTCCAGTCAAGATAGTTATTGAAGGCGTCCCATTGGCGCTTGTTGTTGACCAGCCCCTTGAGCTTGCTGAGCAGGTTGTTGTGCAGGTTGTTGTGCTGTTCCACTAAATTGTCCTTCCATTGGTACTGGTGCGCCTCCTACACCAATTGTGCCACCTCCACCTCCTTGTAAGTCATTTGGACTTAAACCGGGAGCTTGTGGTGGTTGTCCAGCGGGGGGTGTAGCGGGCTGTTGCTGCTGTTGAATTTTAGCTTGCCGCATTGCTTCTTCAGGAGTATTACAAACCTTATCAGGATCAAGCCCCATTGAATTTGCAATTTCTCGAATAATTGAAGTAAACTTAGCAAATGGTGCCAAAGCAGGATTAGCAACTACCTGCAAGAATTGTAAAAGTCTTTGACTTCTAACTTCATTTGCCATCAAACTTTCTGTACCTCTAGCTTTGATTTCTAAATCACCCCTAATCTCAGGATCAAAATCAAATTGCATATTAAAACTAAAGAAAGCCTCACCTAATGGTCGCAACAAATAATCATCAAAGTTTTTAACTACTGTTTTAATACTACCTGCCGCTGCTCCCATAAGCATAGAAATACCTGCTGCAGTACGCCCTGTTCCTGCTACACCTGTTTGACCATGTGCAAAACTAGGAAGGCCCGTAGCTTCATCGGAAAGCTGACGAGCCTTATCAAATAATTGCATATTCTCATTACTTACATTAGGAAACTTTGTCCCAAAAATAGCTTGTCCGGGGGCACCACCTTGACGACGGAAAACTTTGCCCGGATATACTTGCAAGTCCTGTCCCGGTACAAGATTTGTTTCATCAACTTCAATAAGTAAATTGCCACTTAATACAGCATTATCTACCGCCATTCGCATAAAACCATTCATTAATGTCTGCGTATCATCCATGTTTTCCGCTAAACCAATTCCAAAGAAACTATATGGATTAAGTTCATACGGAACAGCATAATACGGAATACGAGCTGGTTTAAAGGGATTAATTACTAAACGAAGAATAAAGTTATTACATGTCCAACAATTAACTTGAATTTGCTCTACATCTTTAAATTCTTTTGGTAAATCTATTCCAAATTCTTGTGCAACTTTAGTCTCTAAAAGACCCCAATATTCAAGAACTTCATACCGTTCTGGATGATCGTTTAAATAGTAATCTTTTAAGTCGTTTTCCCAGTATTGACTTGTATAAATTTCTCCCATATCAATACAAGTATTAATAGCTTCTTCTCGAAAATAAGGACGATCTTTTAGTTCGCGTAATTGTGCTTTAGAATATTTATGTCGTTCAATTATATAGGTTGCATCATCCATATTACTTGCATCAGGATCAGGATATAAATCCCAACACGAAACATGCTTTAATTGGGGAACAGTTTTAATAGTAGGGGTATAAGTACCATCGTCCTCCCAATTAGCATATTCTTTATCTATCGCAAAGGGTCCCTTAATAATACCGGTACCAAATAATGCACATTCAAAAGTAGAAGAACGCAAATGTTTACTTGCACCCGATTCTTCTAATTGATCCATGATTTTCTTTTCCATCTTTTTTGCTGCAACTAATGCTGGATAAAAAGTTACAGCAGATGGCGTTAATCCTTCTCCTGCTTGAAGTCCCTCAATATCAGCTAACTTTTTATCTAAGGAACCTAATTGAAGTTTGCTATCTTTTAAGCTGGCTAAAGTAGCGCCCGCTTCTAATTCTTGTCCATCACCGGGAAACCCGTATGGGCTTGTTACAGTAGACTTTTGCAATTGATCTGCAGGAGTTTTTGGATCAAAATGAACAGCTTCACTAACCCCTTCCGGCACCGTAGTTGGTTCAATGTTTAACGGAAATTTTTGTCCAGCAAATAAAACATCTGTAATTTGTCCGTATGAAGCTAATACTTTAGTTTTTGTAATTTTTACAAAAACACGCGAACGTTCCGCTTCCGTGAATTGCACATCAGAACTGTAAATACCTCGATAGTTTCGATAGGCTTGAAGCCATCTTTCTTCATCAAAACGACGCCATTCTTTAGACCGATTAAATCTATCTTCAATAAAAGCAATTAACGAATCGCTTTTTACATCGTCTATACTCTCATCTAAAGCGAAAGCTTGTGTTTCTTCAAATGTATTATCTACCATATATTAATACCCAAAAGTTGCATCAGCAGGATTATATCTATCCGCTGCTTGATCCATAGGAAAATCAAATAATCCTCGGCGTGGTCTACTCATTATACCATATCGTAAAGCGTCATATAAGTGATCCTCAGATTTTGTATTAACATCTTCAGGATTTTTTGGATCAAGAGGAATAGTCGGTAATTGAGATACAAGATTAATACAACTATGAAATATAACTAATCCCGGTTGTGCAATCTCGTCTCCGAATGCTTCTTGTACTTGAAACCGTCTATGAAGTTCATTCTTTCCTGAGATTCTACTTCCTGCACTTCGATCACTAGGTCGCCATCTACAGCCTTGTGTAATCATCTGTTCAGCTAGACTTGGCCCCGTATCTCCTCTACGATGCCAGCAAGAACTATCTAAGACGCCATATAGAATAGTTCCATCTCCTTCTTCCAAATATAAAACTTTATTTGCTAAATCTTTTGCTAAAACCTTTGAGACATAGAGTTCTCGATAAATAACTAATTGCCCATCAGGGGCCACCGCAAACCAAAGCACAGCACTATAAGAACCATATCCATAATCACATGCCCGGAACTTAGGCCAATTCTTCGGTATATCAAATGGTTTAACAACATGAATATCTCTATTAAACTCAGGAAATGCTGCACCCTCTGCTACATCCCAATTTCCTTCTAGTAATCTCTTGCGTTGATTCTCCGGTAACGATAAGAGCATTGTCTCGTAGTCACCTGTTTTAGCTAGATATGGATTATCAAATAATTTTGCGGGAATAAATTTACGTTGAAATAGTGGTTTACCTTCTTTAGTATGCCCTTTAGGAAATATTAACGTATTTCCTTCACTATCTACAGCCCAAAATTCTGTGCCGGGAGGAGATGGGTCTACAAAATATTTCTTTACCCATACATGTCCTGCTCCACCGGGATTTGTAGTTGCCCGCATAAATACAGGTAAATCCGGTGCAATCGACCTTAACCTAGAGCGAAGATAATCCCAAGCAAAAGGTGTGGGCCATTGTGTGAGTTCATCAAAACCAATCCAACAGAAAGATAGTCCTTGATAACGAAGGACATCATCGTCTCTATCAAGGTACGATAACCATAAACGTCCGCCTGATGGAGCGGTCCATTGCATCTTTCGTTCCGACCACTTGATACCGGGAATAATCTTTGGGTATAATTCTTGAGATTTCCAAACTAATTCTCTTAATTCCTCTGTAGTTCTACGAAGCAATAGTCCTGAAAACTGTGGATGACTTAGGTAGCGTAACGGATCGGCTAACATAGCATAACTCTTTCCACCACCTGCAGCCCCACCATATAAAACTTCTCGTTCAGAAGAAGCTAAAAACGCAGTTTGTGGCCCTTCATTTGGCTTAAAAAGAATATTATGTTTTTCTTCAAGCGACAACTCTTCAGCTTCTTGAATCTTTACTTCAGATTTAGGCTTGGCTTTTTCTTCCTTCGCCTTTTTCTTTTGTCGCCCCTGTACGCTTGCTCTCAATTTCTTCAAGTTTGTGGAGGGCACTTTCATACTTTTTAAGCCATGTTTTATATGTTGCTGCCTTACTCTTCCGTTGCTTTTCGATTTGGACTCGCTTTCGGAGGCCAACGTAGGAAATTTCTCGTCCTGTTCTGTCACTTAACCACCTTGCTACTTCTCTATATGAATATTCATGTAAATACTCTTTAGCTAAATCTAATGCTTCTAATTCCTCAATAATAGGAACCAAAAGCTTATCATCTGTTTTATGGGCTTGATATCCAAACGGAATTGTTCGACTTATCCGTGGAATTTCTAACCACTCACTATCGTCCTTTAATCCAACAGGATCAGGCATTTTAAAGTATCCTAGATCATACATCAATGTTTTCTTTGGTTAGTTTTACTAGGAATCACTCGTAAATTAGATCGACTATTATTTCGAGGATTTCCATCTATATGATCTATCTGTTTACCGTCCCCTTTTCGTACTGTACCTGTACGCAATGCCGCTCTTCGATTTTTATTTCTTAGCGCACGTTCTTGTTTTTTTCGAGGACTTTTATGGTACCTACCATAATCCCCTACTTTATACCGTTGAGGCATAAGTATTTTTCGGAGGTAAGAGCATAATCCCACTAGGCGCAGTAACTTCAACCTTATCGGTTTTATGAATACCTACTCTATCTAAGAGTTCTTTTGCTGCATTTAGTCGATGTTGATTACCTAATTCAGAAGGACGTTCTAGAACATTAATCATTGCTCTTGCAGCTCTAGGTCCATTTAAAGCTAAATACTCTCTAGTCAACTCAAGAACTTCATCTTTTAAGGAACGAACTACATCCATTCCACTAGTGGTATTGCTATAACCAGCTAAAGTTTTCGCTTGTCTATAATCTCCTTCTGCCTCCCCAAAAAGAACTTGTAAAAATGTTTGCTGTTTTGTAGTTAATTCTTTCATATTATAATTTCCATAAGATTGTAACAAAGCCTACAATAAGCGTAGCGGTTGACCCCATAATTAATGCTTCAAGACGTTTTATTCGTCCGGTTAATGAATCAAGTTGACGTTGTACCGATTCCGCTCTAATAGAACACTCTCGTTCATGGGCTATTAACTCCGTTTGGACTTCTGTTGCTGTTGCCATATCTATATCTGTTCATTCTGTTCTAGCATATCTAAAACAGGTGTAGATGTTTGCTTACGTAATTCGTTTGCTTCTAACATATCTTGAGGTTCAACTCCTGTATTCTCTCTTTGTCCAAATAGCATAGTTACATTTATTCTTTTATTGTCAAACCCCGGAAAGAAGTTCACATCTGCTGTCTTGTGAAATAAATTAGAATCAAACATAACACACCGATTATATTTATAGGGAATATAAATAGCTTTGGCGTCGTGTTCTTTTAAATAGGAAATAACTTCCGTTTTGTCGTCGCCATTATAGCGGGTAAAATCCCAATCAGGTGGAGCGCCTGTATCCCAAATCCACATACCACCTGTTTTACCGACATCTTTTTCTTTATCATAATCTCTATTTGCCTTTGTTGGTGTAATCCAAAAGTTGACATTGATCGCCGCAAAGTCTGCATGAATATCAATACCGGGACATTTGGATTCATATTTAAATGCCCACATCTGAGACAGATTACGCTTATTTGTATTGTCAAATACTTTCGGCATATTCTGGATCATTTCGAGAGATAACGTAGATAGAGCAGACGGGCTAAAACCACTCTCTCTAAATCCACCTAAATAGCCTCTACCATAAATCGTGTTCCAAAAAGGAAATTCTAAACAATATTCTTTTAATTTTTGTAAAGCTTCCAAATTCATAAAGTCATCAATTACTACAATATTTGGAGTTGTATTATAATACGTTTCTTGAATTACGTCAAATGGTAAATTTAAATTTAATGCTCCTTCAGGATGCTGGTGATGAGGACGAACAAGCCTTCCGGTATTTAGTAACCATAAAAGATGCCCGACATCATGGGCCTCTTTCATATGAAGCATATGTTCCTTAAATGGTTGTTCGTTACTATTATCTAAAGGATCATATACCTTTTTACTTGGTTGTTCGTCTTGAGTCTTTTTCTTTTCCTGTTTTGCTTTTGCTCTACGTTGATTACGGTTCATAGAATCTATGCCTTTTTTCTACGTCTCCTTTTAGCGGGGGATTTCTTTGCAGAACCTACTGCAATCATTACACTCATACCTTTATTCTCTGATTTATCTGCTATATACTTTCCACCATACTCTTTGGCAGCAGCTTTAGCATTCTTTTCACCTTCTTTAGTATAGGGAAATTTGACTATTGGCATTATTTCTTCCTCCTTGTAGGTTTACTTGTATCGATAACTCTCCCCCCTGCAGCATAGGAATGTGGCTTACCCCGGTATACTCCACCACGCGCAAATTCTCTAGGCTTTCTAATTGTACCTCCTTTACGAGCGGCTTTTTCTTGTTCTGCTTTCGTAGGGTAATCTTGATGACCCCCTCCCCAACCCCGTGGTAGAGGTTTAGTAGGCCCATACGGCCACGGACGGGGCGCATTCCAAGCATGTTCTTCATCATCTTCTGCTAACTCTGCCTCTGTAGGTCTACGACGATGAGGAGTATCGGAGGCTCTTACTAAAGGAATAGGAACGTCATCATCATCATAAGAAACCCCTTCTAATGCACTAATAAAGTCGTTAATTTTTTCCTCTTCAGTGTATTCCTTATCCTTCTTTGTCAGGGCACCTACACGTTTGCCGATGGAGGGCAATTTGGTTTTCTTTTTTTGTTCTTTATCTTTGTTCTTTGTTGCCATTAATTTGATCTCCTTCTTTTAGTATTTTTCTCGTAGTACGTTTTGATACAAGACCACCAGATTTACGAACTATTATTTCTTGGTCCTAGTGTTTTTCACTGACTGACGTTTACGAGATTTCTTTACAGGTACTTTCTTTTTCGTATTTGTTTTCTTAGAGCTAGATTTCTTTACCTTTGCTTTCTTTACCTTTGCTTTCTTTACCTTTGATTTCTTTTGTGTTACTAGTCCCCCTGTAGCTTTTGGAGTCGCCCGCAACGAAGGCGGAATATCGGAAAGCTTTACCTGATTACTACGATTCCTGATAGCTTGCGTCACCCAAGAATCGAAATGTTTAGCATCTTCCGGTCTCCGTCTGGCGGGGGGTCTACGTAGAAATTCACGAACACTAGCAGGAGCATCCTCTAGAGCTTGCCCCGCTTCGCGCCACCGCTCCCGCGCCGCTTGTACAATCTCGCCTACTGCTCGTATGGTTCCTTCTGGATTAGCAGCACTTTTAGGAGAAAAAAGCCTCCGAATATGCGGCTGACTCATCACAACGTCTAGATACTCGTCCTCAGTTGCATAATCTTGTGGAAACGGCCCCTCCCCATATCGAATATGCCTGTGCGGAGTAGCTGCCCTAGTTACTGGTACCCTTTGAGCTGCTGGAACCTCTCCTGCTAAGGATGCTGGTCGCTGCCTTTGTGCTGCTTGTCGTGCTGCTGTTCGTGCTGCTGCTACTGTTCGTGCTGTTGTTGGCATGTTTAGGCC
>VTLG01012076.1_pt1 | contig 10459 bp, 12 predicted proteins | sample 4694571 | NCBI WGS metagenome assembly VTLG01 (sample SAMN12604809, study PRJNA352737) | marine metagenome | biome: ENVO:00000447; feature: ENVO:00000209|ENVO:00000569|ENVO:01000036; material: ENVO:00002151; isolation source: viral sequences binned using virsorter ... | reverse complement strand
AGACATATGGAGCCAATATTATGTACGGACACACACATGACGTACAGAGACATACACTAACAAAACTTGATGCAGGAACAATAGGAGCGTGGGGGATTGGATGTCTTAAAGATATGTCTCGAGAAAAAAACAAATGGCTTCGTGGTAGACTACATAATTGGAATCATGCATTTAGCATCATTACTTGGTTTCCTAATGGAAACTTTCAGGTTGAGGTTATTGAAATTGTCAATGGCCAATGTATCGTATGGGGTAATGTTGTTAAAGGCTAATGCATAAAAGAGTTATCAAAGGTGTGCCTCGTTACGTCTTTAAAGATGAAAACGAATTTCGTGAAATGTTTCCCGATGAAAAGCTAGTTAAAGACTGGAGAGAAGCAGAAGAAAGCGATTGGGTATTAACCGATGATAACCAAGTCACACAAATACTCAAGAAGAAACAAATGAAGAATACGAATATAAAAGCGTATGATGATTATTTTGTTACTCTACTTGGACCTTCCTTTGGTTCTGGAAAGATGGAAGGCAAACCAAAAAAAGATTATCACTCTTTTATTAAGAGAACAAACATAGAAGAGAAACCATTAACGTGGAGAGAGATACGTTTTGTTAAGTTGATTGCTCATGGAGAAAAACCTATGCAAGCATATTTAGATTGTTTTGAAACAAACAACGAGCACACAGCTAAAGTGAAATCATCTGTTCTCCTAAAACAAACAAGGATAAAGAAAGAAGTGGAAAAAGAAATAGAAGAACTGCTAACTGAAATTGGAATTGATAAACGATGGACATTAGAGCAGGCAAAGAACATTGTAGAAAATGATGAAACATCTGACGCTGTAAAGCTTCGTGCATTAGAAAACTTTATGAAGATACAAAGTATGTATCCGAAAGAAAAGAAAACAGACCAACTATTACTTGGACAAGCATTTACTGGATTTAGTAAAGAAGAAATACTAGAGATGAGTAATATGAAACTAATTAACGATGGAAAACAAGAAGATTAATATTATACCTGGACCTTCTGTAATGGCAGAACGTGACGAGGTATTAGCTAAAGCATATAAAGATTTAATATTTTTTGGTCGTGTATTTTTACCTCAAGACTTTTTACATAAGAGTGAAAGTCCACAGTTTCACTATGACTTATCTAAAAGATTAATTGAGCACAAACCTGGAGCTCGTATTTGTAATATTATTCCTCGTGGTATGGGTAAAAGTATTTTATCTAAAGCTGCTATTATGCATAAGTTTTTATTTGCAGAAACAGATAAACAAAATTTTGTGGCCTGGGTATCTGAAGAAGGAGGACAGTCTATTGACCATTTAAAATATATACGACACCACTTTGAAGAAAATGAAATGATTCGTTACTACTTTGGTAATATGGATGGTGGTAGCGTAGGGAAACGATGGACAGAAAAAGATATTGTTACCCCTAAAGGTGACAGAATAATTGCTAAAGGTTCTAATCAAAGACTGCGTGGTCGTGCAGAAGTAGGAGTTAGATATACTGGTATCATCCTTGATGACTTTGAATCAGAGTTAAATACTAAAACTCCAGAAAGAAGAGCAGAGTTAAAGAAGTGGATTGTATCTACTGTATACCCATCACTAGAAGAGACACCAGGTAATGAAGGATGGATTTGGTTGACTGGAACTATTGTTCACTATGATGCATTCTTGCAAAACATTGTAGATGGATATAAAGATGCTCAAAAAAATAATCGTAGTTACCCGTGGGATGTTACTTTCCACAGAGCTATTGAAGATGGAAAGCCATTATGGCCAGAACAATTCTCTTTAAAAAAGTTAGAGAATAAAAGAAAAGAATTTATTGAAGCTGGACTTGTTAATAAGTTTGCTCAAGAATATATGAACGATGCCCGTGACGCATCTTCGGCAGCATTTAAAATAGATAGGATACAACACTATAGCCATACCTTTGAAGTAAGAGGTAACTATACATACTTGGTAAATAATGATGAAGCAATTCCTATTAATGTATACATAGGTGTTGACTTGGCGGCTACAGCAACAAAGACATCTGACTATCAAGTAATATTGGTAATGGGTATAGACGCTAATAAAAATAGATATGTAATTGATTATTTTAGAGAAAAGATACCAGCGTTTGATATGGCACAAAAGATTGTGGAGATGGCTAGAAAGTATTCACCAGTAAGAAGGGTAACTATAGAAACTGTTGCAGCTCAAGAAATGGTTAGAGATATGACAACTAGACTATCTGTAAAAGATAAAAGGCTTATGCCTGGTATATTTAAAGGAGTAAAACCTCCATATGGAATTAAAAAAGAAGATAGGCTAGAGACATCACTAGGCCCTATAGTCAATTCTAAAAAGCTATATGTTAAAAAACATATGACAGAAATAATAGATGAACTGTTTGAACACCCCAAACCAAAGAACGATGACTTGATGGATGCTTTATATTATGCAGATTACTTCTCAAGAGCTCCTAATAGTACAGTTATTGATGCTAAAAATTTCGCAGAAAGCGTAGAAAAGAACGTAAACATAAAAAAAAATAAGATATATAATTGGATAACTGGGTCTATTGACTGATAGTTCTTGCCTAACGAATGGCAAAATTTGTAAATTTGCACACGAATCATTATATCTTTATCAAGGATAACATATGGAATATGACAAGAGAGCATCAACTAATCAAGAACTGTTTGACAGATATAAGAACGATAGACAGGCTTGGGAATTAGATGCTAGACAAGATTTAGATTTTTATTTAGGAAATCATTTTTCTGAAAATGAATCAAACGAATTAGCTTCAAGGAACCAAGCAGATGTTCCTATGGATAGAATATCTCCAGCGGTAGAGAGATTAAAAAGTATGCTGACATCAAGACCTCCTGCATTTACGGTGGTACCAAGAGAAGACTCTGATGCTTCTTTGGCGTATTTATGGAGAGAGATTATGGGTTTTATTTGGCAAAACTCCGATGGAGACGCACAAGTTAAACAAGCAATACATGACTATTGTGTTCTTGGTCTTGGTTATTTATATACATACATAGACTATGATTCTGATTTTGGTAAAGGAGATGTAAAGTTTTCTTACCTAGACCCATTTAGAGTATATGTTCCAGCGTCTTCAAGAGATAGATTTTTTTCTGATGCTGACAATGTTATACTATCTACGATACTATCAGAAGACCAAGTATTAAATTTATATCCAGAACTAGGAGTTAGCATAGACCCTGAAACGGGAGAAGAGATAGATAGGTTGGTTGACCAAATATCTACATACTCTTATGACCAAGACTATCCAGATGCTGTAAATAGTAGCACAATGAATGCTTATACTCCAGATACTGTTAGAGGTTATACAGATACTAACTATAAAAGATTTCAGATTTTAGAAAGATTTAGTAAAGTAAAAGTTCCTTTTTATCGTTTGTTTGATAATCAAAGCGGTAAAGAGTTTGTTGTTGATGAAGCAGACTTCAGAGTATTCCTTGACAATAATAAAGAGATGGTCAAGATGGGACAGGTTGATATTACTCAAGTGTTCCAAAATAGAATTAAAGTAATTGCTAGTATTGGTGAGGTGGTGTTATATGAGGCTGTGCTAAACACTGACGTTTATCCTATTGTACCCATAGCAAACGTTTGGACTCAAACTCCATATCCTCGTTCGGATGTCTCCAGGGCGAGACCGATGCAACGATTGCTAAACAAACTATGGTCTTTAGCACTATCTCACGCACAAGCATCTGCTGGCTTAAAACTATTAGTTCCTTTGGGAAGTGTAGAAGATGTTTCGCAATTAGAAAAAGATTGGGCAAATCCTAATGCAGTAATAGAAGTTGACTCTACTCAAGGAGAGCCTCACTATCCAGCTCCACAACCATTGACTGGAGAGTTTTATAGATTGATACAGCAGTGTGAGTTTTACATAAACTTTATTTTTGGTATTCCAGAAATAATGCAAGGAGTGGGAGAGAAAGCTCCAGACACTGCAAGAGGAACAGAAAGATTGATTGCACTTGGGAGTGAAAGACCTAAATCTAAATTAAGAGATATAGAGTTTAGTATAAAAAGATTAGGAAAGATAATGTATAACTTTGCTAAAACTCATTACAATGTTCCTAAAATATTAAGACTGGTACAACCAAACAATGACATTACTGAAATGATGTCACAAGTTTATAGTGACAAGTCTAAAGTTGTATTTGATTTAAAAAAAGATAAACACAACTTAGAACAACATGACATAGGTATTGAGTCTGGCTCTACATTACCTACAAGTAAATATGCTGAACTTGCTGTTTATATGGAAGCATATCAAATGGGAATTGTTGACCAGGTAGAAGTATTAAAAAAGAATCCAGATATATTCGATAAAGAAGGTATCTTGAGAAGAGTAAACCAAAGACAGCAAATGCAACAGCAAGTTGCTTCAATGGAAGAAACAATTAAAAATTTACAGGGAGACCTGCAAACGGCTACAAGAGAATCTCTATCCGATAGAAAACGAACTGAAGTTGAGAAATTTAAGACTCGTTTAAATCAGGTAGAATCTAACGCCAGTGCCGATAGGCGTATTAGTAAAAACAAGTTAAACGATAAGGTGTTGCTAGAACTAGAGAAATTACGTGGAGAACTTAAAGTCGTAGAGGCTGAAGTCAAACGTGGTTCTGCTCAAAAAGAGGACTAGACATCGAAGGAGATTAATATGGAAAATGAAACATCAATAACCGATACTCAAGCTGTGGAATCTATGGATGAGGTTCAAGCTGGGAATCAACAAGAAGGTACTTTAGGAGATAACGAAAGTATGGATTGGAAAAAAGAAGCTAAAAAGTTTCAGTCAATGTATGACAAAGCTGAATCTGATAAAAAGCATATGGACCAATACAAACCTTTAGTGAACTTGCTAGAGCAGAGACCTGACCTTGTTGAAACTTTAAGAGACAATATTGTCGGAAATAAAGGTGAAGATAAAAAAACTGAAGCATTACAGTTAAACGAAGACGAGTTCAATCCGTGGGATGCGTACAACAAGCCTGGCTCTAAATCATACGAGTTTCGTGTGAAAGAAGAAGAATCTAGGATAAATAATGCGGTAAGCAATGCTATGAAAGGGCAAGAGCAAAAACAGTTTCTAAGTGAAACTATGAGTAGTCTCAAAAGCGATTATCAAATGGAAGAAGGAGAAATTCGTGAGTTCATGAATTTTGCTAGACAACCAAAAGATAGTGTTCCGTTAGAGAACCTGGTTAAGTTATTCAAAATGAATAAGGGTGAATATAAAGAGCCCGTAATTAAAACGCCAGACACAAGTAACCAAGCGAGAACAGCTGGAGTATTACAAGGGGGAAGTGTTCCTACTAAGTCTGAACAAGATGGAATGTGGGACCAAATTCTTAATGCGGCTAACTCTGGTAGCATTAGCAGAGGAATAAAACGTAATAGTAAAAAATAGGAGAATACAATGGCAATAAGCGGACAAATCAAGTCAACGAACTTGACACAAACCACTACTGCTGCTGATTATGGAGTTGCTCCAGATAGAAGAAGATTATATAACTTTTCTGATAGGATTGCTGAACTAGCACCTGAAGAAAGTCCTTTCTTCGTATATCTGAGCAAAACTGCTAAACTCCCTACGGATGATTCTTTGTTTCGTTATCTTGAAGATAGAACAAAGATTAATTATACAAGTAGAGAGTTCCGTTTAAAAGGTAATCACGATGGTAGTGCAACTCAAGCTGCTGGAGATACAGTATCTTTTACTGTAGATACAATAGATGAAGCTGCAGTAGACTTCCTTGTAAAAGGAATGGTCTTTGCTGTAAGAACATTAGGTGGAACTGAAGACGATGCAACTTACGCTAACGTAGTAGTTAGAGTAGAAGATGCACCAGTTCAAAATGCAGCAGATACAACTTTCACAGGTAAAGTTATTTCTGTATCATCAACAGCAACCGATGCAAACAAACTTTTGAATGACAAAAGATGTCAAATCATTGGTACTGCATACGCAGAAGGTTCTGGAGCACCAGACGTTTTCTCAGACAGTATGGAAGATAATTATGGGTACACCCAGATTTTCAAAACAGCTGCTGAGATTTCAAACACAGCATATGCTACACAACTACGTGGAGTATCTAATGAGTTTGAAAGAGTGTTAGCTCAAAAAATGAGAGAACACAAAATTGATATGGAAAGAGCATTTCTTTTCAATCAGAAAGCAAAAGTAGGCGGAGTACAATACTCAGAAGGTCTAGTAGGTCACATCATTAAAAACAGTACAGTAGTAGGCGGTACATCTAACTTATCTTATGAGTCAGGTAAAGCATACTTCAGAACTGCAAAAGCTGCAGAGCTTACATATGATAGACTATTATCAGACTTTGAAGTATTGTTTGACCCTGCTAGAGGTGGAAGTAACGAAAGATTAGCATTAGCTTCTCTTCCTGTTATTTCTTTCTTTAACAAAATGGGCAACGGCTCATTTTCTGATATATCAACTGTAAACACACAATACCAAATCAATATGGATGAACTATCAGGACAGTATGGTCACCAGTTAATGGAGATTAATACAGTTCACGGTTCAGTATATCTAGTGAAAGAACCTCTATTCAGAGGACATTCATCTGGTATGATGTGTATGGCTGATATGAGTAAACTATACTACAGACCATTAGTAGGTAACGGAATCAATCGTGATACTCAAGTTCAAACAAATGTACAAGCTGCAGATGAGGACTTAAGAAAAGACATGATTATTACTGAAGCTGGGTTAGAAGTATGTCTACCAGAATCACATTACTTAATTAATTTAGAAGGAGTGTAAGATGGCTAGAGCAGCATATTTAGAACAAAACAGTGGTGTTAGTGATATGAAACTAAAATACGAACAAATTGCAGCAGCTAGAACACTAACTGCAGCTGACTCAGGAAAAGTATTCGGAGTTAATCAGGCATCTGCCTATGAGATTACTTTACCTTTAGCAGCTACAGCTGGTGCTGGTTGGCATGCTAAATTTGTTTTATCAACAGTGGCTGCTAACGCAGTTACTATTGCAAACAACACTGCCGAAGATACTATCGTTGGTGTGGTTGCAGGTGCAGATGGCGGAACTGGTAGTTCTGCAGAATCTGCAGTTGATGAAATTGTATTTATCAGTGGTGCAGCATTAGGTGACCAAGTAGAAATCTTTTGTAATGGTATTAATTACTTTGCAAAAGCTCTAGCACACGATGTAGCACATGTTACTATATCATAAATAAATCCGTGAGGATTAACAGTCTTGGATACTGTGGGGTTGTTCGTAAAAAGGTTCAACCCCAAAATCCAAAAAGAATTTTAAAACTAATAGGAGAATAAAATGGCAGATTATAATACAATTACAAAAGTAATTATTAATGACATCAGTCCAGCAGCAAGTGATGTAGCAGGTTCTTTAGCTAAAGAAATAAATGACTACATTCAAACTTTAGACAGCACTAATAATGCTATTGTAGATATACAATCAGTAAAGTTAGATGCAACTAGAATTGCATATATTATTGTATCTACTGGATAATAGATGGATTGTCAACATTGTAACAAACCAAACAAAGAAGGACACTTTAATTGTCCATCTTGTGGGTTGAGAGCACACCCTCCAAAGTGGAGCACTCAATTTGTTTTAAGAGATACGCCAATGGCAACTGCTATTAGAAAAGACCAAATAGATTTTGGAACTATGAGCATGGATAAACACATAGAGAAAACTAATAAAAAGAATGAACAAGAACGTGCAAAGAAATTAGATAGTATGATATTTGGAGGAGATAAATAATGTATGGAACAATTAAAAGCTCAAAGCTTAATGGCAAAAGAAGAAAGTATGCTATGAGCAAAAAGAAAAAGAAAGTAGTAAGAAGAAAGAAAGCTTATAAAAAATGAACGGAAAAAATGAAAATAAAATATCTTTATTAGATATGATGGAAGATATCTTAAAGGAGCTGAATAGAACAGAAGACCTTAAAGGTAAGAATCCTGGAGAAATAATGAGACTGTATAATACAACTTTATATAGCTCTGAAGTTCCTGAACATTTAAGAAGTCACAGAGAAGATATAGATGATATATTTACAGACAAGTTTGCTTCTAGTTTAGAATCTAAAATAAAAGAATATACTGGCGATAATAAAATAGACATAGGACTGCTAGATAAGATTAAACAAGTAGAGTCAGATTTTCAAAACTCTTACCTTCTTGAGTCTTATTTATATAGCACTGTAAAGTCTAAGTATAATTATACAGATGAAGATATGGGTAATTTATTTGGAAGTATAAGTAATAAAGAAAAAGTTTTAAACTATCTTTTTACCAAAGATTTAAACGAAGAATCTATATCTGCTATTATGGGGAATATTGATGTTGAAACTGGAGGCTCATATGACTATCAACAAAAGCAAGTTGGAGTTGAAGATGGAGCTTACGGACTATTTCAATTTGAGCCAAATGTTCACTTTGATAACTATCAAAAATATTTAAAAGAAAACACTAAAGAAGACAGCTATAAATCACAAATAGATTATGCTTACGATAGTATTTATGGAAATGAAAGAGAGTTTTTAGGATATGGAGATGCTAAAGATATTCGAGAAGCATTTAATTCAAAGAATGTAAATCAGTCAACTGTTTCTATAATTGAAGATTTTCTTAAGCCTGGCAAACCTCATAAAGACAGAAGGCTAAAAAGTGCTGATAAAGTAATGGAAGATTTCTTTTTGCCATCTTTAAACAATACAAATCAAGGAAAAGAAGAGATAGATAATTTATTAGATATGTATTACAACCCAACTAATGTTAGAGTTAAAGAAGCTTTAAAAGATTTAAAGCCAATTAGTTCGTTGATAGCAGATATGGAAAATTTTAAAAATCTAATAGATTTAAATGGAGGAAATGAGTAATGGCTGAAACGTTTAAAAATAGAGTAGATGCTCTGACAGGGTTTGGAAGCACTGAAGATAATGCTTTATCTGACTGGTTGACAGCGGGTGCTCGTGCTGTTTTAAATGTTTTACCATTTAACAAACTAGAAAGAGTTGCAAGCAATGAAAACTTTACAAACAGTTTAGATGTTGAAGGCAAAAAAATACTTTCTGTTTTAAGAAAAGATGCTAACAATAGCAATAGATATATGTCTTGTAGAAAATTACTACCAACTCAAATGGGAACAGTTCACGATTCTTCTTATATGGAATATGCAACAACAAGTGACCCTGCTTACATACTTCACAATGATGCGTTAAATACATTCCCTGAAAGTGTGGCTTCTAATGATAGTCGTGCTGTTTATATAAACTCTGCTATCACTGTAGCTCATGGAGATGGAGCAAGTGGTATATCTAACTTTCCTGACGAAGCAGAACACGCAGTTGTATTATATGCAAGTAGAAATGCTTTACAAAGATTAATGAATAATATGAATGCTATAAGTGCTTTAACTGTAAGCGTAAGTGCTCCAAGTGCACCTAGTTTAGCTACAGTAAGCTATAGCAACGCAACAAATGCAGATGCAAGTGCTACTGCAGTAGGAGCTATAACAGTTGCTACCATAGCTAAAGCAGATATATCTGGAGATGTTCCATCTTATACAGCTCCAAAGGTGGGTGGTGCTACAGAAGAATTAACAGCTACAATGACAAGTGGTACAATAGGAACAGATGCAGATTTTCAAGACTTTAGCGACTGGTTTGAAGTATTAGGACATATGATTGAAGATGAAGAAGATACAGAGTTAGCACAAGCACAATTAGGAAAAATTAATAGTTATGTATCTTCGTATCAATCTGCAATGCAAAATCAGTTAAATGTTTTTAATAAAGAGAATGTTAGGTATCAAGCTAATGTACAAGCTGAAGCTCAGAAACATAATTCTGATTTACAAAAAGCAATAACACAAGCACAGCTAGATGCAGCAGATGCCCAACAAGAAGCACAGCAAGCTACTCAGGTAGATTTGGCTAATAAAGCACAAGACCAGGTGTTGGCACTACAGAATGCAGCTGAAACTATGGCAGCAGCAATACAGAATAATGATGACTTGTTACAAAAATTTAATGCAGAAATTAGTAAGTATGCATCACAAGTAAATGATGAAGTTCAAGAGTATGGAGCTAACTTGCAAAAAGATACTGCTAAATATCAATGGTATACACAGCAATATCAAATAGTTGATGCTCAGTATAAAGAAGAATTAGAAACACTTAGAGGGCCTGTATAATGCCAAACACTAAATGGTCAAAGCAAAATACCCCTACAGGTGTTACATGGTCAGAGCAAAGCTCTTCACCAAGCACAACATGGACAGAGCAATCTATTGCTCCTTCTTCATCTTGGACTGAAGTATTAGCTTCTGTATCAACAACTTGGACAGAAACAGTAATAGCTCCTGCAACTTCTTGGATAGAAATAT
>VTLG01006812.1_pt1 | contig 10460 bp, 21 predicted proteins | sample 4694571 | NCBI WGS metagenome assembly VTLG01 (sample SAMN12604809, study PRJNA352737) | marine metagenome | biome: ENVO:00000447; feature: ENVO:00000209|ENVO:00000569|ENVO:01000036; material: ENVO:00002151; isolation source: viral sequences binned using virsorter ... | reverse complement strand
TTAAATGCGGTGCTAATGTTAAAGCTGAAGTCGAATATATAGAGGAAAAAGGGGAGACAGCTCCTCGGACAAGAATCATACGTGTAATTGAACATGGATATACAAGTGACTCGTACGACGCGGAATCCAGGTACTAGAAATCCCATAGCCCGAGTTTTAAAGTTCTTTACACCTAAAAAATTTAAAGATAAAACTAAATACGAGAGGAAAAAATATGTTTGGAAAAGGAAGATTTGGCGGTGGAATGATTTTTAAAACTGAAGTAGTGAATGGGACATGTCCCTCATGTGAAACTTCTGCTGTTTTTGTATCTATTTGTGCTCAACTTTATCGTTGCACAAACTGTGGCTCAGATCTTGAACAAAAAGTTAATGGAGTCATTTCATATATTCCCGCGGTGACTGCAGGAAGCAAGATACCTGTTCTTGAGGTCATAGAAGATGGCCCGCAAAAAGCCTAGGGCTTTTGGGTACGTTCACGTTAAACAAACTAAACGCAAACGACCCGGCAGGCATTCAAAAAGACCCAATAAACATAGCAAACGCAAACCTTCAAGAGGTCAGGGCTAAAAATAATTTTTACGAGCCCTTGACATAAGTCCTACGAAAACCTATATTAATAGAAGAAAGAAGAAACTATGAGATATGAATATACAATAACTAAAGAAGGCGGAGAAGCTGAGATCATGAAAGAAATGAGCTGGAAAAAATTATTTAAAAAATTATTGCTCAAATATCCTCAGTTTAGCGGATGGTGTACCTATATTAATAAAAAAGGACATGTCCAGGTGAGGGCCTTTAAAGAGGGTAAAGAAACTAGAAAGTGAAATACGTAATCATCCTTCTGCTCAGCGTCAGCGGGGTTGAAGAGATAAAATTAAAGACTAGCGGTCTTAACTGCGGGGAACTTGCTAAAGCGTGGCGTGAAGTAAACACCACGTATCACGGCTCACGGAACATGGACCCCAAGCAACAAGGAAACTACACCCATGATGGTAAACTCATGATTGGGTATTTATGTGAATAAACCTATCCTTAAGGGAGATAGGATAGGTATTAAAGGTGAGAATTATTGGCTACCACATTTTCGCCACATTATCAAGACGTATGTGTTAACTTACAAGTATATTTCGTACCAACCTGGTATTTATTAACATTGGCATAACCCATCTTCTGTAAAAGAGCTAGGGATTCCTTATGAGCTGTAATAGAACACTCATACCAGGAGTCATAAAGCTTTGGTGATTCCACAGGAGGCAGGCACGCATTTCCCTGGATAAAAGAGCACACCCATATTATTAGTACATATTTCATCTTGACATTTTTGGATTAAAATCCTATATTCTAACTAACTTAAAAGGAAAGAACATGACAGACATTAGTAAATATCGAAACGTATCTTTAACACATCAAACCTATAACACATTAGTTAGACTGTCCAAAACTTTATTACCAGATGCAAAATTATCTATTAGTAAGACAGTCGAAGCATTAGCCAACGAGAAAGATAAAAAGTTAAATGGGAAGATCAAACAATAGTTTCACAAGCTACGTGGGACGTGCTGAAGAAACCATCGATGATAAGAAAGTAAATATTCCAGAAAAAGATCTTTGGGTTGCTGTCCTTTGTCGCGCAGTCTTAGATGCATGCAAAGGTCCACCCATGTTGAATATGGATCTTAAATGTAATCGCTCTCATCAGAATGTTTATACTTATGATCGAGATCAAGCGCGTCATTTCTTTTTAGAAGGAGGCTTTCACTTTAAACTTATTTGTGAAATGGCTGGACGCAATGCGGATTATGTTCAATCGAGAGTTAAAAAAGTATTATTAAGAAAAAATGGTTGGAATGTAGATGTCCCTATTACTTCTCATTATCGTCAAGGACCCAAACGAGGACGTAGCCGAGGAAAATATAAAAAGAAACACCTAACAGGAAACGCTTACTATGCGGCGAAAGCACGAAAGAATTTTTATTATCAAGACATGGGCCGAAAAGGAGGGCGCCCTAGAATATACAATAAAATTGAAAGACCATGAAAGAATTAATACCCCCTATAAAACGTACAAAAATCTGCAACAATTGCGATGGTAATGGATATTTAAATGTGGTAGATAATCAGAACCTTACGCAGGTGAAACAATGTTGGGTTTGTGAGTCGAACGGGGAGATTAAGAATTATGATCAAGCTGAAGTTGACGATTTTATTTATAATTTTTATTACCGTAAGCGGTTGCAGTGAGTTTGCACTAATTGCGTCGGGTAGCTCTGTGGCTATTTCACACAATTCTTATGTTCGAGCTTATAACGGTCTAGATGTAATGACAATTATGCATTCAGAAAAAAGTATAAAGAGACATATTTATGATAAAGGAAAAGAACATGTACAGACCCTTACCCGAGTCGTTAACAATTCAAAAATCAGGCATTAATGGCTTAGGACTCTTTGCCAAAGAAGGAATTGCACAGGGAACCAATCTCGGTGTGACTCATTACAAATTCAATGGTGATATCATCCGTACCCCACTCGGTGGATTCATCAATCATTCTAACACTCCCAATGTTGTTAAAGTCGAACTTAAAGATAATAAATATAAAAAATGGAATCTGGTCACGTTGCGCGATATCAAACCTGAAGAAGAGTTAACCATACGTTATACATTTTATAATATATGAACGAAGTTACTTATAATTTTTATCATTGGGGCCCGTTTCTCTTTCGCTCCACCATGGACAAAGAGCTATGCGAACTGATCCTCGATGAGGGACGCCAAGTCCGAGGCAAGTCCGATCAACTCTATACTCATAAACTCGCGGGTCATCTAGGCGAACAGTATAAACTCTCAAGAGATAAAATCATGCCTAAGCTGGCAGTCTTTCTCGAGGGGTATTGTATCGGCTACAACAAATGGCGCGGCGGCGGAGGGATGCAACCTAAAGCCAAGTTATTAAGTATGTGGATCAACTACATGAAGGCGGGAGATTTTAATCCTCCTCACTCTCATGGTGCTGACTTGTCGTTTGTGGCGTTTCCCGAAGTGCCCAAAGAAATTACGGAGGAATGCGCTGCGTTCAAAGGAACGATGCGAGGACCCGGAGGAATCAGTTGGACCTACGGCGATGGAGATAGAACCTGCATCTCGGTGGTTCATCAATTACCGAAGACCGGAGACTTGTATATTTTTCCAGCGATTTTGAAACACTATGTCTTCCCCTTTAAATCTCCTGTGACTCGTGTTAGTGTCTCAGGAAATATTATGTTCGATCAAGACTCCCGTATTGATTATTTTACCAAAAAGGATAACCCGTGAAAAATATGAAATATAAAATTGAGAAGAAGGACGACGAGCAAGTGGTTTATGATGAGCTCTTTGAAAAAGCGATCACCCTCATTCAGGACTATCCACCCGAGCTGGTGGCGGGGTCTTTGATGGCCATTGCCCAACGACTCTATAAGACTCATTTGAGTGAGCCCGAATACCAACGATTAATGAATTATATTACCACCGTCGAGATTGAGCCCTATGAGGTTTCCAAAGAGAGGCTTCATTGAATCCTGAACAACAGATTGAAGCTTTAAAAGAAACGATCAAATGGTTTAAGAAACAGATCGAGCCCCATGATTGTGGCTGGATGTACACGACGATCGATGGACTCGAACACCGAATAAAAATTTTAAAAAAAGAAATAAAAAAAGACTTGCCCCAAGAGACGTGGGCCAAGGGCTATGCTAAATGGAAAGCGGCACGATGCCCTCACAACTAAAGAAAAATAATAAATTTTCCTATACCCCCGGCACACGAACCACGGACCAAGGCTCACGGACCTATCAGGTTGGTGGATTTAACTTGCCTTCGGTCACCACCGTCCTTAATAGAACCAAGGACCAAAATTATTTAAAAAAATGGAAGGAAAAAATTGGACATGAAGAAGCGGAGAGAATCTTTAACCTATCTAGTAAACGGGGCACTGCCATGCATAAGTTCCTGGAGAGATATATCGAAGGTAAAGGATACGAAGACCTTACCGAAATCGGCGTTCAAGCTAAGCCGATGGCTCAAAAAATTATTGACATAGGACTCACGCCGGTATCTGAATACTACGGCTCGGAGGTGACACTATACTACCCGGGCCTTTACGCAGGGACCACGGACCTTGTCTGTAGGCACAACGGCCTGGACACCATTGCAGATTTTAAGCAATCAAATCGCCCCAAGGAGGAGGCGTGGATTGAGGATTACTACTTGCAGATTGCAGCATATGCCATGGCCCATGACTATATTCATGGCTCTAACATTGAACAAGGCATCATAATGGTATGTACTCCTGACCTATATTACCAAGAATTCAAGTTTTCCGGGCTTATTTTAAGGGACTGGAAACACAAATTTTTAAAAAGATTAGATCAATACTATGAATTAGTACGAGATTATAAAGAAGAAACTCAAATTAATACAGCAGAATTATTAGCTGAGTTTGAAGAAAACCAAATTAAAAACAACTAATGAAACCATTTACCTCATTTCAATTAAGAGAACATTTAAAATGGATATATTCACAACCAAATTACTATAAGGAAAGGAGGACAAATGAGAAGCGCAGGCACAATAAGAGAAAGACTCTTCCAGGCCCTAATAAAACGCTACCAAGCGGAGGGAGAAACGGCCTTGGTTAAAATTGATGCTCTTTTACGTGGAGAAGTATTACCAGGTCATGAAGATGTAATAGGTAGTATTGACAAACAGATAGCTAAAGTTGCTTTTGCTGAAGAGAAGATGGCAACATTAAGGCGACATTATGGCACAAATTAGGCAACGACTCCCTATATAGAGTTCTGACAACATCAAGCAAAACGTTTTTTTTTTTTATGGGGTCAAAAAAGTGTCAAAAGTGTCCAAATCGACTAGAACCATTGGTATTACTAGCTAAAGTGTGGACACTTTTTGGACATTTTTTGATTTTATGGACACTATTTTATGTCCACTATGCAAAAAACCGCATAAAACGCAAGCGGGTGAGAAAATGTTTTCGGAAAAGTAGTTTTGCGTGATGTTGTGAGATCTCTATATAGGGGATATAAGAAATTATGAAAAGGAAGAAGTCCAAATATCGTCATGTAATGATTAACAAGAAGAGATACTACTTCTATAAAATCTCATGGGTTGACATTACCGCGGATGGAGGCCATGCTACGGCTGATGAGTTCGATAAGTTCGAATGCTCTAAGATGGTTACGTTTGCATATATTTATAAACGTACTAAAAAATTCATTTGGACTTTTGCGAGCTATGACCAGAAGGATGAGGCTTATTCAGATAGGAATGTCTTCCCTACAGGGGTCATAACTGGTATAGAAAAGAGAAATGTTTAGCGAAGATATAAGTGAAGAGGATCTGAGCGAAGATATGTATAATATATGGAAGGAGGATTTTGATAATATGGCTAAAAAGAAAAAAGCTAAGAAGAAAAAGAAAAAAGCTAAAGCTAAGAAGAAAAAGAAAAGATAATGTGGAGACCGGATAAGGTAATAATTATATCTTTACTACTACTGACTGTGGTGGGAGTTTATTGCCTTGTCTTGAACGTTTACTAGATGTCGAACTGGCAGCAATACTTTTTGGTCCTTTTCGTTTTTTCTTTGTTTTGGTTTGTGATGGTTTTTGGTCCAATAATGCAGTTTCGGGGGTAACGTTTAAAATTGGTGCGTAGTCGTCTAAAATTTGTTTCATTTTGTTTTCTAGTTCTTGTTCTGACATATCTTCTAATTTCCCATGTTTTATTATTTTTCGTTCTATATATAATCCTGCTGCCTTCCCTCTATTTGTTTCTGCGTTTACTGCAGAGGAGAAGCTGCCCTTCTTTAAAGCGAGCTCTTTTATACGAGCAAGCTCAGCGACGTGCTCGTCATAACTAACTGCAAATTTTTTAAGTCTTTCTTCTTTGAGTTTACCTACATATTGTACTACTAGAGGACTCAGTCTAGGATTCAAAAGTTCTGATCCTTCTGATCTGGCTCTCTTCTCACTGTAGCCTGCAGCTATAGCTGCTTCTCCTTGAGTCATAGGTCCATCAGGTCCGCCGAATACTACGAATTCTGCGAATCTCATTTGCATTTCAGTTAATCTTTTGGGTACTCCCATGTTTGACAATTTAAGGTAACATTGATATAAAGTCAATATGAAAGACGTTAAGATGATGATTAAAGAAGAGATGGAAAAGTATAGAGACGAGGATCGCCATCAAGAAGCTGGTCAATGTATTATGGGAGAAATGAGAAAAGATAGAGAAGGTTCCGACTGGCAATTAAAGTATGAGAAGGAGCACAAGCTTCGTCAGGAAGCTGAAGGAGAGCTTACTATTGTAAAAGGAATCTCAGTGCACATGTCCCCTGAGATGAGGGACGCTCAAAAAAAGATTAAAGAACTTCAAGATAGTTTGGATAGATTCAAGAAAGAAAATAATGATTGCTATAATAGAATTGCTGAAGCTCTTGAGGTGAATGAATCACATCAAAAATTAAATGGAAAACTACAAGAAAGATTGACAGAGTTAGAAGAAGAGAATAAGAAGTTGCACGATCATTTAAATAAACAAGTTGAGAATGCTCGAAAGTCAGGAATGTAATGAGGGTCAGAGACCTACAAGAATTTTTAGCTAAATTTACTGAAGCCAAAGCTGATGGTAGTCGTCAGGGGAATGCTGTTTCTAATGCAGTTATTATGGTTGAGAAGGATGGTCGTTTACATGAGATTAGACGAATGGAAGTACATGAACATGGTGCTCCAATTATAGGTCACAAAGGTCATACTGCTCATAGATTAGTTTTAAAAACTGTAAAAGAATCTCCACTTATTTTGCCACCGAAGCTTAAAGATGACTACTAATGTTACTTCTAAAATTAAATGGCTCCTGAGCGTAAATTATATCAAGATCTTAAAAAAAATACCGACGGAATTATCTGGAATCGTATTGAAAACCTTAGCCTACTTGGCATGCCTGATGTGTTGGGTTACAATAGTTCTGGCCACTTTTTCACTGTCGAATTAAAAGTCGCAAAGGGAAACAAAGTTCGTTTCTCACCACACCAAATTGCCTTCCATAAATCACATCCAAAGAATACATTTATCCTAGCCCGGACCCTCGGTCCGTGCTCCCTGAAACTTGTTCCAGGGTCCATGATCCATGAACTATTGTCCAAGGGCCATGGAGCTTGGAGCTCGGTTAATTGGATTGATATTCAGAAAACTTTTGAAGCTTGAGGCTTGAAGCTTGGCGCTTGGGCCTTACGGCTTGACGCTTGCAGCTTGCACCTTTTGGCCGGTAACCGTTGTCCCTGGCCCATTGCTCATGGAACTTATATATTTTAGTGTTTGGGGTATACGACATTAGAAATATTTCTAGACCAGCATGCTCTGCAGTCCAGGCACCTGTTGCCTTGGTCCTTAGCCGGGCACGTCTTCGTCTTTGTTGAGACTGACGACGTCCAGGGCCACCAGGTCGCGTTTTTACCATCCACCATATGGCCTGAGAGTCTAATAATTAAATTAGCCGGAACTATGGCAGGATCCATCAGGGACAGGAAGCGCGCTTCGCGCGTCGGGAGCCAGTGCTTGGTGCTTGGTGTTTGCTTGCAAACTTCAAAAATATTAGTGAGGTGCTTGGCGCTTTGGATATCTCCGGCGTCATGCCATCTGAACCACTTCTGCCTCTTCACTTGGGCCACCATGGCCGGGATCCAGGAGGGCTCCATCAGGCTGGCCAGTCGATAGTATTGCGCTGCTTTGATTGCAGGATACCGGGTATAGTTGCCTTTGAGCGCATAGCAACCTGAGCATACTGAGCCCTTCACGGCTCGCAACTTCTTACCGGTTATACACTCCCAGGCGGGCAGGCTATAGCTCAGGCCGGGCATCTTCTTGGTCCGAGTCATTGAGCCGGTTATTTTGATGGCGTCTTTTACTTTCATACTTTCATAATCTTTTATATCAAATGAATCTGGCCATATTATGGCTTGGAGCTTGCCGCTTGGTCCGTGGTCCATGGACTCTGAGGCTTGGAGCTTGCAGCTTTTGGCCATTGATCATGATCCGTGGACCAAACTTGGTCCATCCATTGCTCATGATCTTGAGCTCAGCTGCGATGGTCAGCAGCTGGCCAGGATTAGCGTGTGAAACTTCTATTGTGAATTTTTTCATTCTTCATTCTCCTCTGGTGTTTCGAATGCATAAGTTACATGATCCTTGGTTACCTGTTCTCGAAACCATTGGACCGGGCACTTGTCCAGCCAATCGTGAAACTCTTCTGACATTGGGCTAGCTTTCATTTTGCCGCCTTCTTCATTTCAGCCATGTCTTTTTTAACAAGTCGCAGGATCTCTTCTAGAGCGTCCGCGATTCTTTCTAGTTCTTTTGTTGCATATTCCATATTATACCTCTTTCTAAATTCATCCTATCATCTCTGGGACCAGCTGTCAAGCTTGCAGCTTGGAGCTTGAGGCTTGCAGCTTTTTTCTTTTTTAAATTTCTTGGCCAAGCTAAAAGCAAAGGTTCTGTATAGATTTACAGTTGCATTGAGCTAGCTAACCATTTTAGCTTGACCCCAGATCCAACAGACTGCGTTTATACCTCTAGGGTGCATCATCCCCCTGATATCAAGGGTTGTTGGATCTGGGCTCAAGTTTAATCGAACCAAACGTCTTTAATAATTAAATACAACAAAAAGCAAAAACCTAATGTTGGTATTAAAAATATACTATCCACAATCAAAGCAAACTCCTTGTACCTGTCCAGACCATTCATCTGGTTTGGGGTTGCAATGACATATTAAACATTCTGTATAATTCATAAATCCTTTATAATCCTATTGACTTTTGATGTCAAGGGGTTTATAACTTTATTTAGAAAGTGAGGAAACAATGGCTAGAGTAAGAAATAATCAAGGGCATAGAAACAAGATATTAAATGTTTTTATGCGACCTTTTTTAGAACAAGAAAATACGCAAGAGAGAGAAAGTTATCTTCAAGCGAGGGAAATTATAAAACCTCTACAAGATAAAACTTGGGAACTTGCGAAACAAATAGTAAGCCGACATTATACACCAGAAGATATTAAAATGGCTTATCATCTTCAAAATAAGTTTGATAATGTTAATACTATTGCTAAAGACAGTTGCTTTCATTTTGGGTATATGTCCAAAAAAGATGGCTATGATAATGAGTATCGCCAAAAGGAATATGATAGCGAACATAGTGAGGGCGACCAAGACGACAAATACATCACAAAGCATTTTGATTTTCGTTTAGACGGAAATATAAATGGTGATGAAAGTAGCAGATCAAATGATTTTGCTTATGCTTACTTTCGTGATGAACTAAAAGGCAAAGTTAATAAGGGTGAAAAATGTAACCCAGATATTAACATTGAACAAAAATGGGGAAATGGTAGTGGTGAAGAAAATCACTCGAACCCTCATTGGACACAAGTTGATAGTGCCAATTCAAGAGAACTTGGATTGAGTGGTGGCAAGGATAATCAAACTTCATACTCACGTGAGTGGAATAATGATTATCAACTCGATTTAATTGGTCGAGAGTATTGCCGAGATAGGCAACTTAATTGTGATCAAAAAGAGTTTGCAATTTTGATGACTTGGCAACAAGCCAAACAAAAACTCATTATGGCTCATACTAAATGGATTGAAACTATTTTAGAACAATGCAAAGTTTTAAAAGGTGGTTTAAGAGATCATGTCTATTTAGAACAATCAATTGATATGGCTAAAAAAATGGGATTGACCATAAATGAAACTGATATTCTTGCAACTACATCAAAAGGAATTGTAGTTTCAAATACAGATATATTAAATCATTTGGCTAGTCTAAAAAACAAAACACAAACAAGAGAACAAAAGATATTGGCTCGTCAAATCTACGACCAACAACAATCAAAATAGCCCATTGACATATTAGGGATAATCAAGTATTATCCCTATATGGACACAATCGAAAGAAATAAAAAGTTTAAAATCAAGTACACTAAAAATGACGGCGAAACAGTTAGACGTTTCGGCATCATCAATGACGATTGTCGTGGACTTGGGAATAGACAAAAAGACAATCGCCCTTTTTTACATTACTTTGATTTAGATAAAAAAGGATATCGATACGCAACTAATTGGGAGATACTATGAGTGATATGAAACATAAAAGAACAAATCCTTATAGCGGTCAATCTGAATTGTTAACACTTGAAGAAGCAAAGTTATATGACAAGGTTAAACAAGATGAGATTGATGAAAACTATACTGATATGCAAAAGGGGTTGGATAAGTTTAGCAGATTAAATGTTAAAGCTTATATGACTTTGTTAGACTAATGAAATATTGCCAAGGTCCCTTATGTCATACTTATAGAACTAAAGACAGGATAAGAGGAAGCAAAGGCGATAAGCATTATCAAAC
>VTLG01002104.1_pt1 | contig 10460 bp, 11 predicted proteins | sample 4694571 | NCBI WGS metagenome assembly VTLG01 (sample SAMN12604809, study PRJNA352737) | marine metagenome | biome: ENVO:00000447; feature: ENVO:00000209|ENVO:00000569|ENVO:01000036; material: ENVO:00002151; isolation source: viral sequences binned using virsorter ... | reverse complement strand
TCTTGGAATACACTCAATTTATTATTCTGTACACCACCTTTACAACTAATAGTGAAAGCAGTTCTTGTACCACTTACTACTCTATCTAATTCTAATGTACCTGCATATTTAGTTACAGTAAGTCCTGTTATACTTAATCCATCTATACGTGTTTTTAATTCAGTTAATAGACCATCATAAGTTTGAGTAGCTGGTGCAGTATAAGGTGATATAGAAGAACCATTAATAGTAACCTGATATATACCTACAGGATCTTCAGCTAATACTAAAGTAGCCCTTGTTTTAGATACAAATGTAGGATCAGCTATCTTAGCTGCTGTTAGTAAATTATTGGTTATAATAGATGTATCTTGTATATGCAGTATATCATAGTTTGTACGTGCCCCTGTAAGGTACGCCTGTGCCCCTGTACCATAGTTAACAGTACATGCGGCACCTGTATCAGCATTCCATATATCTATGTCCCCTGTAGAGCCTCCTAGGGCCGGTTTAATGCATCCTATGTATCTCTCTGTGGAAGTCCTAGCAATATAGAACCATTTTGAATCATCATATGTAGTACCAGTACCTAGGTTAGCAATCCATTTGAAGCCTGGTCTTTTGGTTAACCCAAACGTAGGGTCAGGGTACCCATTAATACACTCTCGGACTTGTCCTGGGAGCTTCTTGTCATCAGATTGTCTAGATACTCCACCGAGATAATTATCAATTCGTTGGGTTACAGCTGTCATTATCTTTGAAGTGCTTGGAAGGGTTCGTAACTTTGATAGTAATTTGTCAATCCCTGTGGGTGTCCAAAGAATGAATATTGTCCTTGTTGTGTATCATATTCTAAAGCCATAGCTCTAGTAAATGCTTCTTGTTGTTGCAACATTTGATACTGTTTAGCATCTCCTACTATCCGTTGAGATACAAGTGTAGCTGCTCTAGCTACTATAAAATCTTGAATTGGTTGAGGTAAATCTACCCAATCAAATTCCCATACTATATCGCAATCAACAGGTTTATTGATATCTGTCCATTTATAAGTATGGTGTTGTCTATCGTATAATTTCCCATTTCTACGTATACCGTCAAAATCTACATTAGCAGCGTTCTTGCTAAGTTTAATTTGTAGTATATTATTGGGTATCAGGATCTCATCATTAGCATCGGGTGTAAATTCGTAATGATATTCTTTATTAAATGCCCAGCCTTCGGCCTGTACCTCTCTAGATACTTGTAATAAAGTATCATAAGCAATCGCAACGTCCGGGTTGGTTTGATCTAAAGTGGTAACAGGAGCCTGACCACAAGACGATAGTATTTGGTTTACGGCTGGTAATTCTTTTGTAGCGTTAGTGGTTGGAAAAGGCATAATATATTTTTATAAAAAAAAGGGAGACCGAAGCCTCCCCTTATATGTTGGTTAATTGTATTCAATTTAGAATGCAGTTGGCTTAGTTGTAGTTCCTGCGAACAGTTCTACACAAGCAGCTGGATTCAAGTAATCAGCTCCCATTGCCAATCTACCTAGAATAACGTCACCCTGGTATACCACGGATACGTCACCTGAAGTAACTTGAACTTGAGGTCCGATTGCTTCTACTACACCTGCGCCTTCCTTCTGGAAGATAAGACCGCAAGAGTTAGCGAAAGCTGTTGCTGCACCGTAGTTATTACGTACACCGTAATTGTTAGCAGTGGCAGCTGTACCTGCTTCGATTGCTTCACCTACGAAGGACCCTACATTACCAGGGTTTACTGTAGCAGGATCTGTACCAGCTGTTGGGCTGGAAGCAGGAGCGTACTTAGTACCATACTTACTGAAGAATGGTATATTCATTGATTTGTAGATCTTGATTCCAGCAATCTCTATGATTCCAGAACCTTTCTGACGTGCAGTACCTTGCTCGTCACGGTTGATCAGTCCACTCTCTCCAACTTTCTGGATAAGAGCATAGTATTGACGTGGGTTTAGTACACCGCAACGTCCGTCTGAACTAACTCCCTTCTCATCTAAAGCTGCTGCAGCATCAAAGAATGCTGTTACTAGCTTATCTGCATCAAGAGCGTCATCAGCGTCTGAACCAGCTCCAACTTGGATCTGTGTTCCACCTGGTTCTACGAAGGAAGACTTCGAGATTGGGTGTGCTTTACGAGCTCCTCTTGTTAGAGCACGGAAGATAAATCTATCATACTTTTGTGCAAGAGCATATCCAATCTTCTTGGAGATTTCTCCTCTCAATTCATAGTGTGCAAGAGTCTCATCGAGCTCATATACGAATGCACTTGAGATTAGGAGGTCATCAACAGTGATTGTCTTCTCTGCTACTGGTGGTGCAGAGTCACTGTTACCCAATATGCTATTTCCTGGGGTATGATATTCAGCGGTTGTGTGTCCCGTGTAGATGAACTGTAAAGATTTACCGTTCTTTAGGGTACGCTTCATAACCAGATCACGTGCTATTGCATTGTGCTGGAAGCCTTTGAACATCTCTCCAGAAAAGAGATTTAGATATAGGTCTCTATTGTTAGTGGCATTATAAGTGCCGGTATCACCCTTCCTACCTGCATACGTTTGCAGTGAAGGATTACCTGTTCCCTGATGGGCCATTAAATTAAAAAATGTATTTGTTTACTTTCTTACGTACGTAAAATTTTTTGCGCTATTTTATTAAGTTGTGTGTGGTCTTTCCCACCGTCTAGACGGCTAGAGGGTATCCGGCGTACCGGGCCAAAAGCCAATTAGTCAGAGGTCCGACACTGAGGTGCCTCTAACCAAGCTTTACCTTGTTCATGATAACGAACATGTAAGCTTTGTATGAATATAAATAAAGCTAGCAATCCGAAGACTGCTAGCCATAGTGAATTAAAGTGTTTCACCCAGTTAAAGCTTCCTCAAGTGATTGAGGTTCTCTATCTTCATCTACACCAGGGGGCTGATAATCACTTGGTAGTGTATCAGGTTTCTCTGGACTAGGTGAATATTGAGTGACTGATGCTCTATTGGATGAGTTTTGATGAGCCATTAATCTTTAGTTGTCTTAGTGTACTCAACACCACGATACGTTAGTCTTACAGTCATTGTAAAATCCTAATGTACCAAAGCCCCGTTCCATGCCTTGGTTGTCATGCGTCCATGATTGAAATGGATGAACGGACGTGATGTTATTTCTTAGGGGGTCTCCCTTTCTTTGTACCGTAGGTACCTTTACCTTTAGGCATATTCTTTCTCTGGTAATGCCGCTAAATCTAGCGGGAAGTTATGAGCATTACGCTCATGCATTACTTCCATACCTAAGTCTGCTCTATTAAGAACGTCAGCCCAGGTAGGAATAACTCTTCCTTTATAATCAGTAACGGACTGATTAAAGTTAAATCCGTTAAGGTTGAAGGCCATTGTTGAAACACCCATTGAGGTGAGCCAAATACAAGTAACAGGCCAAGCACCAAGGAAGAAATGAAGAGCACGGCTGTTATTGAAGGATGCATATTGAAAAATTAATCTCCCAAAATAACCATGTGCAGCGACGATATTGTATGTCTCGTCTTGTTGTCCGAACTTATAACCATAGTTCTGTGATACTTCTTCAGTTGTTTCTTGAATGAGTGAGGAAGTAACAAGACTTCCATGCATAGCAGCGAATAAAGCTCCACCGAATACCCCTGCAACACCGAGCATATGGAACGGATGCATAAGGATATTATGTTCTGCTTGAAACACAAACATGAAATTGAAAGTCCCTGAAATACCAAGAGGCATACCATCAGAGAAACTCCCCTGTCCAAAAGGATAAACGAGGAATACAGCATAAGCTGCTGCTACTGGTGCGGAATAGGCGACACATATCCATGGTCGCATACCTAATCGATAACTAAGTTCCCATTGTCGTCCCATGTAACATGCAATGCCGATGAGAAAGTGGAACACAATAAGTTGATATGGTCCTCCGTTATATAACCACTCGTCGATGGTTGCAGCTTCCCAGATTGGGTAGAAGTGAAGACCGATTGCATTTGACGAAGGGACGATTGCCCCTGAGATGATGTTGTTTCCATAGAGTATAGAGCCAGCTACTGGTTCACGTATACCATCTATATCAACTGGAGGAGCAGCTATAAAAGCTATTATAAATGCTGTTGCAGCGGTTAAAAGTGCAGGGATCATAAGCACACCAAACCACCCCACATAGAGGCGGTTATCGGTACTTGTAGTCCAGTCACAGAAACGCTGCCAATTGTTATTTGGTTTTGTTAGTGTGGCTGTAGTCATTTATTAAAAAGAGTATTTAACACCTAATTTGGTGCCATAAGAATTGTCTGTGTCTTCATCAAATACATTTGAGAAAGCTACTTCACCGTAAACACCTAGTTTATCGGTAGCGGCGACAGACCCGCCGACTTTGCCTGACCAGTTAGAGTCAGAGTCAACACCATCAACAGCGTTGATTGTTTTTCCACCTTGAGCATACCAATCTAGTATACCAACAGTGTTCTCATAACCTACGTGTAGATCTGTAGCTCTTGATTGGTAGTCATTACCAGTATAAGAAGCATTAGTTTCTACGTTAACATAAGGTCCAGCGATTGCTGGTAGTGAGAAAAGAGAAGCTGCAATAGCTAGTGTAATTTTTTTCATTAAAATATTCCGGGGATGATTTGTCCAGTCGTGGCGTACGCTCCAATTGCGGAGATGATACCGATCATAGCCCAGCGGCCATTTTGTACTTCTGCGTTCTCGTTCATTGTATATTCAATAGGAGGTTGGATAGCGATAACTTCTGTATCGTTCATTAAAAGTTTAATAAGTTAACAGCGGCGAGGACGATGATTCGGGTCGCCACGATAACTTAAGCTTGTTTAAGGTACCAATCTCTATGCTCTCTGATTTGTTTTAAAGTAGGTTTCTTCTTAAAATCTCCTCTAGGGTTTAAGATTTTATCTCCCTCATTTTGGTTAAGATTTGGAATGGCATTAGCTTGTAGTGCTTGAGATATCAACATACCATTTTGGGAAGGTGCTTGAACAAGTGGTAAATTTATATCTCCTTGTAAACCTTTCCATTTATTTCTTATTTTATCAGCTCCTGCTCCAGTTATACCATTTTCTTTTATCCATCTTTCTAATGAATCCTTATTCATATTACCTAATCCTCCTGGAGTAGAACCCCTTTCACCTGGTAAATAAAGTTCAGCTACCTGAGGACTAATCCTCATTTGATTAGCCCAATCAAACAGTTGACCTGGGTTAGGGTTCTTTATAGTGGGACCACGGTAAACACCGAAGTCATCATAAGGATGATCCTCGTATCCACCAACACCATACCTTGGTGCTGAATGTTGTCTACCAGATCTAGGGCTTGGCTCTCTAGTATCTCCTGCAATTAGTTGATTAAGTTGCTGTTGAAGATTTCCAATCGTCATACCTGCTTGAGCAGCGTCTAATAACTGATCAGCTTGTAACCTCGTTTTTTCTCTTAAATTTGCTGCCATAATTAAAATGAGACATTAGAACGTGCTAGTTTATCCATCACGTCTTGTCGATATGCTGGATCATCGTCATAGCGTGAATCAGCCATAGCTTTAACAAGTTCTTGTTGGCTACGGAATGCATCTCCACTTGACTTAGGTGGTTTACCTGTAATTGTATCTCCATCTACTCCTTGTACATCTTGATATCTATATGCTAAAGAACGTACTGCAAAGAACGCAGCTAGTGGATCACCACGTTCCATAACAGTATCGAACATCTTTATCTCTTGTTCATTAAGATTAGATTGAGCCCATTTAAGCATATTATCATACTCTTGTTCCCCACCAGCAACACCTTTTAATTCTGTTACATCTTGTTGAGTAAGAGTACGATTCTGAGGTCCAGCAGTTTCAACTTGTTTACGATAATCTAAATGCATAGAAGCTAAATCACCAGGACTCATATCCTTTAAAGTATTTAATGTTTCATCAGAATACTTATCACCTGTAGTAGCTTCTTGCCATAGAGTCTCTAAAATATTAGTTTGAGCTGGTTTATCTTCTTCTTGTTTAGCTTCAGGTTCTGTCTCAGATTCAGCCTTAGCAGCTTCTTCTTTAGGAGAACCTAATTTCTTTTCAAGTTCTACATATGCCTTTTCTAATTCCTGAGCATCTTTATATTTACCAGCTAGTAATTCATTCTGCTGTTCTTGTAGAGCTTCACCGACTCTTAGAGAATCTTGCTCTTCTTCAGATAGGTTCTCTACTGAAGTAACTTCTTGTGTATTTTCAAATGTTAATGTGTCTGCCATTATCCTTCAGGTGGTATTGGTGGTCCTGCTCCTTCTGGAGCTTGTGCTTGTAATTGTGCTGCTAACTGCGGATTTTTACTAGGATCATTAATAGGTGCCTTCATCATATTCGGCTCCTGTTTCATAGCTTCCATCTGCATTGCTTGCTGTTGTGCTGCTTGTTCTTGTTGTTGTAATTCTTGCATACTCTTCACAAGATTTAATACGTCTATACCTTGAGCAGCTGCTAGACGTTTAATAACTTCTTCTGGGTTAATGTATTGTTGAATAGCTTCTGGTCCCATTGTCTGTGCAATAGTCTGTAAGAATTGACCTAAAGCTGCTACATCTTGTCCTCTACCTAGTGAATTAATACCAGCTACGATGATAGGTTTCACCATACCTTTAGGTATCTTAGGTATTTCACCAGTTTTCTGGAATACACTTAACTTTCTATTTAGATATGGCACTAAGAATTCAACTGTTAGTAGTCCGAATAGACCACCTAATTGTTGTTCTAATTCCATCTGTGTCATTCTAACTTCTTCAGCAGTAGTACGTTCCGACTGTCTTACTGAAAGTATCAAGAAAGCTTCATTTAATCTACGCTCTAACTGACCCATCAGCTCGTAAGCTGTACGGAAATCAGCAGTTTTACCAACTTGTACTACACCGATGTCATCTGGTCGTCCTTGAACGATTGCTCCGTTGCCTGCAGTCGCCAGCGTCTGGGGTTTAGTAGTGCTTGAGGGGGATACTACAAAAACCACTTTAGAAGCTGCTGCAGAGCCTTCTACGAGTGCCTGAGAGAGTGCTTCAAGAGACTTCAAATCTCCTATAAACTGTCCGACACGACCACGCCCGTAAGCTTCACCATCTACTGTATTAAAACGTAGTGGTAACCATGGTGATGTTTCTACTGGTGCTTTACTTATAGACTTATCTAAAGTAAAACCATATACTTCTTGATGCCATAAGAATCTGTTGTTGTCACGTGTGACATGAGTGTAAACATCACACTCTTCTTTAGAATGTGGTTCATCATCTACAACACTCTCATAGTTAAAATCTTCGGGTAGATATTGTTCAATTAATTTTTTGTTGATACGTTCTTTGGTGAGTATTTCAATCACTTTGCCGTTCCCATCTCTTTCTACAACAAAGCGATTAAGAGGAAATAATTTCAGACCAGTCTTAGCCATAAAGATTAAAGCATTACCAGATACTACCAAATGTTGGAGTGCCTGGTGTATGATAACACGGTCATCAGATGCTGCAATAGCATCTAAGATAGTCCGTTCAATCTTTGCAAAGGATAAGTCTAATTCTGATTTAACTTCTGGAGGAAACTCTTGCCCTAGTTGTGACTCATCTAGCTGTAGTTTAAAGAAACTTGTCTGTGGAGGTACGAGTGATAGAGATAGCTTTGATGCTAACGCTACAACTCCTTTAGCTCCGACTGACTGCCAGGGGGTCTTTAGTTGTTTCATACCTTTAGTGTTCTCTTCGTGACCACTGATAAGATATGGTAAGGTGAGTTTCGATGCGTCTTCTGCTTCGGTTAGAAATTGTGAACGATCACTAGATAAATAATCGTAACGTTCTTTTGCTTTCATTATTATACGTTTAATGAGTTGTTAATCAATGTATTACCACTTAGTCTTCTTCCTGATCTATTGAATGATCCATAAGGACCGTCGTAATATCTTCCACTAGATTGTTCTCGTGGTGCATTCCAAGAAGATGCTGTTCTAGTACGACGTCTATCTCTAATATTCATATTTTGATCTCTTCTCCAACCCTGATTATAAGCCCCTACACCACCTAGTTGTTGATTTAAACCATAAGCTCCTTGTAGATCAGATATTCTATCATTAAATCTCATTCTAGTGTGATCTAATTCTCTACCACTACGTACTCCCCATCTTTGTCTATCTCTTCTATCTAAACTAGCCATGAAATCATTCTGCCAAGAAGAAAGGTATTGATTTAGTTGATCTATAGTTATACCACTTTGACTAGGTGTAGGTGTAGATGTAGGTGTAGATGTAGTTGGTTGTTGATTTACAGTTGTCCCGTCTAGTAGTTGAGGTTGATTAGCTGCTTGCCATTCTAACTCTTCTTTAATACTAGCTCTTTTAGCTCTATCTGCTTTAGCTTGTCCTGCTATACTAGTCTGACCTCTAAAGTATGCGTCTGCATCAAGTATATCTTGAAGCTTAGAATACCTATCTATACCTAAAGGTTCTAATGCTTTAGAGTAATGAGGGTCATTAGTATAACTATTATAATTTAATATCTCAGATGCAAAGTGTTTATAATGAGGATCAGCTACATACCCATCTTCATCTGAAACAGGTCCTCTATAATATGGATCGTATTGACGTACTGCACCAGTTGTCATATGTACACCTGGTTTCCATCCGAATGTTTGAGGTTGATTAGTTTCCCAATCTCTACCGTATCTATGAGCATCCCATCTGAATGGTGATCCTACCCATTTAGTTTTCCAAGGTTGATCACTTGTGTAATCTCCTAAGTGGAATTGTTCGCGAGCAATTTCTTGGTTTGTAGGCAACCAACCTATACCATGTAAATCTGATTGAGAATATTTACCTTCAGGTCTATCATGTCCTCGCCAATACTTATCAGTCCAATCTTGTGTAGAACCCCATCCACCTTTATGTCGAGGACCTGCACCTGTATTAGGATTAGGATTATAAACCCAATCATGGATATAATCAAAGTCATTCCATTTATCACTACCTAATTGAGCCTTAGTTAATCCTGTTGGTTCAAAACCTTCATGAGGTTTATATACCTGTCTATTATATGGGTTACTTTCATCACTCCATAGGTTTTGATAGTCTGTAATATTACCAGAACCTACACCAGCATATGGATCAACTGCAGGGGCTTGTGTTGCAGCAGTGTTGATATATTCTGGGGTACCAGTGGCATTAGTATTGATTTGTGTTGGGAGTCCTAACCAATTAACTGTTGTGGATGATGCTGCAGGGGCAGCTGGGGCAGCTGGTGTAGCTTGTTGTTGAAAGGCAGCAAGTTGTTCTTGTAGATTTTTAATCTGTTGATCTTGCTCATAGGTTTTCATTGAAGCTAGTTGTGCATCAAACCAATTCCTATTAGCATAGCTATAGTTTGGATCAGCACCTCTACCTATTCCAGGACCACGCTCACCATAACGATCCCAAGCTGCTTTAGAGTCAGCTTTTCCTTTATTTAACCAATTTCTATAAGAGTCGCCACCTTCTGACCAAGCTTTGTCCCATGCTGTAGGTCCGTGATAGTTTTTTGTACCTGATCTAAAACCTGTATAATCAGGCTGCCAACCTGACCAATCTGTAGCCATTAGTTTTTCTCCTCTATTCTATTACGATACCATTCTACGACGGATCGTTGTCCTGCTTTAAACATAATTGATGCTAACTCCTCTTTAGGATGTGGATTAACTGGTGGGAATTTTTCTTCCAGTTCCACTAATAGTGAGTCTGGAGTCGGCCCTAGTAAGGGTTCGAATTTCATTTCTTTTTCTTTAATTTATCTATTAATAAACTTAGTAACGGAACCGCTGCACCTGCTGCTCGTGTTGGTAGTGTTTGAAGAGTTCCACCAGGAGTTAGAGATGTTCTAGGTAGGAAAGCGTTCCAAGGTCTTAGGTGTTGCCAATTTTCTATACCTTTTTTAGTAAGTTTAGGTAATAACCCCTTCTTAAATGCAGCATCACTAATAGTCATCTTAGCTACTTCATTTTTTAATAGGTTTTTCCCAGCTAATAATGCTGCTGGTGTTGCTTTAACTGCGCCCGCAGTTGCTGCAAGCAGTCCTAGATTACCTAAAGGGGATTGGGTTTTACCTCCAATCAGCATATCTTTCAACACACTTGGAGGTAAAGTATCTTTCTTCTTAGGCATATTGTGGTAAGTTTGTATTACTGTGCTCAAAGAACGCTGGCATTCTTGCTGCCTTGGTATCAGAAAGTTGTGGAGCTATGCCCTCATACATTAACCGATCCGAGGAATCCAGCCAGAATTTTTTGTCCAAATATTTATCAGCAGTATTTATACCTAGTGGCTGCATTATCCAATTGATAGTGGCCTTCCTAAGTTTATCCAAAGAAGCAGAAGGGCGTAAACCCAACTCATGACAAACAAGGCTATTACTTGCGACGTGGATCTGTTCGTCTCTTGAGATATCT
>VTLG01017260.1_pt1 | contig 10461 bp, 18 predicted proteins | sample 4694571 | NCBI WGS metagenome assembly VTLG01 (sample SAMN12604809, study PRJNA352737) | marine metagenome | biome: ENVO:00000447; feature: ENVO:00000209|ENVO:00000569|ENVO:01000036; material: ENVO:00002151; isolation source: viral sequences binned using virsorter ... | reverse complement strand
AAATCATGCCAGATTCAAAAAGCGGAGCGCATGTATTTACTCGAACATGTTTATCATTTCCTTTGCTCGGTGTAAAGTTCTGAACTGGAATATCCATCTGTCTTAATTCATAGGTCAAAGGCAGTCCAGCTGCTTTTGCTTCGATGATAACAGACTCAGGATTCCAATATTTATACTGATCCAGTGCAATACGTCTTAATTCAGGGAATTCATACCTTCCTTTGATCGCATCTACTAAAATGAGGTTAGCAGGTGAATCTTCATTTGGATAAAATACTCCCCAAGTCGTAATTGCACTAAAATCGGCTGTTTCTTTCTTAAGATACGCTGTATCGTAAGATTGAATTACATAATGTAAATTTGGTGGTTCATCATGATCCCATTTTCGCCACCATTCTCGCTTAATTAACGCTCCTTCTTCAGAAGTTGGACGTTGCATCCATTGTGCATTCCATTTTCCAACAGGTAACGTTGCTTTTACTTTTTCAAGCTCGTCTAATTTCCAATATTCTGGCCAAACTGCTTCAGATTTTTCTCCGTGGTCCAAGATCGCCGGAAATTCGACAATTTCCCACTGATCCGCTTTTACTTCAGATTGATTTTTTAGCAAAATTCCAGTCAAATCCTTTTTTGACCAACGTGTCATTACGAGAATAATTTTTCCACCTGGTTGAAGACGTTGTCTAGGTCCTGATGTATACCACTCATACGCATTTTCCATAGCAGTTGGTGAAAGTGCATCTTGCTCAGAGTGAGGGTCATCAATAATTAATAAATCAGCACCTCTTCCTGTGATAGCACCACCTACACCAGCCGCAAAGTATTCACCCCCTTGAGCAGTTTCCCAACGCCCTGCAGCTTGACTGTCTTCTTGTAGTCTAGTTTTAAAAATTTTGTGATATTCAGGAGAATCAATTAAGTTCTTTGCTTTACGACCAAAACGAATTGCAAGTTCACCGGTGTGGGTTGCTTGAATGATCTTTAATTTCGGATTACGGCCCACCATCCATGCAGGTAATAGATAAGATGCAAACTCAGACTTAGTATGTCTTGGCGGCATGTTTACTATAAGACGATTAATTTTACCTGTTGCAAGGTCATTGAACTTTTTTGCTATGTGTCTATGGTGTGCGCCTTCAATAAACTCGGGCCAGACACACTTAACAAAGCTTAAAAAATCATCTTTTGCCTTATTTTGAATTTTTTTCTCTGCATACATCACTTGCAGTTTTAAAAAGTTTTTTCTAACGTCGGAAGGTAGCTTACTTATATCTATATTATTTAAATTCATAAAAATTTTTAAAAAATTTTTGCACCCCTTGTAGGATGTTCAATAAGTTTTTACCACCATTAACTCTCTAAATCAAGCAATTCAACCCAGAGTAGTGGGACCCCTTTTTATTTAATTGGGGATCGACTTTTTATTCGCGCGGATTTTTGGGATTGGGTTTGGTACCTCTATTGAATGTGAGGGGAAGCAGGGGCGATTGCTCGCCCATGCTATTGGTTGATGATTAGTCTAGCAAGACCATGTAAGCTTTGGCATTGTTCTTAGCAAACCATTCGATATGCTTACGCATTGTTTCCCAATGCTTACTTTCACCTGTGCCAAGCTTCTTATCTTCTAGTGTTGCCATTATCTCGCATAGAAATAATGCGTCGTGTCTTCTTGCCTCTTGTTTAGTTAGCATAATAGATTCTCCATTAAATCTATTCTTTCTTTCTTCTGTTCTATTGTCTGTATCTGTTTTCATAATAGTTATCCTACATTATCCATTGTCATTGTCAACACTCTTAATCGTGGTCCTTGTTGCTTGATATGGTACTCGTTGATAGTCAGTTCCTTGAGCATTCCATTGTGTTCTATGGCTCTCGTACTTTTCTTTTACAACCTTGATTGGTGTTTCAAGTGCCTCGCGTCTTGGTGCTATTGCAACAATAGATTGTATATGAGTTCTAATAAAATCCATTAAACAATTCTGTCCACAAAAGTAATTGAACATCTGATATCTTTCATGGCTTCTATAATTACTATTGTGTTTTATTCTAATAGTTCTTAATACTTTATTATCGCCACTACCTCGCACTCTTGATTGTGTTTCTTTAGTATGGCAGTTTGGACCATGACACCAATTATAGTCGCTCATTTTTTCCTTTCCAATAAATTGCACCGATAACAATCGGTGCAAGTATTATGATTAATAATGTTGTTGGAATACAGATCATGCTTTACACTCTTTTGCAAATTGATCTCGATCTTTTTCCAAAGCAAAGTATTTTATATTCTCATGTCTAAAAGAATGATTTGCTCTATCTAACAAAGTTTGTAATTGTATTCTTTTCTTTTTGTTTTCTTCAACATCAAAAACCCAGATTACTTGTTTAACTTTATCTGTCATGCTTTCCTCACAGAATAATTGACTGCAGTTCTTGGGTGTTCACTATCAATATCCCAAAAGTTATAACATGGAAAACCTTTTTGATCTGTCCATTGTCTTGATTTAAATGTTTTGAATTTGCCTGACCATTCATCATAGTAATCGTGTTCATCAACTCCACGACAAGTCGCAAATTTATTTCGTGATTTCATAAACCAACTAAAGTATTTCATATTTATTCCTTTCTAATTAATGACCTATCCTATCATAAATAGGATAGATCTGTCAAATTTAATTTACGCTTTTATTTTGCTCGTATAATAACCTCGCCTTTATTTTATCTTCTCTACTATTGCTCTTGTTTTTCATTCCCTTAATTCTATCTGCTAGATTTTTAGGATTGTAGATAGTTAAGCCAGTAGAGTTAGTTCTGATTATTTCTGCGTCAGTAATATTCAAACCAAGTTCAGTAGATAACTCAATCGCCTCGTCTAAATATTTATAACCTTTTAGACCAATCTTAATTTCTTTCATCTGATCTAAAACAGATTTAATCCAATTTCTATGTGCCATAACAAAAGCGCCTTTGGCTTGTTTCCATTGTTTAAGCATAAGAAATTGTTGTTCATTACAAGCGATAGAACGATCTCTACAATATTCTCTACCAATTAAATCTAATTGGTATTTTTCATTCCACTCTTTGCCATAGCCTTTATCATCATTACCGAGATACTTGTCATTAGCGTCAGTATATTTTGTTAAATGTGGGTTGCTATCTTTGCCCTCTTGTTCAATCAAAATATCTGGGTTGCAGTTATCTTGTGCTTTAAGTTCATCACGATATAAAGCATAGCCATAAGCACTATCTCTTGAAGAAGAATTACTATTATCCCCCTCAAAAGCACCACCTAATCTGAAATCAAAATGTTCTTCAATGGTATCTTCTTTCATTATAGGTTTATTATCATAATCTCTATCTTCTACTTGACCTAAATAATGAAAATGAAAACAACTATCTTTCGCAATAGTTTCAACATTCTCAAATTTATTTTGAAGATAGTATGCCTTTTCAACATCACTCGGAGTATAATGTTTTCTGACAATAGTTTCTGCTAAATTCCAGGCATTGTCATTTAACTCAATTTGATCTGCTTTGAGTTCATCATACTTTTGTTTTTCTTGTGTGTCCTCTTGTTCCAAGTGTACTCGCATACGATTTGCGATCTTGTTTCTGTACTCTTGGTTTAATCGTATTCTACTCATTTTTGCCTTTCTGTTTGTTTGCATAAATAAATTTATATACTACTTGACATTACTTGTCAATAGGATTATATAGGAATAATCAGATTTTAGAAGAATTAGCTATACACCCTAATCTCTGATTGGGACAACTTCTGGTTGTGGCAAAGTAGGGTAAATTGTATACAATAAATCCCACGCCAATCAGAACTGATCCCTGATCCATTGGCAGAGGGCCTCTTAACTTTCGAAACATCCAATGGATCTGGGATCAGATGTTGTGACTGCGGGATTTAAACCGCTATAGTTCAGGTCGCGACAACATACGTTGTGGGTAATCCGAAAGGCCTTGTGGAAAACCCTGCCTGCACAGGACAACAACTGATCCCTGATCCATTGTTCAAGTGAACAGCAGTCGACCGGCAATGGATCTGGGATCAGGAAAAAGCTCCAAGCTTCAAGCAACAAGCTTGACAGTGACTGAAGGATAGCATAGGATGAATTTAGAAAGGAATAATATGGACACAACACAATTAAAAAGAATAGCAGACGCTCTGGAAGAGATCCTGAGACTAGTAAAACAGGATATGGAAAAGTATGAGAAGAAAAAGCATTAGATCCAATCACAATAGTTTATTAAACTATTTTCTGTATGATAAGCAGGCCCTGAGTCCTGCTTACGTGCGCAGCTGTGAGAAGTTTTTTAAAAGCCTAAAGTGCCAAGCTGCAAGCTCCAAGCGGCAAGGGACAAGCCTTAATTTAAACACAATTAAAAAATAAAATGAAATTAGAAAGATGAAAGTAAAAGAAGCACAAGCAATAACCGGTTCGATGACTCGAACCTCCAAGATGCCTGGCCTATCTTACAGCCTGCCTGCATGGGAGTGTCAAACAGGTGCCAAGCTTCGGAAGGTCCCCGGCACGCCATGCTTTGGCTGTTATGCAATGAAAGGAAATTATATAAGATATCCAGCTATTAAAAAAGCTCAGTACTTTAGACTAAGCAGCCTGAAGCATGATTCATGGGTCACGGCTATGGTAGCACAAATTAAAAGACAGAAGTGGTTCCGCTGGCATGACGCCGGCGACATCCAGTCAGTTGAGCATTTACGTAAAATTTTTGAAGTCTGCAGGTTAACGCCGGGCACCAATCACTGGCTGCCCACACAAGAGCGTCAATACCTGCTGGCTGTGTCTCCTGTTGAAGTTCCAGACAACCTGATAATCAGGTTGTCTGGTTCGAAGATCGACGGACCAGAGCCAAGCTGTTGGCCTCACACGTCCACAGTTGTAACGAAGAGCGCCAGCTGCCCGGCCCCTTCACAGGGTGGCAAGTGTAAAGAATGCAGACAATGCTGGACAAAATCAGTTAAGAATGTAAGTTACGGCAAGCACTAATGGAATTCAAACACCCGAAATATTATGCCGCGCTTCGCGCGGAAGGTCGCAAGCTTCAAGCCCCAAGCTTAGAAAGTTCCAAGCAACAAGCTCCAAGCTCCAAGCCTGGAGTTCCAAGCTCCAAGCCGGAAGTAACAAGCTCCCTGATTCGTGAACCAGGGACCAGGAAATAATTTCCTCTTTGAAAAAGTTTCGAGGACCTTTGACCAAGGGCCTCGATAAGGATGTAAGTATTCTTTGGGTGCTTCACATGGAAGGCAATTTGATGGGGTGAAAATTTTACTTTTTTACTCTTGGTTACTTTTAATTCTACTGTGAAAAAGGTGCCAGAATTATTGTAGCCCAATAAATCAGGAGTGCCCAAACTGCTAAGGTTTTCAATTCTAATCCACGAAATTTCTTTGCAAACTTTACGCAATTTTTTATGTAATTTAGCCTCTGGGCCCATGACTTTTTAGGGGTAACTTCGTCGTCCATTTAATAATCTTTTTGTAGCTTGTCAGGTAAGATTATTGATGATGGTTTTTTAGTTTTTAGAACTAATCTATGTGCTGTGTGACCTTTGAAACCTACAATGGGAGCTTGATTCTCATGCACTTCCATTCTTCTTACATCATACAATGTGCCATTAACTTCACAAAGTATTACAGCATTCTTTACAGCGTCTGATCCCGCAGTAAAGCTAGATAGGAACTGTTGAAGATCTTGAACTCTCATAGACCAGCTTTTCTCAACTGCTCTCGGTAGGCTTCGACCTTCTCTGCTAAATATTTATTATCTTTTTTTAAATCTCTCATCTCAGGAGAGTTATTACCAATACCTTTTAGCAAAGCTATTTCATTCTCCGTATCAGTTATTTTAGTTTGTAGCTTTCCATTTAATTCTTTATGTGAAGATTCAATGGTGCGAATATTACTATTCTCCTCTGCAAGTCTATCAATATCTTTTTTTAACTGAACTATTTTGGCAGAGAGTTCTACTATAATTTTCTTACAACCCTCTAACTGATTATCAGTTTTAATCCATTCAGACTCTTTCATTTTCCATTCCCAAATTTCTTTCTGATGGAGTTCTAAGATAGCTTCAAGATTATTCTCTTTATTATCTGTCATAATTTAGATTGACAATATAGGATAGTTACCTTAAATTGTCAACATGGGAGTTCCAAAAAGATTAACAGAAATGCAAAAAAGGTTTGCCGAATTTGTAGTATTTGGTGGCCCAGATGGACCAGTCTCACAATCAGAGGCGGCGGTGCTTGCTGGCTACTCACCAAAGAGATCAAGACAAGAAGGATCTGAACTCATGAACCCTAGACTGTCACCACTCGTTGCACAATATTTAGGTAAACTAAAAGAAGAAAGACTTAAGAAGTTTGAAGTAAGTTATGAAGGCCATGTAGCCGAGTTAGCACGAATTAAAGAACTTGCGTTGAAGAAAGGTTCTTTCTCTTCTGCTGTAAACGCAGAAACAAATCGTGGAAAGGCAGCAGGATTATACATAGACAGAAAAATAATAAAAACAGGTAAACTAGAGGATATGTCAGAAGAAGAACTAGAAGCAAAAATGAAACAAATCTTAGACGACTACGCGCCTCTGTTAAATGCAAAGACTGTTGAAGGTGAAGCAATTGAAGCGCCTAAATCTTCCGAATCTTCTTCACAACAGACATCGGAATCATCGTCCGATCCCCAAAAGTAAAAGTCCCATCATCTTCTTTGTCATAAGAAGCAAATAGTTTAATTGCATATCTATCTTTGTTATACAACCAACCTTCATTCACCGGGAAACTTAATTTCATCTTGTCAAATTCTTTATCACTAGCCCAGCCCGAATCGCTCAAAATATCGATCCACTCCACTCGGACTTTAGGAAAAGGCAGCTCGGGAGTTGAATGAGTCACGACTTGTTTTCTTCTCTTCTTAGGCATGTTACCTTGTAGCAAAGAAATTCTTGCCCGTCTACTATAGGGATCTAAAAAGTTTAAAAAAAATAAAAAAGTTGCAAAACCTACAAGCGCGGGATTTCTGTATATATTCTGGATAGTACAAAAAATAATGTACCAAAAACAAAAAGTGTCCCTAAATTTGTCCCATAAAAAGCTAGTATTTATGCCATTTTACCTTGAAAAGTACAGAAGTACACTTTTTTTTGCTCAAAAAAAAATAATTTTTTCTTTAAAACTTTTTAGATCCCTATAGTAGAGCCAAATATGTCATGAATAAGGCAGAATTGCCACAATTTAGCCTCATTTAGGCTTCTTAATCAGGGAGTCTCCGAACTTACCCTTCCAGCCCCATGATCCGTGGTGCGTGGTCCATGAGTCTAGATTCGCGTATAACTTGAATCCAGCCTCCGTCGCCAAGTTACAGAAAGCAAGATCCTCGCCCTTCCATACCTGGTCCTTAAAACTTGTGTCCCAAAAATTATAGAAATATTTACCCACCGCGTCATCTTCAGTACCAATCTCAGCATTCATTTTACCTCGAGCATCTTCAGGGAATTCACATTTTAATTCAGGATGTTTCGAAATTAATGTCTCAAAAACCTTACGAGAGATTAACATTAAACCAGCAGGACCTTCCGATATCTCCACCAAATCCCAAGGGAGTATCTTAATCGCTTTAGGATCAGGGAACTTGACAGCATAGTCCGCAACCCCTGGTTTATTTTTGACTCTATAAGGTGTACAAACGATGTCCATTTTAGGAACAAGCATTCTAAGTACAGCTTCAGGACTAAACTCTACATCAGCATCAACGAATAACATATAGTCCATACCACTATGTAAAAATCCAGCTGTTGATAGATTCCTCGCATGAGTAACCAGTGATGATCGAACTGATTTAAATTTACATGTTATCCCAGCCTTAGCTAATGTTGTATAAGTATTTAATAAAGATATACACGTCTCAACTCTCATCGAGTCATAACAAGGCATCGCAATATAAACCGTAGGTTTAGTAGTTCCGTTAGTGGCCATTGAAAAAATCCTCCGCGTTATAGGGTTTAGTTATTTTCTTCTCATCGAATTGAAGTTCGTTATACATATCCAATCTCTTTAAAAATTTATGTTTCCAAGATCTTAACTCCGAGTCTTGGATTTTAAATTCTTGATAATATAGATCTGGAGTACAGATCATAATGATAGCTTGTTGAATCTTTGATTTATAAACATAGTCATGAGCCATAGCATACGCGCTCACTTGTAAATAATAATCATCAATCCATTCAGGTTTCTTGGGGCGGTTCGCTTGTTTAAAATCGACGATAGTTTCTAGACCGTTATGATTACAAACCAAGTCAGTACTGCCAGCATATAACCCAGGATAATGCAACGTGACTTCCGAGCCGTAATACTCTTCCACAGGGAGCAACCCTTCTTCAATAATTTTTTGGGCCATGGGCTTCGCCTCTTGTCCGATCCCTGTAAGATCATCGTAGCCAGTACCGAGTATATGGTGCTCCAAGAATTTGTGCATGGCAGTGCCCCGCCTACTACTAAGATTCTTGATTCGGTCTGCTTCTTGTTCTCCAACTTTGGCCTTCCAGTCTTTTAAAAATTGTTGATTTTTTGTACGCCCTAATATCGTAGTCACAGATGGAAGTCTAGTACCAATGATGTCATAAATTCGATGTCCTGTATCAGGATCGGTAATCTGTTTTCCTTCTATATACTTGTATTTATTACTTTTTTTCATTCTTTAGATTCTCCTCTTTATGCTCCTCAATCCCTCTAGCTATTTCGTCCATATCTTTCCAAGTGATTTCATTAAATCTTTTTCTATAAGTATCATTACTCACTCTAGACTTACCATCCCACTTAGGTTTTTTATAATTTTTCATTTATACATCCCAAACATGTTTGTATTTTAGCAAAGTATTTCGTAATGTTTCTACTTTTTCAAATAAAATTTTATAATTTTTAATATCGGATTTCATATGATTAAAATCCCTTTGTACTAAAGAAAAATTTTCCGGACCATTATCATTTCGATCACCATTAATATGATCAGTATGAGTATCATTCCCTTTTGCATTAATAATTTTATCAGACAATTTACATCTAACATAAGGGGTCATAATAGGTTTACCATCATCATAATAATCCAACTCGCCCGTCCATTGATTAATTGCTTGTTTTGCATCGTTTTCTTTTGTCATACCGTCTCTGGTGAGTGCGGGCCATAGTAACCTTAGACAATCTAATAATTTTGTATTTTTATGTTTTAATCCCATTCTATTTCTCCTTATTTTGTTTCTTGATGGTCCATATAAAAATGCTCTACCTATTTTTCTCAATAAAGTCTGTTTATATATAAACGGTTTTTTAGGTTTTCTCTTTTCATAGACATAACGCCAAAATTTTCTCCATTCACGTCGACCTTCTCGAGATTTAATTTTCTCGGCTGCGCCTTCGGTTAAATGATAATTAATAGTAGATTTAGAACAACTTAATTTTGATGCTATTTCTTTATAAGACAAATTATCTTTTCTTAGGTCTATAATCTGTTCTTTCAGTTGTCTGGCAATTGAAGTGTTACTTCTCATGTTTGTTTAATGGTCCATGGTGCGTTGGCCGTGCGCAATCCTTCCTTACTCTCGTCCCAATATCTTTTACACAAGTTACCATTACTAGCGATAAACTCATGCTGCATTTGATGATGGGGATTATAAGGCCGCTTGATTCTTTTACCATCGGACTTGGAAAAATAGGTTATATAAAATTTATTTTTCATTTAGAGATGTTATATCCACTTTGGAAGCTAAGTTTCCAGAGACCGATATCCTTTCTACATCTGATTTAAAGGGAGCTACATAATGTTTTAACCATGCAGGAAATATAAATAAATCTTTTTCCTCTGGAAAGTGAGCTTGATACGTGATCGCTTGTCGGTTTCCTTCACCATATATAAAACTAATTCCACCAGGACCAGAAGACTTTCCTTTATAATTATCATACTCTTCTTTAATCTCTTTAGGAATTTTTAAATATACTATAAAAGATAAATCATCTGAATGATCGTGAGGTGGATTAAATTCATGTTGGCGTTGATAGTTAACCCACATAGCTTTAATTAAATATTTATTTTTACTAGGCTTATCTGAATTACGCCACTTATCCCACACTTGATCATAAATATTAACTAAGTCTTTCATAAAGGGTTGAATTATTTTTAAATCTCTTAACTTATATTCTTTTTGAATAATGCCAGCGAGTCTATGGGTATAAGATAATTCTTCTTTTACTGAAGCTTCTGATTCTTTTTTTAAAAGTTCAAAGAACTCATCAGTAATTTTTAATTTTAAAACACAGGGTCCCCATGTTAAAATTTGATAATCTATTTTACTGCCCATTTTTTGCTATCGCTTTCATTACTGTAGTCCAGGGATTAAAATCGTAATCAGCTCTAGTGCAAGAGGTTGTTAGTATTATCATCACCGT
>VTLG01014357.1_pt1 | contig 10461 bp, 10 predicted proteins | sample 4694571 | NCBI WGS metagenome assembly VTLG01 (sample SAMN12604809, study PRJNA352737) | marine metagenome | biome: ENVO:00000447; feature: ENVO:00000209|ENVO:00000569|ENVO:01000036; material: ENVO:00002151; isolation source: viral sequences binned using virsorter ... | reverse complement strand
GCTTGTTGCTTGTCGCTTAGCTTTTTAAAAAACTTTTCACAGCTGGCCACGTACGCCCGCGGCAGCTCCTGATGCGGCCGCAGGAAATAATGTGTTAAGTCGTTGTGTTTAATTCTCTTCACTTGGCCACCATCTCATGCGGCAGCCTGTTGCCGTCCCATGGTCCTTGAGGCTTCGCTGGTTTGTCTTCGTCCCACACGCCCTGCACAGCAATGTGCCCAACGTGGTAACCTGCAGCCTTCAGAGCTGTCCGTACCAGGAACTCCGGGCTCAGGTCAGGCTCTTCTTTTTTTCTCCATTCTATATTTGCTTTTATTTTCATATGTATCCTTTCTAAATCCATCCTATCATCTCTGGGACAGGCTGTCAAGCTTGGAGCTTGTTGCTTGTAGCTTTTTCTTTCTTTTGCACATTAGAATCATTCTAATCTGCCGCTTGCAGCTTGTTGCTTGCTGCTTGTAGCCGTTGGCCACGAGCCATTCAGCGTGTAGCTGTAATATATTAATTCCATAATTTTCTAATTGTCTACTCATAATTCTTTCTGATCCCAGGTCCATTGCGCAGATGATCATTTACATTTATCACAATAGACCAGGGATCAGCAGTAGGTTAGTGTAGTTGACAACAAACCCTAACTTAGCATCTTTTTTTGATACGCTACTGCCTGATCCCAGGTCCATTAGATTCGCTGGCATTGCTAAGAGGCCGTCTGCTAATAGACCAGGGATCAGTTGTTGTCCTGTGCAGGCGGGTCTTTCTCTCTGCAGAAATACCGGACCATCCAGATATGGATCACGACCTGAACTATAGTGGGTCAATTCCCACAGCTACAACACTGATCCCTGATCCTACGAGGCGTTTTACCTTATAGCGCGACCTCATAGGATCCGGGATCAGTTCTGGTTGTTGGTAATTTGAAGTAAACTTAAAGTACTTCACAACCAGAAGTTGTCCCAATCAATTAATACTACCCTTTCGTTTGTTACATAGACACTTATTAATGTGCCAGCATTATTAATTAATTAATCAAATATAATACTTGACTATCCTATTGTCAAGTGATAAATTAAAAATATGCAAACAAAATTACAATCACCAATAATACAGTTTGCAAAGGTGTCGGTGGGCTACGTGATTAATCCCACCGAGCCGACTAATAAAAAATATAAAGGAGGACAATGCAAAATAAAAATAAATCAATAGCAGATGAAATGTTTGAACACGCAAATATAATTAATAATGCGTCAAGAACTGCAAATCTTTATGGCAAATTATTTGCTTTACAAGAAATGCAAATATATGTACTTTCAGAAATTAAGAAAGTAAAAGACCAAATAGAAAGAAAGGACACAAATGAGTAGAATAAGACTAAACCAAGAATACCGAAATAAAATCGGTAATAGACTTCGTGTTCACGCAGAACAAGAGGACACGATTGAAAAACAAAACTATGACAATCTAAAAGCAGATCAGATTGACATAAACGACAAGGCATGGAAACTTGCAGAAAAAATAGTAAGACGACATTATACTGATGATGATGTTAAAATGGCATATCACTTACAGAATAAATTTGAGAATGTAAGTACGATTGCCAAAGATAGTTGTTTCCATTTTCATTATATGGGAATGAAAGAAGATAGAGATTATGACGGCAATCCTATAATGAAAGAAGATACTATTGAAAGCCATTTTGATTTTAGATTAAATGGTAGTTTAGATGTAAATAACAATAATTCTTCTGGTTATATAAACGATAGTGCTTATGGTTATGCTTTATTTCGTGATGAACTAAAAGCACAAGATAATTGCAATCCAGATATTTTGATTGAACAAGAGGGTAAAGATAGCAACCCACACAAAACAAAATATTGTGACAACAACAATAAGTATCTTGGTAATGATGACAAAGGATATGGCAAAGAGTGGAATGAAAAATATCAATTAGATTTAATTGGTAGAGATTATTGTCGTGATAGATCAATCGCTTGTACTGAACAAGAATACATGATGTTAATTGATTGGAAAAATCAAAAAGGTCAATTTGTTATGGCACATCAAAAATGGATTAACTCTATTTTAGATCAGATGAAAGAAATTAAGTTAGGTCTAAAGGGTTATAAATATCTTGATGAGGCGATTGAACTTGCAAGTGAACTTGGTATGCCTATTGATGAGGCAGAAATTGTCAGAACAAACTCTACTGGCTTAACTATCTACAATCCTAAAAATCTAGCTGATAGAATAAAAGGAATGAAGAACAAGAGAGAGAAAACAAGAGAGGAAAAAATAGCCGAAAGAATGGCATATATGAAAGCTCAAAATAGTGTAAATTAACACTTGACTGATGTATCCTATTGATGATAGGATACATCATTAACTAATATAGAAAGATATAAAATGGAAAACAATAAAACATTTACAATCACATTCACAAAACAGAATGGCGAGAGTACAACTAGAAAAGCAAAATGGACTGACAAGTGTCAAGAGTTTGTAGCAAATGCTGGACACAGATGTTTGACTTTTTTAGATTTAGACGCAACTGAATTAGCAGGCAAAGACCAATACAGAATGGCAACTGATAAAATAACTCCATGGAGTATTAAATAATGGAAACAGATATAATTTGGATTTTATTATTTATAGGTTATGCAATCGGATTAATTCCGATTGCATACTTTGGAATTGCCGGGACTTGGGAAAGTATTGAGTTTCAAAATAGAATGGCAAAAAAAGAAAGGGAAGAAAATGAGCAAACAAGAAATTAGAGAAGAAATAAGAGAGATATTAAGAGTGTATCATTATGAAAGTGACACAGAACATATGTCTAAAGATGTAGTTACAAGTCTAGAAAATATTGTAGGGAGTTTAAAAGATGAGTAATTATAATTGGTGTCATGGTCCGGACTGCCATACTTACACAACGCAATCAAGAGTGCGAGGCAGTAAGGGCAATAAAGTTTTAAGAACTCTAAAGATTAATGTTAGTGGCACGTACCCACAAGGAATATGGAAATACTTTTGTAATCAAAATTGTTTACATGGTTATTTAGGTAAACATGCTGAGGCAATCGTGGCTCTTGCGCCAAGGCGCGAGGCTCTTGAAACAAAGATCAAGGATCCGGTAAAAGAAACACATAATCATGGTTATGGGTATTCTTGGAATAGTTGGAACATTGAAAAGAAAGTAGTGGACAATACTTAAAGGATATAAGAAAACAAATACAGATAATAGAACAGAAGAAAGACGTAATAGATTTAATGGACAATCTATTATGTTAACTAAACAAGAGGCTAAAATTCATGATGAACTATTCATGCATGAAATAATGGCCACACTAGAAGATAAGACACTAGGCACTGGTGCAAGTAAGCACTGGGATAAAATGCGTAAGCATATTGATTGGTTTATAAAGAACAATGCGAAAGCATATATGGTCTTGCTAGACTAATAACCTGTAAGATGTGGCGACTTCGTCGCCACATCATCTCATCACACACAAATCAAATAGAGGTACCAAACACAACTTGAAAAAAAATCCGGCCGGCCGGCCTATCCCCCTTTTTTTTAAAAAGGGGTCCCACTACTTCAGGTTGTAAAGCCGGATTTCGACAGTTAAAGGTGGAAAAATCGTTTTGAAACCCTTATAAAGGAGGTAAAATTTTTAAAAAATTTTTATGAATTTAAATAACGTTGATATTAGTAGGCTTCCAGCCGACATTAGAAAGCAATTTAGACAACTTCAAGTTTTATATGCAGAAAAAAAGATACAAAACAGAGCAAAAGACGATTTTTTAAGCTTTGTTAAGTGTGTTTGGCCCGAATTTGTCGAAGGAGCGCATCACAGACACATTGCAAAAAAATTTAACGACCTTGCAACAGGAAAAATTACTCGTTTAATTGTAAATATGCCTCCAAGACACACAAAATCGGAATTTGCGTCTTATCTTTTGCCATCATGGATGGTAATTACTCGTTTAATTGTAAATATGCCTCCAAGACACACAAAATCGGAATTTGCGTCTTATCTTTTGCCATCATGGATGGTGGGCCGTCATCCAAAGTTAAAAATCATTCAAGCAACACACACTGGAGAGCTTGCAATACGTTTTGGACGTAAAGCAAAGACCTTAATTGACTCTCCTGAGTACAGAAAAATTTTTGAAACAACTTTAAGAGAAGATTCGCAAGCTGCAGGAAGGTGGGAAACTGCTCAGGGTGGTGAATACTTTGCAGCTGGTGTTGGTGGAGCAATTACTGGTCGAGGTGCCGATCTTTTAATAATTGATGACCCCCATTCTGAGCAAGATGCGCTTTCAGCGACCGCAATGGAGAATGCATACGAGTGGTATACGTCAGGACCACGTCAAAGGCTTCAGCCAGGTGGAAAAATTGTTTGTGTAATGACTAGATGGTCAAAAAAAGATTTAACAGGAATGTTATTGTCAAAACAAAAGGAAGCGAAAGCAGATCAATGGGAAGTGGTCGAATTTCCAGCGATCTTGGACCACGGACCTGAAATAGAACCCGTGTGGCCTGAATATTGGAAGTTAGATGAATTAGAAAAAGTAAAAGCAACACTTCCAGTTGGAAAATGGAATGCACAGTGGATGCAAAGGCCTACTTCTGAAGAAGGAGCACTTATAAAACGAGAATGGTGGCGTAAATGGGATAAAGATTATATTCCACCTCTACAACACGTAATTCAATCTTATGACACAGCATTTATGAAAAAAGAGACTGCAGACTTTAGTGCAATCACTACTTGGGGTATATTTTTTCCAGATCAAGATTCAGGAGCCAATTTAATACTTTTAGATGCTATAAAAGGCAGATTCGAGTTCCCTGAACTTCGAAGAAAGGCACTAGAGCAATATAAATACTGGAATCCAGAAACAGTTATCGTTGAGGCTAAAGCATCAGGATTGCCACTTACATATGAACTTAGACAGATGGATATACCAGTTATTAGCTTTACTCCATCAAAAGGAAATGATAAACATGTTAGAGTTAATACATGTGCTCCTCTTTTTGAGTCTGGAATGATATGGGCGCCAGAACAGAATTTTGCAGAAGAGGTAATAGAAGAATGCGCAGCATTCCCACATGGTGATCATGATGACTTAGTTGACGCAACAACTATGGCTGTTATGCGCTTCAGGCAGGGCGGATTAATAAAACACCCCGAAGACTATGTAGAAGAAAAATTAGCGCCTAGGAAAAGAAGTTATTATTAATGGCAGGGTTAAAATTTTTATATAATTTAATATTAAAAGATGCAGCTAGAGGATCTGGTTCAGCATCAGGTATTTTGTCTATTGGTTCAGACGTTCGAAAAATTGCCATGAACAAATATGCTAAAATAGTGGACGATGCAAAAAGACAAGGTGTGGATCTTGATAATATGTCTGAACAACAAATAAAATATATGCTTGAACTGAACAAGCCTAAAGAACCTGTAGTTTTATCTAACGAAGATGCTTATGCATTTTTAAAAAAATTTTTAGATCAAGGTAAGAAAGGTAAAGTTATTGATTTTCCAAGAGATAAAATTACAGATTGGACTAAAGCAAGACCTACAATTACTGTTGAAAGTGTCATTACAGATATTAAAAAATTAGAACCAATTGAGTCAATGAAAGAAGCAAATAGAGTTTTAAGGGGAGAAGGTAAATATAAAAATTTATCAAAAGCAGATAGAGAAAAAATTGTAAATGATGAAAGTGTTACCGATCATATATTTGAAAGAAACATTGAACCTGATCCAGAAGATTTTGCAGGCGGTGGTATCGCAGGTATGCTAGGTGAGAGACCAGGGTACCATGAAGCAGGTATTGTTCATGCAATAGAAAAAAATAAAAAACTTGAAAGAGATTTAAAAAACCAGTTTCCGCCAGGCAGGATGTTGTTGCCGAGAATTGTAGATCGTAGGTATCCTGAAGAAACTTATCGTCCTTATAAAACACTTGAAGATATCCCACCTGAAGTTTTAGATATATTAATGTCAGACCCTACTTTTGATCCAAAAACATTTTTAGAAATGGATTGGGCTGCACCTGGACACACATATTTAGAGAGAAAATATAGAGGAGATGAAAAAAAGGTTGGAAAACTTCCAAGAGGAACCTACTACGGTATGTCAGGAGACATACTTCTTAATTTTCCAAAATTTAGTGAAGGTAAAAAAGGAAAAGTTCCAGCACCTTTTCTTGATTTTGATAGAATGTCTAATGAAGAAAAAGCAGCGGTTATTTTGCATGAAATGAGGCATAAAAATATTTTAGAAAAAGAACAGTTATATGAAGCTCAACCTGAATGGGTTAAAAAATATCCTCGTGGTATTGACTATGCTAAAGAGCGCGCGTTCACTACACGAAGAGGACCAGAAATTACTGAGCATCCTGGAGTAAAATATAAGGAATTTGAAAAAGGTTTTGTTCCTGATAAATACCTTACAGGACATGAACTATTTAATTGGTTTATGGACTCTAGAAAATTTGGGACTCCAAAAGGTAAAGAGTGGTATCCTTATTTTGATAAAATATTAAAAGACGAGTGGGAACCTTATGCTAAAGAAATAGATAAGCGTTCGATGGAATTAAAATCAAAACCAGAGCATTTAGGATTAGCAGGCGGCGGTATCGCAGGCATGTTAGGTGAACCAACATACCAAGACGAAGAGCATAGAGTGCCTTACCAAGATGGTGAGTTTGTTAAAAAAGAAGATTTACCAAGTGGATTAAAAGCAGAAGTGGGAGATCCAACTCCTGGTTGGGGACTTAGTGATTTAGTAAATAAATATTTTTTATATCAAAAAGTTATTCCTGGTGTGGGAGAAGAAACAAGAAAATATCTTGGAGAAAAATTTTTAAACGATTTAAATGCTCACGGTTATTCACCTAAAGATTTTAAAGCATATATTGATGAACAATTTCCTGAATCAAGAGCTAAAGGAGGAAGAGCAGGGTTTGATAATGGTGGACCAGTAACTCAAGAAGAATATGATAAATACGTTGCAGAAAAAATAGCAGCAGGTGAAGAGTATATGGATTTTGATACATATAAATTATTTAAAATTCAATTCCCTAAAGCAGCAGGTGGAAGAGTGCCTTATAACGAAGGTAAAAAAGTTGGAAGACCAAAAGGACAATTCTGGACTACTGGAAAAGGAAAAGGAGAGGATGTAGTAGATCCAGGCTTTGACGAATTAAGTGCTGACGAATGGCTTTTTATTCTAAAAGCTGCAATGGCTGGAGATTATGGACCAATAGAATATGCAGGCGGTGGCCGTGCAGGATTTAAACTTGGTGGAATAGATAAAATGAGAAGATTATTTTTACAAGCGACTGGAGCAGGAGCTGCAACGGTAGGCGCTGCGAAATCTGGATTATTTAGTTTATTTAAAGGCGGTAGTAAATCAGCTAAAGCATTAGATCTAACTCAAGTTCCAATTCAAAATGCAGAAGGCATGCCATCATGGTTCAAGCCCCTTGTAAATAGAGTTATTAAAGAAGGTGATGATGTTACTAAGCAATTTGCATGGAAGGAAAGACAAACAGTTCACTCTGCAAAATTAAGTGAAAATCAAGGAGTAAAAGTTACACAGGATTTAGATAATCAAACTATTAGCGTTGAATATCAATCAGCTGACAATATGGGTGGTGTTGATGATGCAGTTTACTTAGAATATACAGCACCTCAAGTTATTGAACCCCCTGTCGTTAAAGGCGGGAAACTTTCAGGTTACGGCAAAGGCGTTAAAACAAAAGCAGAATTTAAAGCAGAAGAAGCGTTTCCACACGGCACAACAGGTGATTATAAAGATATAACTATGGAAGGCAGTAATGTAGTAACAAAAGTCGATGATTTATACAGTGATACAAGTGCCTTGAAGCAGTTTGGAACTAATAAAGCTTTAACTAAAAAAGAATTAGAAATAGCTAAACAAAAACGACAACGAGTTAATGAAATAAACAATGATTTAGGTGAACAAGATCAGCTTTTACCAGATCCACCAGATTATGATGATTTTGCATCAGGTGGCCGTGTTCCGTTAGGGGGTGGTAAATTAGTAAAAGATTTAGGACTTAAATTTCTAAATAAAATCTTTGGTAAAGATAGAATGATTGAAATGAGAACTCGAGATCCTGAAATGTATCAAGGTCTATTAGAAGTTGTAGATAAATTTAGAGCTAGAGATAAAGCTGGTTTAGTTGAATACATGAAAAAATATTTACCACACATGGATGATGCAGAAATAGAAGATTTTATAATAGGTGGTTATGGTACAGAAGGTGTTCACGGTCAACTAATTCGATTAGGTAGTGGAAGAGACTACAAGGGAAAAATTGAAATGATAAAAAAACTTGAAAGGGCCAATAAATTAAAAGACTTTGATGTTACAGGCCGTAAACCTAATGCATCAGGCGGCCGTGTTCCTATGTTTCTTGGTGGTGGTCTTACAGCAGGAAAAGGTTTACTAAGACAAATAATGAGACATCATGAAAAAACAGGCACAACTGGATTAACTGGTTCAAAAATGTTGAATTTGGTAAATCCTAAACAATTTAATGAAATGTTAAATAACCCAGGAGGTATACCTGCGATCGCTAAAGAAATGATTGAAAAATATACAAAAGAAATGAAAGCTGACAGAATTGGTGCTGTAGAACATTCGTTAGGGATAGCTAAAAAAATGAAAAAAGCCAAAGACAAATCTAAAGAAATGGACAAAATTAAAGAAGCGTTAACAAAAGATTTTGTTGACCAAGGTATGGATAGAAAAATGGTTGAAAATTTAATAGACATGTTTATTGGCGCAAAATACCCAGACTATCAAAAAATAAAAGCTATAAGAGCATTACCAAACGTAACAGATGAAGGAATTTTAGAATTAGAAAATATTCTTAAAAATTTGCAAACTAAAGATAGAAAATTAAATGCATCAGGCGGACTAGCACATATGGTGGGCGAATGAAAAATATTTTAGATTGGATAGAAGAAAATAAACAACAGTTCGAGGGCCAAGAACCACGAACCATGGACCAAGCTGCTTTAGTGGACGAACTAGAACCAGGTGCATTAAAAGATGAATTAGTAAAAGACTTCGATCCTTCTCAAGAAACATACGAAGAGTATTTACAAAGAAAAAGGTTAGGTGAAAGACCATTTAACATGGCTGAAGGTGGACGAACTGGTTTTAAAGATGGTAATGGTGTTTACGATGAAGATACAGAAAAAAATTTATTAGGTAAAAGAGTTAACGAATTAATGGATGAGGGCTATGAGTTTGGTGAAGCTGTTAGACAAGCTATGAAAGAAGGCTATGCTAAAGGTGGCAGAGCTGGATATAACGATGGCCAATTAGTAACACCATCGGTTGACGGATCGAGACCTGGGTATCAAGGACCTGGAGGAGGAAAACCTGGTAGATCAATTAAAATTATAGATAAAGAATTATTACAAACGATTGTAGATGAAGCAAACCTTAGTGATGAGTGGTTTTCTGGAGAAGATATATCAAAACTATATGCAGAAGCAACAGGAGATACAAACGTTACTAAAAGAAAAATAAAAGATAGAACTGTAACTTATAAAAAACTTGATAGTCCTACGATAAAAAACGCTGGAGGACTTATTTCTAAAGAACAAAAAATTGAAAGAGTTTTTAATGACCTTTTAGCTATGGATGGTCCTGTTCCTGAAGTTGATTTAGGAAAATATAAAAACAGAAATATATCCAATTATAAAAAATATATTATGTCTAAAACTGGACTGGGAACAAATTTTGTTGATCAAACTGTTAATAATTTGCCTACTTTTAAAAAGTATGAAAAAGCATTTAAGTATTTATGGACAAGTGGTTTAGCAAAAACAGAGTTAGCTAATATGTCTTTAACTGAGCAATTAAATTGGGCAATAGATGCTGGGAAAGGAAAACCTGTTTTTACAGGAGTTAGCAAGTTAAATATAGAAGATCCAACCTTTACTCTTATGAGAATTGCTAAAGAAAATTGGAATAAAAATAAGGGCGCTGGAAATATACAATTTTATGATAAAAACGGAAAAAAGATAACATGGAAACAAAACGGAAAAAAGATAACATGGAAACATGGATTAAAAATGAATATTAACAATGTTTCTTTTTCTAAAGATAAATCTAAAAAAAGATTTACTTTAGGTAATAAAAAAGGAACTATAAATGTTCGTCTTGAAGGTGAAAAGTATTTTCCAGAAGTTTTTGAGAATCAACGATACATTAACGAATTAAAAGGAACTCCGGTAGATAATCCTTTTAAACCTGGAAAACAAATAGAGTTTGGTAAATTAATGAGAAAAGTTTATATGCAAGGACATGGTTGGAAACCTCACGCTCCTTTGTTTTCTATTTTTCATGGACCTAAAGGTATTGCTAAAGAACCTTTTAAAAACTTAAGTTTTGGAATGCAGGATTTAAA
>VTLG01003885.1_pt1 | contig 10463 bp, 6 predicted proteins | sample 4694571 | NCBI WGS metagenome assembly VTLG01 (sample SAMN12604809, study PRJNA352737) | marine metagenome | biome: ENVO:00000447; feature: ENVO:00000209|ENVO:00000569|ENVO:01000036; material: ENVO:00002151; isolation source: viral sequences binned using virsorter ... | reverse complement strand
TTTTACATTAAACAATGGCTCATCAGAGTTCAGACCTGACTACCTCACTTACCAGGCAAGGCCAGGCTAATGCTACAGGTGACGCCCGTGCTTTATACCTAAAGCTGTTTAGTGGAGAGATGTTCAAAGGCTTCCAGCACAATGCAATCGCACGTGATCTGGTAATGAAGCGTACCCTCAAGAACGGCACAATGCAATCGCACGTGATCTGGTAATGAAGCGTACCCTCAAGAACGGCAAATCATTGCAGTTCATCTATACGGGTCACACCAAAGCCGAGTATCATACTCCAGGAAACGCTATCTTAGGTAACACTGACGGTGCACCTCCAGTAGCAGAGAAGACAATTACAGTTGACGATCTTCTCATATCAAGTGCTTTCGTCTATGAATTAGATGAGACACTTGCCCACTACGAATTGAGGGGAGAGATTTCCAAGAAGATTGGATATGCTCTTGCTCAAAAGTATGACAGACTTATCTTCCGTGCCATCGCACGTGGAGCTAGGGCTGCAAGTCCAATTACAAAGGCTAACTTTGTAGAGCCAGGCGGAACACAAATCCGTGTTGGTGCTAACAACCAAGCTTCTGATGCTTATGTGTCTGCTAGCTTGATCAATGCATTCTATGATGCCGCTGCAGCTCTCGATGAAAAGGGAGTAAGTTCTGACGGACGTGTAGGTGTATTGAACCCTCGTCAATATTATGAATTGATCCAAGCCGTTGGCTCAAATGGATTAGTTAATCGTGACGAGCAGGGAGATTCCCTACAGAAAGGAAACGGTATCATTGAAATTGCAGGCATCAAGATCTACAAGTCAATGAACATACCATTCTTCAGTTCCTATGGTACTAAGTATGGATCCGCTTCCGCTACAAACCCAGGTGTAACCGATCCAGGTAACACAGGTTCCTTCGTTGCTGAAGCAGTAGAAGATGCTGCTAACGACGTAACTGGAATCAATAACGAGTACGGTGAAGAGACTGAATTCGCTAACAGCTGCGGACTTATCTTCCAGAAGGAAGGCGCAGGTGTAGTTGAATCCATCGGACCTCAAGTACAAGTAACAAGTGGTGATGTATCCGTGATTTATCAGGGAGATGTCATACTAGGACGCTTGGCTATGGGAGCCGACTATCTGAACCCAGCTGCTTGTGTTGAACTTGTTGCAGGTGCTGCAGCAGGCTCTTCAGGAAACGCTGCTTTCTAATTATACTATATGGGGAGTTCTTATGCTCCCCTTTTTTCTTAATAAATATTATGCCTTTTCCAACCACGAACGCCACCGCAGAGTTACCAGCCATAAATCAAATACTGTCGTCCTGTGGTCAGGCTCCTGTAACCACTCTAGATCAAACCAACCCGGACGTTGCGATTGCCTATGATACACTATTACAGGTGTCACGGGAAGTACAGGCAGAAGGCTGGACCTTTAATAAAGAGTATCATTATGAGATGACACCCAATACTGATAATGAAATAACAATACCAAATAATATATTACAAATTAAATTAACTGAGAACAATCAGAACCCATCATATGATGCAGTCCGTAGAAGCGGTAAGTTATATGATAGACAACACCATACTTATAAATGGTCGGACTACCCCAAGTGGGAATTCGATGTTGTCTGGGAGTTTGACTGGGTAGACCTGCCTCAACCTATACAAGATTTCATAGTTTCTAGATCAGCAACTATTGTATCTAGTAGGATAGTAGGAGACCCTAATCAGTATCAAATATTACAGCAACAAGAAGCATACACTAGAGCATTAGCTGTAGAGTATGAAACACAGCAGGGACAGTATACTTTCTTTGGGCACCCACAAGGTCAGCAAAACTATTACCAGAGTTATGAACCATTCCAAGCACTTAAAAGATAATGACAGCAGTAACTCAAAGAATTGACAATTACTTAGGCGGAGTATCTAGACAATCAGATGATAAGAAAAAAGCTGGTCAAGTCCGAGAGTGTCTTAATGGATATCCAGACCCAACCTTTGGTTTAACAAAAAGACCAGGCTTTAAATGGGTTACTAATCTAGGTACTGGTACTACATACGACTCTTCTAGATGGTTTTATATATCTAGAGATGCGAATGAAAAGTATATAGGATGCATTAAACCTGCCTCAGGAGGAGGTACAGGAGATATAGATATATGGAATGCACAAACAGGTGCAGCATGTACTGTAACTTATGGCTCAGGAGCACAGGCATACCTTACAGGTACACGCTTGAACTATGATGTACTTACTGTACAAGATACTTCTATTGTAACTAATAATTTAATCACTGTAACTAAACAAGCTGACCCTACATTTGTACCAAAGACCAAGGCTACCTTAGTCCTTACTGGTGGTACAGTAACTAATGAAGTATATGCTGTTAATGTAAACGGTACTACAGTTACTAAAACTGTGTCAGCTGGAGATGGTTATAGTGAAGTATTAGCTGCATTAAAAACATCAATAGATGCACTCAATATATCAGGATTAACTACAACTAAATATTCAACTACACTTCAATTAGATCGTGTAGTTAGTGGGACTCCAACTGCTTTTACAATCGTAGCTGCAGGTGGACCAGACACTACCAAACTATTCGCTTTCCAAGACCAAGTAGATAATGTAGCATCACTACCTATTCAGACCTTTAATGGTCACTTAGTTAAAGTGATTAATACAGCTTCTTTAAACGATACTTACTTTGCTAAGTTTGTAGCAGATGACGGGACATCTGGTACAGGATACTGGAAAGAAGACAAAGACCCTAGTAAATCAGCGGGTCTGAATCAAGACACAATGCCTCATGAGTTAGTCAACACGGCTACTAATACTTTTGTATTCCAGAAAATTGCTTGGACTGCAAGGTTAGTAGGAGATGACGTAACCAATTCACATCCTAGCTTTTTGGGATTTAAAATACAACAAGCATTCTTCCATAACAACAGACTCGGATTCTTATCAGAAGATAATATATCCATGAGTCAATCTAAGGAATTCTACAATTTCTATCATACATCTGCACAGGTAGTAACGGACGCAGACCCAGTTGATTTAAGTTGTTCAACGATTCGACCTGCAGCATTACATGCAGTTATTCCTACAACACAGGGTTTAGTACTCTTTAGTAAGAATCAACAGTTTCTAATGTATTCTGCTGATGGAATCTTGACTCCAACATCAACTACAATCCGTACTATCTCTAACTATGAGATGGATACAGAAGTAGACCCTATTGATATGGGTAGTAATTTAAATTTTATAAGTAAAACACCAGCATATACACGCGTATTCGGCATGGTCACACGTGGCCAAGATGAGAACCCTCAGGTTCTAGACGTTGGAAGAGTTGTAAATGAGTGGGTTCCCTCTACAGTGGATACGTTCATTGCTAGTCCTCAGAATCAATTCCTCGCATTGTCTAGTCAATCCTCCGATAAGGTATATTTCTTCCGTACATATTCAGACGGAGAAAAGAACCTTGTAGAAGCGTGGTTTAATTGGCAATTACCTGGTACTGTACAGACAATAGCTGTTGACTCAGATGACTTCTTTGCAGTTACTAAACAAGGTAACCAATTTACATTAAGTAAAGCAAGCCTAAGTCAAAGCCCAGAAGATGCTATTATCGTTAGTAACCAAGGACAGAAGATCAACCCATGTATGGATTTATACACTGCAGCTAGTAATGCAGCCGGTAATAATAAGGTTGACTATGATTCCACCAATGATTTTTCTAAATGCTATATACCATGGGCTAATGTAACAGGTTTAACACCAGTTATTATTATTAAAGGTACTACAGCTACAGGACAATTCATTGAATCAGGATTCACTATTACACCTACTGTAGTAACTAACGATGGAGATCCATACTTTAAAGTACCTAAGAAGAATCTGACTAGTGTAGAAGATGATGTTATAGTTGGATGGAAATATGACTTCGATGTTATATTACCTAAGACATACTATCGATTAGATGACCGAGGATTACAATCTGATTTCACTGCACCTTTAACTGTAGCAAGAATGAAGTTTGCAGTTGGTCTATCAGGAGTTATGTCATTTAAACTTAAGTCTACTGGAGTAGAACAGGGTACTAAGAGTTTTACAGGAGATGGTAGCACTACAGTATTTAACTGGATTGACGAAGAGCTTTCATATATAGATACTGATCAAATTAAAGTACAATTAGACGGTGTTGTTACGACAGCATTCAGTGTATCAGCACTTAACCAAATAACCTTTAACTCAGCACCTGCAAATGGTACAAAGATTAAGATATACCTAGATGAATGGTATAATCTAAACCCAACACAAATAGCAGATACTTATTTAGCTAATGATATTGCACTAGCTGAACAATCAGTATTCTCTTTACCTATACATCAAAAGAATACTAACTTTGAACTAAGAATCTTTAATGATTCACCGTTCCCAGTATCTTTGAACTCAATGATGTGGGAAGGTAATTACTCACCTAGATTCTATAGGAGGAAATAAATATGGCATGGGCATTTGCATTAGGAGGTGCAGCAGTCAGTGCAATAGGCTCTTATATTGGTGGTAAAAAAGCCGCTAAAGCTGCCAAAGCACAAGCTAGAGCCGCTAATGAAGCCGCTAAACGTAGGTTACAGTATGATACTGCAGCCTACCTTATGGGCCGTGATAAACTCTCAGCAAGCAGAGATCACGCAGCAGAAACAGTCAGAATAGCAGCACGTAACGAAGGTAGGTTAGCAGCATTTAAGGATGCATCTAATCTTCAACGTTATAATTATGATTTGATGATCCGTAACCAGGAACAAGTTTCCCTGGATAATCAATACATAAGATCAGATGATATCTATAATCAACAGATAACTTTAAATGAAGTATCAGCAGCAGCTGGTGTAGCAGATGAATATAGAAAGCTTGAAGAGATCCGACATGAAACTCATTTCCAGTCAAATGAGGTAGTCAGAGAACAGCTTATAGCTGAAGGTAAAATGAGAGCTATGAATTCATCTGGTAGAAGTGCTGCTAAAGGAGTACAATCTACTTTAGCTGATTACAGTAGACAGTTAATGATGCTAGATGAATCAGCAGGAGCTGCTGGACGTAATGCTAGAGCAATATTTGAACAAATAGCAGCAGATAAATCATCTGCAGATTTAGCCGCTTACGCACAGAAGATGTTAGAACCAGGTGTCTTACCAATGCCTCTTGTACCATTTGCTACGCCTATGTCTGAGTTCCAATTACCTAGAGAACTTGAAGCATTCGACTTTGGACCAGCTCCTGTTATGGGTGCTACAGTTAATGTCGGAGCTGCAGCTGATGCAGTATGGGGACAGACTATTAGTAGTATTGCAGGTGCAGTAGGAAGTGCGGCTTCATCTTATGGGGCAGCTAAAGCTGGTAAGCCAGACAATTGATAATGCTTACGCTCATATAAAACACACTTAACAAAATGGCAAAAGGAAGTTATACAAGGCGGTCGACCCAAGGGGGCCGCTTTAGACGATACGACTTCGGTGATTTGGGATTACGATCCTATGCTGACCAACAGAAACAAATCATCGATTCCATCAAAATACAACGTGCCAGAGCTAAGGAGATCTCTTCTGAATACGCTCAGAGCATGGGTGACGTTGCTGCTAATGAGCAAAGGAACCGTACCATACTACAAGACCTAGAGAATGAAGCTTATGAAACCAGGCGTAAAGCCATGGATGTCAGAGCTCAAAGGGAGATAGAAGCTTTAGAAGGTAAAGCTAAAGAGTACGGTAAAGAGAAAGAGCGATGGCAGAATTTCTCTAAGACTGAAGCTGCAAAATGGGGTATGCTTGCAAAGGGTACCCTTGCTACAGTTGATAAGATTAGGGCTGAGATGGATTGGCCCGATATGAAAAAACAATTAGAGCTGATATCAGACAAATATAGTGTAGCTAATCAGGGTGTAACAGAAAACATCTCTAAAGATATAGAAAAGAATTTCCCAAAGAATCCAGATATTTCAAGGAATCTTCTTCAAATACTGACAGGTTCTGGGACACATCTTTCTAATAAATTCCGTGCTTGGTACGAAGTAAATTCCCATGTAACTCCAGCTATTGCACAGCATTTAGCAAGACAGCATGGGGAAGAGTATCATAAGAACCCATCTCATTGGAATGAAATGGCTTTCAATGTACTTGCTGATAAAGCTGGTATTAAGAAAGGTACTCCAGGATATCAGAAAGCATTAAAGAGACTTTACGCAACCAATGCTGTACAAGAAAAACAGACTTCACAAGAACTAGCAGTAAAAGAAACTGCTGAGCTTATAAAGAAAGAAGTAGATGCTATAAATGAATTAGATAAAACTAGCCCGACATATAACCAAGACTTACAGCCACTGATGCGTAATCTTATGAATATAGCGGCTCATGGAAGTTGGAAGGATGGAGATAAATATGTAAAAGGTAATGGTAATAAAGGCCTTGCAGGTTATTTAATGACTGAGGCGTTACTTCAGTCTAATAAATATAGTACAGGTGCCGAGATTTTTGAGTTATATAAAAACTTCGATACCGATGGAAAAGGCACAAATTACCATAAGAGACACTTTGAGAATCATGGTGAAGACTGGGAAAGAGGTATTGAAAGGTATACAACTAGGAAAGATAAAGAACGTAAAAGAGAAAGACAAGGGACAGCCTTGAAGCTTGGTGCAGATTTTACCAGTTTAGGAGAATTAAAGGAAGAAGCTTTCCAAGAAGGTGCAGAGGGTGAAAAATCTCAAGCATTAGAAGAGTTCGGATTTCCTCATTCTAGTTTTAATTTAACTAATCCTGAATTACCTAATTATAAGGAAACACGGCTTTGGGTTTTTAATCAGATAAAGCGGTCTAATCTGGAAACAAAAGATAGGGACTCTTTAATGAGAACCCACATAAAATGGGATTCCTCTAACACAATACCTATAGATAAATATTCAGAATTACAATCTGCAGCTGTTGCCAAGAACTGGGAATTATATAATTATTTATTTGCAGGCCTTACAAAAAAAGAACAAGGAGAAGTCCGGATTCAGAATCTAAATGTAGACGTGTCCGGAATGCAGAATTACTCTCAGGACTTTAAAACTAAAGCTAACAACATTAGGATGTCTTTTGAGAAAGGAAATAAGTCGCTAACTGGTCAACCTATTACTAATAAGGACGCTGGTGCACAGATAGATAGATATGCAGAAGTAAGGTTAAAGCAGATCTTTATGAACCAGGATGAGGGAACTCGTAAGTTACCTATAGACCAAAGAATAACTGCAGCTGGTGAACAGTTGACAATGGAAATCAGAAATGCAGCAACAAGTAAACAAGGTGTCTTCGCTAACAGTGAAGGAACTGGTGGACAAGCTACAGTTTGGCACTCTGTTGTTGCTGACACAAGTGATGCATTACCTTTAGTACCTCAGGAAGGAAAGAAACCTGAGGACAGTATTCTTTATCTTGCTAACCCTGCTGGATCAGGTCCAATGCAAGTAGAACAAAAACCTGAAGAAGCTCTCAAAGAGTTTTTAAATAAACCTAAGATTAAAGGTAAAGTTGTTAGCCGTGATGTTTTAGATGACGCAAGTCGAAAAGCATTTTTAGGACAGACTATCAAAGCAAATGACACTGTTTCTTTTTTAGCAGATAGATTTAATACAACTGAATCTACTGTATGGAAGATGCTTGGAATTAAAGCTAATCCTAGTATGAAAGATCAGATATTAAAATATGAGCCATCTAATAATAGTAAAGCTTATACACAATTCGTAAAAGGTGTACATGCTATAGAAAATAAATTAGCTATAGCAAATGCTTGGAGAGCTGCAGATATGACAGGATTATTTCCAACTACATCTTGGACAAAGCTACAAATCGATACTTATGAAAAAGGTGTGTTTGAGAAACCCCTAACTGATTTAACTGATTCCATGATGTACATTACTTCTAGTATTAATCCTGATGTACGCGTAGATTATTTTAAACAATTATCACTCGAACATTTTAATATAACATCAGATCTTGGATTCAGCGGTACAGAATGGATAAAAAATATGAGAACGACAGGTGGTTGGTATAATGCATTTACTAATGAAAGTTTATGGGAAAAGCATGGTGCCCCTATTAAATCTTTGAACCGTAACTGGAACGTAGAACGTGCGGATGAAATACCAATGGAATTTGAAGGAGGAGAAAAGTAAATGACAATCTTATTAGAAGAAGAGAGGGAGGAAGACAGACAACCGGTCATACCACCTCAAGTAGACTCCCCTGAACAGCCTGTACCACAACCTGAAGAACAGGTAGCAAGCGTACCTACCGCACAACCTGAAACAAGATATCCTGCAAGTAATCGTGCTCCAGAAGGAGCTACAAGTGAAGTAGATTTATCCGTAAAGGAAAATGAAGACCAGATGTGGAACGAATGGAACCAGATCTGGAAGATGCCTAATAGTGTTGATAAAGATAATGCACAGACCCTTTGGTATTCCAAGTACTATGGGATGACTACTGATGAAGTAGAAGCGCATAAACGAGAAAATGCTGGTATGTACGGTTCAGGTGGTAACCCACTTAAAGTACTTGATAACACATTTCAAGGCTTATCATCAGCTGGACTTGGCATGATCGACTTCGGCATGGATGTTGTAGGTAATCTACCTGCAATGTCTGGTCTAGATAATGCATGGGATAAACATTCAGAATTAGATAACCCTATTCACCAAAGAATAAGGAATATGATGTCTATCATACTACCTTCATTATACGGTGGACAGCTTGTAACAGGTAAAGTTATGACTACACAAGCTATAAAAAACATGCCTTTATTACAAAGGATGCTTGTATCTGGTGGTCTTTTTACTGGTGTAGAAACTGCAGTTATTGGACTTAGTGATCATGGAGAAGAGGAGAACTTAACTAGAGTAGTAGCGGAAACCTTCCCCGGTGTCTTTGGAGAGAAAGGATATCTTCCTATGCCTAACTGGTTGAAGACATTAGATTCTGACAGTCCTGCTGTTAGAAGATGGAAGAATATGCTAGAGAATACTTTCTTATCAGCTGGTTCTATTGGTTTAGGTGCTTACATCGAAATTAAAGGTGCTAAGAAAACTATGCAATGGATGGAGCCTCTTGATGAAGCTTCTACTAAATATAAACAGATACAGATATCAGAAGCTGCTGATACAGATCCACTGATTAGATTACAACAACTATCTGATGAGTTAGATAATATCTCTGGTATAGATGATGTACGTGCAGCTGAGATATTTGATGAACTTGAAACACTTAGAACTAACCTAGACTTACCTGCACAAGATATTGAACAAGTCCTAAGAAGACAAGATAATGCAGCTGCACGTGAGTCAGCTGATGCTACTAGAGGTAAGATTCAAAGAGGTGCTACTGATAAAGATTTTGATCCAGATATAACACCAGTTGTAAATAATATAGATAACCCTAGGCAGAGTATACCTCCAGGTAATGTAGCCCGTAATATGGCTGATGTTGCTGCTACTAGAATAGGTATATCTGAAGGTGATAATGCTCCACTACTGTCAGAAGCTATGAGACAAAAAGGTCTTATGGTAGATAATACTGTTAGAGATTCTGTCATGGGACTAGCTGAAGAAGCTAGAGATCTTGGTAGATTCAATGCGCTTGTAGATGGGTTTAGATTCAGTAATAAACAGATGGATGCTGCTGCATGGGATATTTATGAAAGTATCCTAGCTGCTGAAAACATGGATGACGTTAAAGGATTATTCCTCAGGGATAGAGACGTTAAGAATATGCTTATGGGTAGGTTTAAAGTTGAGTATATCAACGAAGAACAAGCCAGAGCTGCAGCATTTGCTATGAGAGATCTTATTGATAGATATCTCGGTAGACAGATAGCTACCATGTCAGCAAGATTGATGGATACTTTAGGTAAAGAAGTTACTACTTTATCTCAAGCTATATTAGATCTAGAACCCTTTGTTAGTACTCCTAAACAGATGGAACTTATCATTGATAAGCTTCAATTCTTGATGGATGAGTATGCACTTAATAAGTATATTGCTGGTTGGGCACTTAAGAATAAAGATTGGTTTAATCGACTACCTCCTGGTAGTATAGATGAAGCAATACAAGGACTTGAAGAAGCCTTTAGAGCCGGTGAAAAAGCTATACATGGTAAGAATTTAGACTTTACTAAAACCTTACTACAACTATCAGAAGAGAATCCAATGATGATGCGTCCTTTAGTTGATGCATGGTCACTTAGTGGAGGAGATGTTGATACAATAGCTAAGCTGAATAAGTGGGCTCAGAAAGAATTAAGTCCGTTAGGAGCTATTAAGAGTCCTAATCCTAGAGAGATGAACCTATTTGCTAAGTCTCTATGGAGTGTAAGATATAATAATGTGCTATCTGGTACCTCTCCTATCAGTGCTGGTAAGTGGAG
>VTLG01010847.1_pt1 | contig 10464 bp, 6 predicted proteins | sample 4694571 | NCBI WGS metagenome assembly VTLG01 (sample SAMN12604809, study PRJNA352737) | marine metagenome | biome: ENVO:00000447; feature: ENVO:00000209|ENVO:00000569|ENVO:01000036; material: ENVO:00002151; isolation source: viral sequences binned using virsorter ... | reverse complement strand
TGAAAATAAAATTTTAACTGCACCAGATATTAATAACCCAGATATTGACGGTGGTACTATTGATGGTGCAACAATCGGTGGTGCTACTCCTGCCGCAGTTACAGGTACAACCATTACTTCAACCACGACTTTCCAACTCAAGGCATATGCAGATGCAACTGCAAGAGATGCTGCGATTACATCTCCTGTCTCTGGAATGTTAATTTACTTGACTGCAACAAATAAAGCACAGGTATACGCTAATAATGCTTGGGTAGACTTACACTAAGGGATAGAGAAATATGGCAATTGATAGAATTACAACTGGTGCAGTATTAGACGGTGCAATTCAAACAGCAGATATTGCAAATCTTGCTGTTGATGATACTAAACTTAAAGATGGAGCTGTAACTCAAGCGAAAATGGCGGTTGGGGCTGCATTTGTTACTGGTATGGTTATGCCATATGCTGGAGTAGTTGATAATGGTTCAAATCCAGTTCCAAGTGGTTGGTTACTTTGTGATGGTAGTGAACAAGATGCATCTGTATATGTAGCTCTAAAAAATCTTCTTCAAACAACTTATGGCCCATATTCAAACGGAAGTGGTGGTACTGGTACTACACATTTTAGAGTACCAGATTTAAGAGGTAAAGTTATTGCAGCTTTAGATAATATGGGTGGTGGTAGTGCTAATATTATTAATCAAATAACAAATGCCTCTTATGCAGATAATCTGGGTGGAGTTTTAGGTGCTGAAGAACATACATTAACTCCAGCTCAAACTGCTTTAGTAGGTCACACACATGGGGTTAATGCGACTTTAGAAGCTACAACAGGGGGTGGTTCATCTAGTTATGGTATTGATTTATCAGACCCTGGCATGCAAGGTAATAATGCAACTGATAATTCATCTATTATTAATGTAGATGTTCAGGCCGTACCAGAAGCAAATGCCACTGCAGCTCATCCATTATTACAACCAACTATGTTTATGAACTATATTATAAAGACATAAATAACATTATAGGAAAAAAGAAATGCCAGCGATTATTACAGAAAAATTCAGACAATCAAATGCAACTGCATTTTCCAATGATATCTCAACAAGTAAATATTATATGTTTATAGGAAAGTCTCAGACTTGGGAATCAGAGGGTTCATCTTCGGATACTCAACCACCGGCTCCAGTTGATAGTGTTGCACCAGAATCATACTATTGGGATGATATGTTGGCATCCAAACTTATTAGTTCAAAATCATTTGTAATTCCAAGAAGAGATTGGTCAGCAACTAGTACATTTGATATGTATAGACATGATGTTAGTAGTAGTGCAACATCATCTAGTGGTGCAACAAATTTGTATGACTCCAGTTTTTATTTTAAAACTTCTACACATAATGTTTATAAAGTTCTCTTTAATGGTGACAATGCACAAACTGGTGCTAGTGCAATTGGTGGAACAGAACCAACTGGAACAGGGCCTGCACCATTCTTTCATACTGGAACTGGATACTTCTTAAAATATATGTATACTATGAGTGCTTCAGATGTTCAAAACTTCTTGACAACTGATTTTATGCCTGTTAAGGTAAATGCCAATCCAGCAGATAGTAATAATATTAGGGGTGTATTTGTTTTCTTAGTAACAAGTGGTGGTTCGTATGCTAATGTTCCAGACGGTACTTACTATACAAAACTTAAAGGAGATGGTTCTGGTGCTATCGCTAGACTTGTAGTACAAAGCAATACAATAACATCATTCGGTAGTACTACTTCTCAAATGCAAAATTTTGGTTCTGGATATTCTTTCGCATCATTTGATTTGTCTGGTTCTAATATCTTTAGTAATATTACTGCAACAACACCAATAGATGATAGTGCTGGAGTTTTAACTGCTTGGAATAATGGTACAGCTGCTAGTATCACTCCAATTATAGACCCAGCTGGAAGTCATGGTAGTAATGATGTAGAAGAGTTAGGTGGTCACTTTGTAATGTTACAAGCTAAATTTGAACCTGCTGATGCTGACGCTACGCAAGTCAATGATTTTAGAAGAGTTGGTATTGTAAAAAATCCAGAAGTATCTGGTGGTGGTTCTGCGTTTACAGCTTCAACTGCAAGAAATACAAATGCAGTTTTACTTGCCACTGGAAGTGGTAACTATCAAGTAGATGAAGTTATTACTCAAAATGGAACAAATGCGTCTGGTAGAGTTGTAGAATGGGATTCAGCAAATAAGATATTATATTATGTACAAGAAAAATATGCAACTTATGGATTAGATACAAATAGTAATCTTACTTTGTTTAGTGGTACTGGAACAATTCAAGGTGGAACTTCTAGTGTAACTTATACTCCAAGTTCTTCCTCATCCACAGTTAATAATGTTGTCTTTTCTAGTGGATATGCAAATCCAGAAATGAAGAGGGATACTGGTGAAATAATTTATGTTGAAAACAGAAGACCTATATCAAGAGCTTCTGACCAAACGGAAGATATTAAAGTTGTAGTGGAATTTTAAAAAATGCAAAAAACCGATTTAAATTGACCCAAACGATAATTTTCATAGAGTGTTATTTCGTCCTGGCTTTGCTGTCCAAGCAAGGGAATTAACAACTCTTCAATCTATTCTTCAAAATCAAATTGAAAGACATGGAAGACATTTCTTCAAAGAAGGGTCAATGGTCATCCCTGGCCAAATATCTTTTGATACCAAATACTATGCAATAAAATTACAAACTACATTTTTACATAACGGAAATAATGAACAAGTATCAGATTATCTATCTAATTATGTGGATGGAATTATTACTGGTGCAACTTCTGGTGTTACAGCAAGAGTTATTGGATTTGATGGAGCAACCACTACAGACTCACCTACATTATATGTAAAATATATTGCGTCTGCAACAAATACTGTAAGTGCAACTGGTTCTGTAGGTGCATCAACTATGGGTGTTACAAATAGATTTGTAGATGGTGAAACAATTAAACTTGATAAGGTGCTAACATTTACATCAACAACTACTACCAATTCCACTTCAATCAATGCTGATACAAATTCTGCAACACTATTAGTTAGTAACGCTACTGAAACAGGGTCATCAGCAGCTATTGAAGAAGGTATATTTTTTATTCGTGGTCAGTTTGTAAAGGTTAACGCACAAAGAATTGTTTTAGACAAATACGGTTACACCCCATCATATCGTGTAGGATTGTCTATTACTGAATCATTAGTAACTCCAGAGACAGATACTACACTTTTAGATAATGCAACTGGTACATCAAACGAAAACGCAAAAGGTGCTCACAGACTAGGTTTCACATTAACACTTGCAAAATTACCATTGGGGTCAACTGATGATGAAAATTTTGTTGAACTTTTAAGACTTGAAAACGGTAGTGTACAAAAAATTATTGATAGAACAGATTATAATGTATTTCAAGAAAATATTGCAAGAAGAACATTTGATGAGTCTGGAAACTATACTGTAAGACCATATAACGTAGAAGTTAAAGACGCATTGGATGATGGTGGTAACGAGGGAGTTTATTCTTCCACACAAACTACTGATGATGGTAATGTGCCATCAGAAAGTTTATTAACAGTTCAAGTATCGCCAGGCAAAGCATATGTTCGTGGATACGAAATAGAACAAGTTGCTCCTTCTTTTATAGATGTGGAGAAACCAAGAACTACCGAAAACTTTGACTCTGCAATTACCAATATGGAAGTTGGTAATTTTACAAGAGTTAAAAAAGTATTTGGTTCACCAGACCTTTCACCATTTATTTCTGGTGACCTTACAGAACCATATAGAACAATTGATTTACATGGATTAATAAATGCAACTAGAGGTTCAGCTCCTGCATCTGGTCAAGTAGGGGTTGCAAGAGCAAGAGCATTTGAACACGCATCTGGTCAAGCTTCATCAACTGTGTTAGCAAATGCATCAGGAACGGATGCTCAATTTAATTTATATTTGTTTGATATTCGTATGTTTACCGTACTAACAGTTAGTGGTACTCCTACTGGTAGTCATAATGCTACACCAGCTGGTGCAAAGATTACTGGTGCAACATCTGGTGCAACAGGATTTATTCATAGTGCAAGTGGCAGTACAATTAACTTAATCACCACAACTGGTAATTTTAATACTGGTGAAAATCTAATTTCTTCTGCACAAGCAACAAGTAACAATGCTAACCAATTATTAGAAACTAGTAGTTCAGCATTAACTCTCAGTTCACAATCAGTTAAAAACTTTGATGATGTAAAATCAGTATTCATGAATCAATCTACAGCTGGTAATAGGTTTACTGCTGACTTGGTATTAGATACATCTTTGACACTTGGTGGTACAGTTTCAATGGCTAATAATTCTAATACTGTTACTGGATTTAATACTACATTTACACTAGATTTAAAAGAAGGGGATTTTGTTTCAGTACAAAATGCAGCTGGTAGTGGTAATCCGTTAAATGCTAGAGTTCTTAATATTGCAAGTGATACTTCACTAACATTAGATACTGGTGATGGTTCTTCAGTTGCTAATTCAAGTACAGCTGTTAATGATGTTATTATAATTAGAAATAGAAATAAACTTCGTGACCAACAGAAAAATCTACTTTTAAGAAAACTAAGAAAAGATACAATTAAAACTCTTAAAACAGATGCCAATAATAATATATCTCAAACAACACAGACATTTAGAAGAACATTCCATACGTCAGCTGCTAGTGGTGGTGTTATATCATTAACTGCTGGAACTAATGAAACATTTGTATCAGAATCTAATACAGATTATATTGTACACGTTATTACAGCACCAAACGGTAGTGCAACTAATGGTGATATTTTAAATGTCACTGGATTGACAACTGTAACGCCATCTGGAAATACTCTTACTATAACAGATAATACTGTGATAGGACAATCTGCTGAAGTTAAGGTTGTCGCAACACTAACAAGAACTATAGCTGATGAAAAAATAAAAACTAAAAAACCAACACATCTTACTCTTGTTGATGCAGATTCTACATCTGGTGCTGAATATGGAACAGCATCTCAACATAAAGAAATATCAATTGGCCATGCAGATGCGTATAGGTTACACGCAGTTCTTGATTCAGAAGATGCAAGTACAAATCCAGTTCTTCCCCAGTTTACGGTTACTGGTGTTTCTGGAACTTTTGAAAGAGGTGAAATTATAACAGGAACACAAAGTGGGTGTAATGCATTAATTATTAATACGACTGACCCAATTACGTTTATTGTGACAAATGGAAAAAATTTTATAAGTGCCGAAACTATTACTGGTTTAACATCTGGTGCTACTGCAACATTAGGAACATTTACTGCTGGTTCAAAAGATATCACCAGCAGATTTACTCTTGACACTGGACAAAGGGATAACTTTTATGATATCTCTAGGATTGTTAGAAAGCCAGGCAAACCAGTACCAGTTGGTAGACTATTAATTGTATGCGATTATTTTGAACATGGCACTGGAGACTTCTTCTCAGTAGACTCTTACAGTGCGATTGATTATAAAGAAATTCCAACATATACTGCAACAAGAGTTGACCCAGAAGTTAGAACTCCATCTGGTGAATTTGACCTGAGAGATACAGTTGACTTCAGACCAAGAGTCGCAGATGCTACTTTTAATACCTCTGCTAGTATTCAAGGAATACAAGATGTTGAAAAAGTAACATCAATGTCATTTGATTTTAGTTCTAGGTCTTTTGCTGGAACTGGTGCATCATCAATTTTAATACCAAAAGATAATTCTCAATTTCAATATGATTTTGATTTCTTCTTAGGAAGAAGAGATATGTTATTCTTATCTGAACGTGGAAACTTTGTTTTGAAAAAAGGAGAACCAGCAGAAGTTCCAACCCTTCCTAAAAACTTAGAAAGAGCAATGTTAATTGCAACATTTAATCTTCCGCCATATGTACTAGATTTCAATGATGTAACCTTTGAAAAAACAGATAATCGTAGATATACTATGAAAGATATTGGTTCACTTGAGAGAAGAATAAATCAAGTAGAATATTATGCAACATTAAATCTGTTAGAAAAGGATGCACAATCATTTCAAGTACAAGATGAGAATGGTTTAGATAGATTTAAATCTGGTTTTGTTGTAGATAATTTTTCTGGTCATGGCGTTGGTGATGTTCAAAATGAAGATTATAGAAACTCAATTGATTATGAAGAAAATGAACTTCGTCCACAGTTCTATATGAAAGGTATTGAACTTCTAGAAGAAAATACCACTGATGCTCAAAGAACTGCTGATGGATATCAAAAAACTGGTAAAATGATTACATTACCATATAGTGATGTTGTCGGAATACAACAACCATATGCAACAAGAGTAGAAAACTTAAATCCAGTTTTAACATTCACATGGACAGGTGTATGTACTTTAGACCCATCTGGAGATGAGTGGTTTGAAGTTAATAGACTACCAGCTCTTGTAATTAACGTAGAAGGTGATTTTGACCAAGTTGCAGCTGAAAATGCTAATATTTTAGGTACAGTTTGGAACTCATGGCAAACACAATGGTCTGGCACTTCATCAAGGTCAACAAGTAGACGTTCTGGAAATCGTGAAATTACAAGAGTAACAACTACGACAACTCGTAGACAAAGAAGAACAGGTATTAATACAGGTATTGTTGCACAAATTGATAGAGAGTCTCAAGGTGATAAGTTACGTTCAACTGCGATGATACCTTTTATGAGAGAGAAGAATGTTAATTTTGTCGCAGATGGATTAAAACCAAATACTAGAGTTTATCCTTTCTTCGATAAGGTGGATGTTACAGCTCATATTACTCCAACAAGCACTAGTGGAATAACAGACCATCAACAGAATACAAAGGGTGGAAAGATGTTTTCTGATGGTGGTGGACATTTAGAGGGATTATTTCAAATTCCAAATCCAAATGTAGTAGGAAATCCAAAATTCCAAACTGGTGACAGATTGTTTAGATTAACATCTTCAGCGACTAACGCAACTGTTCCAGAACCAGAAACATTTGCTCAAGTAATATTTAATTCAACTGGTATTCTAAGAACTATACAGGAAGAGATTGTTGCTACTAGAAATGGTAGAATAGAGGTAACAAGTGTTAGTGATACTAGAACTCTTAGAAACAGCAGTACAAGACGAACTGTTAATATTATAGATGATGGTGGCGATGATAATAATGATGGGCCAGGGCCGGGCAATGACCCACTTGCACAGACATTTTTATCTGGTGAAGAAGGTGGAGAATTTGTTACAAAAATTGATGTGTTCTTCCAAAGAAAAGACCCATTAATTCCAGTTCTTTGTCAAATTCGTGAGGTTGTTAATGGAACTCCAACATTAAAAGTTGTTCCAAATGGTATGAAAGTTTTACATCCTTATCTAGAAGGAACTGTTGCAATTACTGGTAACCAAAAAATAGTTACAGGAACTAATACTAAATTTATAACTGGTAATGGTAATTTAAAAGTTGGAGATACAATCACAATTAATAGTGCTGGTTCTTCAATATCTGGTGTTTCAACTGACACTGGTAACTATGATACTTCAGCACTTGTAACTAAGATTACTGCAATTAATTCTGATACAGAATTAGTAGTTGCAGATGCAGCTACTACTACACAAAGTGGTGTGAATATTAGTAATGTAAACATTTCAGATACAGCAGATGTTCCAACAACATTTAGATTTGATGAACCAGTTTATTTGAAAGAAGAAGAAGAATTCTCTATGGTGTTATTCACTCCATGTGAAAGATATTTTGCATGGATTTCTAGAATGGGTGAACTTGATAGAGGTGGAAGTCGCATGGTTTCAAAACAACCACATTTAGGTGTATTATTCAAATCACAAAATAATACTACTTGGACACCATCTGATTATGAAGATTTAAAGTTTACACTTTATCGTGCAAGTTTTGATACTTCTAAAACTGGTTCGTTAACTTTAGTGAATGACGTTGTTCCAACACAAACTTTAGGTATTGACCCAATTAGAACATTTAATGGACAAACTATCGTTCAAGTAGAACACCCAAATCATCATATGTATTCTTCATCTAATAATGTTACAATTAGTGGGGTTTCGTCTGGTATTACTACAACATTGGCAACTGCGATTACTTCTACAACACAAACAAGTATTTCAATTAATGCAAATACAGACTTTGTTGCAAGTAACGATGGTTCAAATATCTATATCAAAATTGGTAGTGAAATTATTAGAGGAACTATTTCATCTAATACAATCACTGCAACCACAAGAGGGTACGATAGTACAACAGCTGCAACTCATCTTAGTGGTGCAACAGTTGAATTATATCAATTAAATGGTATTCCACTTGACCAAATTAATAAAACACACGCTGGAACTCTTGCTAATATTGTTATTGATACTTATACTGTTTCAACAACAACGTCTGCAACATCAAGTTCTAACCAAGGTGGAAGTGCTGTAATTGCAACTGAAAATGCACAGATGGATGGACTCCAAACATTAGTTCCAACAATTGTTTATCCAGATACTACTCTTAATACTAATGTAAGAACTACAACTGGAACATCACCAAGTGGAACTGAAACACCGTTTAGTCTCGCTGGAACATCTTTTGCAAAACCAATAACAGTTGACGAAAACTTTTTCTTCCAGAAACCAAGAATAATTGCTAGTCAAATTAATGAAACTGAAGAACTTTCTGGACAAAAATCTTTTTACTTAAATTTTGATTTAAGAAGTACAAAAGAGAATTTATCACCAGTTGTAGATTTAGATAAAAAATCTGTAGTAGCATTTACAAATAGATTAAATACAATTAATAGTGCAACTGATTTAGGAGTTGCTGTCTTACAAGGTGATTATGTAAACTCAGAGGCTGCAAGTGGTGATAGTAACGAAGCGGTTTACATTACTAGAAGAGTTGCACTTGATACACCAGCAACTGGAATTAAATTATTCTTAGATATTAATAGATTTGCAAGTGCAGATGTAAAAGTCATGTTTAAAATACTACGTTCTGACGATGCATCTGACTTTGATGAAATTGGATATAATTTCTTTAATACCACTGGAACTCCAGACTCAATTGTCAATCCATCTCTAGATGTAGATGACTTTAAAGAGTATGAATATACTGCGAATAATCTAGATGAATTTATTGCGTTCTCAATTAAGATTGTAATGCAAGGAAGTAACTCTTCTGAACCACCAAGAATAAAGGACTTGCGAGCAATCGCATTAGCAACATGATGAGTGATTTTAGAAAAGTAGAAGGTCATACAGATTTAATAAAAGATATGCACAGCAAGGCAGTGATAAATACTAATAGAAGTGCATACTTAGCTGCAGTGCAAAGAAAGAAAACTTTTATTGCACAACAAGATAGTATAAGAGATGCAACAAGAGAAATAAATATTTTAAAATCAGAGATGCATGAAATAAAAAGTCTCTTAGTAAAATTGGTAGAAAAAGATGGCGGATAGACAAGTATTACCTAGCAATACGTTTGAAGAATTTAGACAAACATTTAATTCAACTGCTGTAGATGTGGGGGATATTGCAAATATTCTTAACGCAACTGGAGTAATTGCAAATGCAACAGATGTTGTAGAAGCTGTGGTCGCATTGAATTCAAACGTAACCGATGGAAATTTTACAAATATTACGGTAACTGGTAATATATCAAATGGTTCTGGTGTCAACTTAACACTCCCTTTAGCTGGTGGTATAATTTCTACTCAAGGATTTTCAATCGCATTAGCGACTGCATTAGGATAAGGAAAGTAATATGGCTAATAATTTTGTAAACGGTTTTGCAAGTATCGTAACTGCTGGAGAAAATTATCAATCAGTCGGTAGTATAACAGATAATCATACAGGGCCGCAATTAGTATATAAAGCAAACAATGGTTCTACTGGAGTTAATTCAATTTTGATAGAGTTGGATGCAGCTAATACTGGAACTGCTAGTATTTCTATTACTTGTTTTATTGTAGATGACGGTTCAAAACAATCTTGTACTGTTACTGGTACTTCCGATGTTGCTACTGTTACTAAAAATGGACATAATTTACAAACTGGACAATATGTTTTTGTATCTGGTTCAAGTGATTCTTATGTAAATGGTTTTTATAAAATTACAAGAGTTGATGCGAATTCTTTTACATATCAACAAAATGCAGCTGCTAGTGATAATGGTTCTGGTTATGCTGGGTCAATTGTGTATTCCGAGGCGTATAGTATAGTAAAAGATGTTACTATTCCAGTATCTTCAACATTAAAAATTGTTTCTGGTCAAAAGATAGTTCTTAACGCAGATGATAAAGTTTATGCATACGCAAGTGCAGCTCATTGTGATGTAATCGCCGGTGTTTTACAAGAGGTAGATTAATATGTCATATATTGGACATTCAGTAGAAAATAGAATAAGTCCTGCTTTTCTC
>VTLG01007395.1_pt1 | contig 10464 bp, 11 predicted proteins | sample 4694571 | NCBI WGS metagenome assembly VTLG01 (sample SAMN12604809, study PRJNA352737) | marine metagenome | biome: ENVO:00000447; feature: ENVO:00000209|ENVO:00000569|ENVO:01000036; material: ENVO:00002151; isolation source: viral sequences binned using virsorter ... | reverse complement strand
CCGAGTACTTTTCTTATATTTACATTGGCAGCAGCTTTGTGCTTACCCTTTTCCATGTTATCATACTTTTTTTGTAGTTCCTTTCTTTTCTTTTCTACACCATCAGAATCTAAATTAGCTTCACTACCAGAAAGAGGAACTAATTCTTCATATTCTTCTCCTGTGTCTGGATTAATTTTTTTAACTGTGATCTCTACACCAGATTCTTTATTATCTTTCTTTTCTGCCTTAGTTTCTTTATACCCTTTAATCTTTTCTTTTGCTGTTTTAAAGAGTTTCCATCCACCCATTCCTAAACCAATAAGACCCATTGCACCCATCATTGCACTAGCAAATGGGCCGACCTCCGTTATATATTGTTGTTCCCTGCGGAACTGTTTAAATTTTTTCATATAACGGTGTGTACATTTATTGTGATGTCTCTTTTTCAGCTGAAGCTACAAAAGTATCTGCTACTTCTTGTTTTTCATGAGAAACAGGAACAGTATTAAACATTGCTTGAGCAACTTCCGCCTTCTTAGCCTCCATACCTTTCATAATTTGTTAGCTACTACACCTTGAATAGCTTCTTTAACTCTTGCTCCATCACCTGAGATGGAATATTTCACAATATCTTCGGTTGAATAGTCACTCATTTTTAATCCTTTTTTTTAATGGTTAATTGTATTTATATCAAGTCAGTTCTATGATTCAGAAAGAACACTTTTCATTATATCATTCATCTCTTTTTTGAGTTTTATATCTTCTTTCATAAACTTGTCTTGTTTTGGAACGAAAGATTCTTCCTCTTCTTCTGGAGGCGCAGCTGCTTTCTCAGCTTCAATTTGTTTATCTATCAATTGAACTTCTTCATTAGTTTGTCTTAGAATTCTCTTTCTAATAAATTCTTTAGAATAGAAAGTTCCAACAATTTCATCAGCATAATTCATATTCTGTAAAGTACTCAATCTTTCGTTCAACATTTCTGCTTCTTTAAGTTCTGAGAAGTGTGAATCTGATTGCCATTCGTAAAAAAGATTTGGTTCTATCATTCTCCAATCATTTAATGTAAGAACACCCTTTAATATTAATTGTTTTTCAAGACAAGAATTAAACAAATGATTAAATCTATTTCTAAGTCTTTCAATAAATCTTGTAAACTTTACTTCATCTCTAGATATTTCTTGAGCTCTTCCAAGAACAAATCCTGACTCTGATTCTAGTCTTGATACAGGAACATTAAGTGACTTGTAAAGTTTTTTCTGGAAGTATTCAACATCGGCCAATTCACCAAGATTTTCGCCGCCGGGAAGTGTGGTAATTTCTGTTCCTCTTCCACCTTCTCTTCGTGGTAACCAGTAATCTTCCAACATTGATTGGTGTTTTCGGTCATCTCTAACTTCACCAGTTTGTGCATCATAGACTAGTTTGTTTTTGTAACGAGTCATGATGTCTTTGAGATATTGTTCTGCTTTTTGTTTTGGAAGGTTACCAACATCAATATAGAAAATTCTTCGTTCTGGTGCTCTTGAAATACGATAGATGACTACCGAATCTTCAATCATTCGTAATTGATTAAGAGGTTTAATTGCTTTATGAAGATATGAAAGAACCATTTTCTTGTCTTCATTTAATAATCCTGAATGACAGTATGCAATGGAATCTGATGCAATTCTCATTACTTGACCACCCTGTTTACCATCCATACCAGCTTCATTGAATGCAAAATATTCTTCAACTCTAGGCATTATACTAGGTTGACTTGGATCTTTTGGTGGGAGAATTTGACGAACTTTTCTAATCTTGAGAGAGTCAATAGGTCTGAGTTCTAGAATACCTTTTTTTGGATTGTCTTGGTCTATTATGATGTGATAATAAAGTCTTCCATCAACATACCATTTTCGGAAAGTATCAAATGCAGTATCATTGAATTTCAACAATCCTAATATTTCTTGAAAATTTTCAGATATTTTTGTTTTAATGTCTGGTGAAATATTAACATTGGTAAGATTAAGGGAAACTGGTGCTTGTTCTCTGTCTGCAACAACTGCATCATTTACTATATCATCTATTGCAATTTCAGCTTCGGGATAAAGTGCCATAGATCTATATCGTAGAATTAGGTCTGCTTCATTCTTTGCAGACCCTTCCATATCCAGATAAGTAGCGTAGGCTCCGCCAGGAGTTCCTGCTACATCTATTGCACCATCTTCTGATTGTGGGAGTGTAAAAGAAACGCGGTTTTGTTGTTCCTTTTCTTTTTGTGTTCTTCCAATTGTAAAACCAAATAATTCAACAGCCATGTACTACTCCAAGAGTCAGGGACTGAGCGCCCCAGGCCCCTAGTTAAGTGATTATAATATAAAATAATAAAAATAATTATGTGACTACATCAGTATGAGTCCAATAATCGTAAGCAAATTCAACAGTAAATTCTTCAATGGCATCGTTTGCATCCCAAGCGAGAGCAATCTCACTAAGACTAACAGGGAAAATATTTACAAAATTATACTTAGCTTGTGACAGTGCACCACCACCCTTAGAGTAGTGTTGAACCGTTGCTTGACCATAAAGAGTTCCACCTGATGCACCAAAAGTATTACCTATTGTTGCTATGTTTCCTTCATGAGTTCCCATTGCAGCAAGCCATTTTTCCATGGCATTTCTAATAAGAAATTCTTCATCATTTATTACGGTAACTGACCAGTTATCAAATGTTTTATTTCCTGGCACTTTAATTGTTCTACCAAAATAAGGAACATCAATAGTTGCAACTGCCATTGGTGGAATTTGTGCAGCTTTACATGCAAAGGTAAATTCAGAAGCATTAAGTCCTGCTGCAGAAGCTCCTGTCATCGTAACATCAAACAGATTAGCTCGTGCACCAGCATTGTTTAGTGCTTTACCGCGAAATTCAGATATTGTAAACGCCATTTTTACTCTCCTCCGATGACTAAAATTGAGATGTGATGGGGAAGTTTATTTTTACAAGTGCTGCCTTCGCATGCCATCGTCTTCCCCCATCTTTTTTGAATTTATACTATTATTTATACTCTACTTATCCACCAACAATTTCAGAGAAATCAACTCCACTACGAACAGCAACAAAGTTTAGTTGGATAAAGTTGATAGAACGATTTGGTTTAACATAAATGTCACCTATAAATTCGTTACGATCAATCACATCACCAGTATTGTTTGATTCATCACAGACAACTTTAAAACCTGTAATACCATCACGGCCTTGAACATTCCTCAAGAATGGTTCTACCGCACCAACAAACTGAGCTCTAGTAAAAGCATCGTTGAATTCAAATAATTGTGCTCTTGCAAATCTTGCAATAGCTTTTTCAAGAATAATGAAAAGTCTTCGTACATTAATTCTATCAAACGCAGAAGGTTTTGAAAGAAGAGTCTTATCACCAAATAAAACAGTTCCATCTCCCATAAATGTTACTACAGGATTGACACTACTCTTATAAAGTGTGTCTCTTTCGGATTTTCTTGGATTAAAAGGAAGTTTTACTACATTTCTGAAGTTTCCTCTATTAAAACCAGCTGGAGAGAACCATGCATCCCTACTTGCTTCTGTAGCAGCAGTAACACCTGCGGTATCTCCATTAAGAGGAACGTAACGATAAACATCATTATACTTATCGTATTGATATTTGTATCCAGAATCAAGAACTGCGTAAGAAGAAGACCCTAGATTATTTCTAAACTCAACTACATCGTCAGCTTCACTTCCTTCATTATTGACAACATCGGCCAGTTCTGGTGAAAGGAAAGCTACACAATCTTTTCTACCTTCAGCTATTGCAATGAGTTGAAGTGCAACTGTTGCAGAAGCTTCTCCACCGACTATAAGACCGATATCTACTTCTTCTGCATCTTTGAACTTATTAAATGAAGTTATTTTATCTCCATCAGAAGGAGCAGAACCATCAACTCCACCAGATAAACTGACAGTTTTTACGAATGAACCACCAGTAATACCAGAGGCATATTCTATAGTAGAGTTTGCTGCTGTTCCCCAAGCGGCCACTGCAGCACCAGCTGTTGTATAGGCATCACCTATAGCGTCATGATCCATCCACCAAATATATTTGGATTTTCTATTGATAGCATCGACATAGTAGGCTGAAGTTCCGTCTTCGTTCTTTGCACCCTTTGCAACTGAAACTCCTGTGAAAGTTTCTAGTCCTGTTTCTCTTGTTCCTGTCCATTCTCCATCTTCATCAATAACTACAACGTGAACTTCATCATAGAGTGCACCACCCTTTTTAGCAGTATGTTCTGTAGTTACTGGTTCTTTGTCAAAAAGACCAGCATATTCCCATGTTCTGGAATATGTTTGAGCTGCAGCAGTATTTGTAAATGGTGTAGAACAAATCATCACAGAAGAGTTGGTTATTGAATTAACCCTTCGTTCTTCTCCATTAATTTTAACAATATCACCAGCTGTAAATTGTAGGTTAAAGGCTGTTGCAAGAACATCAGTTGTTCCAGTTTGAGTTACGGTTGTACTATTTGCTGTAACACCACAAGTTCCTAACATATTCCTTGCAGGTTCTGAAAATGCTGACCTCTTAAACCGAATAGCAGTATTACCGACAGCAATCGCTGTTGTAGGTGAGATTGATACTGCGGCAACTGTATTTGAAGTAATTCCACTAATGACAGCACTGTATGTGTTTGTTCCAGAGACTGCAATACTAATTCTATCACCAATTCTTAATTCTGTTCCAAAAAGAGTACTAGCTCCAGTTACAACTCCGTCTGTATGAATATTGACTGTTCCTGTAAGAGTTACATCACCATTTGAAGCAACTGTTGTATTTCCAGTTGCGAGGTTAGCTCTTGTTGGGCCACAAAGAGAAACTTTAAGACTGTTTCCTAAATCTCCACCCCATTTAGCAGACCAATCACCTTGAGCTGTTACTGGTGATCCTTCTTGTTCTGAATATGTTGCTTGATAATGTGATGTGTTTGAAATTAAAACAACAGTTCCACTTGCAGAAGCGTTTTTCATTGCTGTGTTTGAAGTCCTTACAACATGAAGTGCACTGGAATACTGTAAAAAGTTTGCTGCTGTTAAAAATGATCCGAATGTGTTTGCGTCAGGAGATTGAAATGTTTCCACCAATAAATCTTCTGAATCAATCAAAGTTACATCATTGACTGGGCCCCATCTGAAGCATCCTGCAAATCCAGCATCGATTGAAGAAATGCCAGGTACGATAGTTGTTAAGTCAATTTCAGATGTGTTTACGCCGGGGGATACTTGAAAAGGCATGCCATCTCTCCTAATTTAGTTAATTAATATAAAGTTTCTTACTATAGATTATTTATAAAAACTATAAACTCAGTATTTTGGTATTTACTGAGATATAAATACTTATATGATTACGCGGAGGTAACATGAAAGAAATTGAACGCTTTTTAACAAAGATAGATAAAAACACAGGAAGTGGCTGTTGGACATGGAAGGCTTCAAAAACACAACAGGGATATGGAATGTTTTCATATCAAGGAAAATCTATACCTGCACATAGATTTTCTTATCTACATCATAAGGGAGAAATCCCTTTAGGAAATATTGTACATCAAGTTTGTGGACAAAATTCTTGTGTAAATCCAGAACATCTAATAGTATGTACAAAATCTGAATCTAGATTAGATTATAACTCTACAAGAGTACATCCAGATACTAAAAAATTACTTCAAGATATAAGACAAGACAAAGAAGAACCTGACGCAGATTTTGGATTTGGAACAGATGTATGATTGAAAATCTTAATGTCGATGATTTGAGTGAAATTACACTTAATGCAAGAGTACCAAAACAACCCACAGGATGGTTAGAAACAAACCTACCAAAATCTGTGATGTCAGGATTACAAAGTTATATTGAATCAGCGAAAAAAAATCCCAGAGATGCAAATAGTACGTTAGCTGGAAATATATCAAAATCTCTCTTTTTAGAGGATAAAAACAATTGGTTTTTTGAAACCATCTTAATTTCACTTATTAGTAAATTTACGGAATGTTATCCTACATATTTGAGAGATATAAGAATATTTAAAGAGGATTTACCTTTCTGTTTAGATAAATTTTGGGTTAATTTTCAAAAAGAGAACGAATTCAATCCTCCCCACAATCATACTGGAATATGGTCTTTTGTGATATGGGTAAAGATTCCTACTGATTGGAGAGAACAACACGCATTACCAGTTAGTACTAATAGTAATTTTCCTAGTGCATCTAATTTTAATTTTGTGTATACTACACTGCTGGGTGAAATGGAACATTATGATTATTATTTAGATAAAACATCAGAGGGGGGTATGTTATTTTTTCCTTCAAAATTGATGCATGAGGTTTTTCCTTTTTATAATTGTGACAAAGAAAGAATTTCGATTTCTGGAAATATTTGTTTTGACAATTCTACCAGTAAACTTTAAAGATAATTTCTTACTGAGGGCGACACTTCCCAAATTTGACCAGTATTGTCAGTATATGTTTCTTCTTCTCGACCATCATCAATAATACCAAATGGTAACATATCTTGTTCAAACTGTTCTTCAAAATCTTCATACATTTTTTGTCTGAGATCAAGATCTGTCATATCTTTAAAATATCTCTGTTGAACTAACCAAGAAAAGATCACTAATGTCATTGCAAGGTCATCATGAGCTCCTTCTTCTGCTTCATAAGAATTGTTTTTAGATGCAAAGGTGGTAAGTTCAGCAATAGTCTCAAAGTCTGGAACAATTAACTTATCCGTTTCAATCATTTCCTTCAGAGTCGCACACCCTATTCTCTTGAGTTGTTTACTGGTTCGTATTCCAAGTTGAATATTCTTTGAAAATCCACCTCCAATTTGTTGTCCAGCTCTACCCTTCATAGAAGTTATCATAACATTTTCATATTCAAGATCATAATGTAAAGTTTCTGCTACTTGAGATCCCATATCATTAATTTCTAATAAAATAAAGGCAGTGTTATATCTCACTCCTACTTGGTATATAATGTTTGGATATAACATAGGTGAAATCTTATTGTCTCTATATTTTGCAACTTGGCGATATGGTATCTGTGAAACATCGAAAACAGAAAAAGCAGAAAAATCTTGGCCCTTCCCTTGAGCAGTATCCACAATCATACAGTATGTAGCCTTTTTAATTGGATCTTCATAAACATCAATCCCATTTTGTGTAAATATTGGTTTCTTAAATACCATTGATCTTAATTTTGATGCATCTATGAGAGTACGAGTAGATCCTAAAAACTCACAAAGAAATTCTTGATTAAATTGTTGTTCTGAAGTATTTTTAATTGTCTCTTGTCTCCACTTGTCATCTCTTCCCGGCACTTGAGTATAATGAACTTCTATTGGAATGTAGTTGTTACGTTTTTCTTCTGCATCTATCCACATTTTATAGAAGAGATTCATACCCAATGGAGTAGAAACAATAAAAACTTTGGTGGTTTCACCAGAGGATATGGTAGGATAAACAGAGGTGAAAAATGATTCAGCGATAGTATTTGGCACGTGAGCAAACTCATCAAGAAAAATGATGTTAAAAGAAGACCCTCGAACTGCTGAACCTGAAGTGGCAGACGCCAAAATCTTCGAGCCATTTTCCAGTTCTATGTTTCCCTTATTCCAAACTGTTACACCTTGCTGAAGAAATTTTGGTAGATGTTCGTATGCCAACTGTAATCGTGACAAAAGTTCTCTGGCAACAGCACCCTTGTTTGCGAGTATTGCCACGTTAGCTTCTGGATTAAATAGAACGTAATGTAGTAGATAGGATATGATGGTAGTGGATTTGCCAGTCTGTCTGGGCATCTTACAGATTACAAATCTTTCATCATGAAAATGGTTTATCATGTCTTCTTGAAAATCCCACATATCAAATGGAACTAGACCACGATCAACATTTACAATTTGAACATATTTTCTAATGAAGTATAGTGGGGATTCCATACACTTCTTGTAATCTTCAACTGCTTCTGGTGTCCAATCTACGCTGACACCTACACCTTTTAGATTAGGGTTTCCAAGATAAGATTTGGACATTATATCTTTCTTTATTCAGTTTCTTTTATTGTTTTCCCTGTTTTAAGAAATTTTTGTAATTCTGCCGTTGAACCCACAAAAAGATTATTGGAAACATTTTTAGGGCCAGTAGTTTCCTGTGAGATATCTTTTTTTGTTTTATGTAAATTTAACAATTCTTTATTTGTTTCAGTAAGTTTTCCTATTAACTGTCCAAAAACTTCCATCGCACGAGGATGTTCAGAACTTTTGGCAATTTCAAGCATTTCCTCCAAACCATCTTGTCCTCGCTCTATGAGATTGTAAAGGTTTTCTCTTACATACTGAAAATCAGTATCACTATCATCAGCTGAAATAGTAGGAACTATTCGTTCTGCCTTTACAATTTCTTTTTTAGGTTTGTTTACAATACCTAACATTTCATCTAAGTGATCATCTACATTCATAGGCATCACATCCTTCATGTTGCTATATCCTCTCCATCAGTTGGATCATTATATTTACCTTCATCGAAAAATTCAAAAGTTTCTGAGAAACCATAATCGGAGTCTGCTGTTGCAGAGAGTGGTGCAGGAACGACTGTGTAACGAGATTTAATTGTAGCGTCTGCGACACCATCAGAAGTACTTTCGTTTACTATTCTTGCCCTATTAAATGTTCTATAAGCAGCACCAGATGTACCACGCCCAAACCCATCTAATAGTATATAGTTTCTGGTATCTGGTGTACTATCTTCATATATGATAAATTCTGGAAGTTCAATTTCTTTATCCTCGCCAGGAATTCTGAAATTAACTTCAATTGTTTTAATAACTTGGCCAGATGAAATATTTGGATAGATAAACCCTTTAAGTGTAAATGAAAGAGTCCAAGTAATAGTTCTTCTTGTTGATAAATCGCCCTCATATTCATCAGCTACACTAGATGAAGTCAATGTAATAGGAACATCTGCTTTAATGTTCATATCGGGAATTGTATTAACAGTAACAGTAAACTCTGGTGTAAAAAAAGGAAGTATCTGTTCTAAAATTTGTGTTCCATCTTCAGCATTTTTGACTAGTATGAATAAATCAAAATCAAAATTATAAGGAACAGGATTATACATCGTGTTCATATTTGTGGTAGTAGATGAAGTATTTGCTGCAACATTTCTACCAATCGTACTTAATTTTCTTGCAGGATCATAAGAAACTCCTGTCATGGCAAATCCCATTCTTGGTGTTCTCGTCGCTACAACTTTTCTATCTGCCGTAGTATCTTGAACAGCAAGTAACCACTTTTGTTTGGGCCCGTATGCAAGAGGAACTTTTAATTTTTCAACAACATTACCACTTGAATTTTTCCTTTCAATATTAATATCATTGAAAAGAGTTCCAAATACTGCTACATATTTTCGTATAGTTTGGTGATAAAAGGTAGATCCTAACATTAGTACCCTGTTCCTTCACTAAATGGATTACCCTCTGAAAAATCTAAAATCCCATCAGCAACAGTTTCAATTCCAACATTGTTTGCATATGCATCAGTTGATATTGCCTTATCATCAAAAGATGTTGTGGCATAAGATGCACCATCTTCAAAATATGGTTTACCCTCAGTTGAAGAATTGGGAGTAATTATTGATCCATCTTCTAAAAGAAGTGTAGTGTCATCTTCTAATGCTATAGAATACGGATGTTGATACATTTGATTATCTTCATCAAAAGTTCCAATATTATTTCCAACTGTAAGAAGACTTGTACTAGAATTCCAATCAAAAACTTCTCCTTTAATTGAAGAATTTGCATATCCAGTAGAACCTTGATATACTTGTTCACCAACAGTAAATGTACCAGCTCCAGTACCAAGAGTGAATTTTATTGAATAGGATTCTTCTCTTTCTATCTTATCCAACTCTTCAATACCAGTATCAATTGCTTCATCTGCATATTCAAAGAGTTCACATACCAAATCAAAAGTCTGCAGTCCACCCATTTGATAGAAAACATTCGTATCTTGCACGTGTTTAATCTCAAAAAGGGAATCAGACAAAGGAAAGAAAATAAGATCACCTTCTAGTGGTTCTTTATCTCTATTTCCTGTTTCAAAATTTAATTCTTGAAATCTTCTACGAGCAATTGTAAAAGTAATTTGATCTCTAACCTCAAGACCAAAATTACTAACAAAAGTGCCATCTCCTTCAAAACCATCAATACTCTTAATATACATTTCCACCATACGAGCATCTTCAAACTTAGAAATACGATCCTCTCCATAGATAGAATCTGTATTAACTTCAGTTCTAGGCATATAGTGAACATCAATACCAAAAGATTTAATTGATTCAATTACGATATTTTCAACTAATTTTTGATCTGGTGTATCTGTTCCATAGTGATTAAAGTAATGATTGGTTGCCATTTATATCCTCTAACCCATGT
>VTLG01013847.1_pt1 | contig 10465 bp, 7 predicted proteins | sample 4694571 | NCBI WGS metagenome assembly VTLG01 (sample SAMN12604809, study PRJNA352737) | marine metagenome | biome: ENVO:00000447; feature: ENVO:00000209|ENVO:00000569|ENVO:01000036; material: ENVO:00002151; isolation source: viral sequences binned using virsorter ... | reverse complement strand
TAGTTGGGTTGCCACGATACTTTTTGGGATTGATAGGTTTATAAATCCCAGAATATGCCATAAATATAATTGTACCAACATAGGTATTTAGCGTGTCAATTAATTCTTTCCTAACAACAATGAATGCCAACGGCGGAATGTCGATGAGCAATAATTTCTTGGTGAAGTTTGATATAGAAGGAACTGGTAACTTATTTGCTTTCTATTGTGATGAGGCACAGTTACCTAATGTCAATACAGCAACTGGGACAATAAAAGGTAGATATATGGGCGAAGGTCAGGTAAACTACCCACATACAAGAATATTCACAGAAATGCAGTTAGGATTTCAATGTGATGCTTCTATGACTCCTTTAATATTTTTAAATCAATGGTATGGCACAATATTTGGTGAATATGATGATTCCAAAGACACACCATTAGGTTCAATGGATAAGTCTCCTGGTGCCACACCTTATGATGCAAGAACTGTACAGAGAGCACAAAATAGAACTGTTCAGTTAAATTATCCAGATAAGTATTGTGCAAACATTTATGTAACTAAGACAGAACTAGGTCCTAAAATAGATGGTGGTTTAAGAACATCAGTAACATATGTAATGGAAAGAGCATGGCCGTTTGCTATTGATGCAGTTCCACTGCAGTTTGGATCTGCACAGATAACAAAGGTAACAGCACAGTTTTACTATAGTAAACATCGTATTGTTTATCATGATCCTACAAGTAACACTAACAGAGAAAATCTGTTAGACTTTGATGACCCAGAGAGAACTTTTGATCGTGGTGGTTCACCATTTGCTGGACTATAAGCAAAATTGACTTTCTAATTCCATAAAAGCGGGAAAAATTTTCCCGCTATTTTTTGTCTCAAAAAGTCGCTAAATATAAATATGACCTTGGAGTAGATATTATGGCATTGCCAACCATGGATTTACCAACTTATGAGTTGGAAGTTCCATCAACGAAGAAAAAGATAAAATTTCGCCCATTTCTTGTAAAAGAAGAGAAAGTGCTATTAATGGCACTAGAAAGCGGAAGTGACGATAATATTAGAAACGCTGTACATACCTTGTTAAAAAATTGCATATCAACAAGAGTAAAACTTGAAAATCTTGCAACTTTTGATTTAGAGTACATTTTTTTAAATATTCGTGCTGTATCAGTTGGAGAGATTGTTGAAATTAACGTTACTTGTCGAGATGATGAAGAAACAAATGTTAGATATAATCTAAATCTTACAGATGTTAAAGTTAATTTTCCAAAAGGACATAGTAACAAAATTATGTTAACTGATACTACTGGTGTTATAATGAAGTATCCATCATTTGATAGATTTGTAGATGCACAGTTTGCAAATAAACAAGTTAATGAAGATACTGTATTAGATATAATTGCAGAAAGTATAGATCAAATTTTTCAAGGAGAAGAGGTATTTGATGAATCTACCACTACTCCTAAAGAATTTAAGGAATTTGTGGAAAGTTTAACTAATGCACAAATGGAAAATCTTCAAAAGTTTTTTGAAACATCACCTAAACTAGAACATACTTTCAAAGTTACTAATCCAAAAACAAATGTCGAATCTGAATATACAATATCGGGACTAGCATCTTTTTTCGGATAGCCCTCTTTCACAATACGCTAGAGGGGTATTACAAGACTAACTTTGCTTTGATGCAGCACCATAAATACAATTTGAGTGAAATTGAGAATATGATGCCATTTGAGAGACAAGTTTATGTTTCTCTCTTAACGCAATACCTAGAACAAGTTAAACAAGAACAACAAAAACAACAATAATGGCAAGTGGAACCGTAGGTTATACTGATACAAGAGGTAATAAAGATTACTCAAGTATCATAGCAAACCAAATTGGAAGACGTTTAAAAGAAGCTTCCAATATGGCGTCAGAGGAGCGTGCCTTCGCAGCAGATAGAGCAGAGGCAGGAGGAACATCATTAGAAGAAGCAGGAATAGGTAAAGGATATTTTTTTGGAAGAGCTCTTGGTTCAAGATTTGGCGGAGATAGAATTGCCAGAACTAGGGGCAGAATGGGTGCATCAGGACCTGGCACCAGTCCCGCTGCTAGTTACAAACAAAGATTTCGTGGTGGATTTGATTATAATGTAACTAATCAAGTACAAAATATAACGGATACTGTACCATTATCAAATGCGGTAGTTACTGGACTTCGTGGTGTACAAACAGGATTAGTTCAAGTTGCATCAGCAATATCAAGACAAGACTCAACTATGGATAGTCTTGCAAACACACAAGCTGATATGGCAAAGGCAATCATGTTTAATGGTTACCTTTTTCAGATGTTTGCAAATCAACAAAAGGCAGAAAGGGGAAGGGCGTCAGCAAGAAGAGAAGAAAGATCAATAGAAGGTGGTGGAAGTGGTTATGGTGGTAGCATTGGCGGTGCAGGATTTGGCGGTGCTGGTGGTGGTCGTGGAATGATAAACGTTACACCAGGTGGTTCTGGTGGTAGTGGTGGTGGCGGTGTTGGTAGACGAAGTAGTAACGCTTTCGGGGATTATTTAAGTTTTGGAACATCTCAGTTAATAGGTACAACTTATTCAACAAAAGCAATAAAAAATGTTCCAAGAGTTATTGATTCATTTTCTGCAACAACACCTTTTGCCAAAACTAGCTCCAAAAATTTAACACAAATTCTTGCTGGAAATACTGATGTTATTGCAGAAAATGTAGGAAAACGAGTTGGTGCTAGTCCTAATGTGGTAAGAGGAATTACTAAGTACCTTGCAAACACTATACCTTTTTTAAGAACTACTAAACTTTATGATGATGCAATTGGATTAGGAAATACAATTACTCAAGCAAAATTTTTATTAGGGAAAAATGCTGATGAAGCATCAGTATTATTGTTATCTAAAGCACTTGGTGCTGGTGGTGTTGGTGCTAATTCAACTGCCTTAAGAGAAGCAATGATTAGATATACAGCTGCAACTGATGCTACAAAAGCAGGAAGAGGTGCTGGTACTATGATGGATACTATGTATGATATTGGTAAAATGAGTGCTGATGATCAAGTTGCAATGATAGGAAGGTTTGGTGATGATGCGGAGAGATTGATGTCATTGGGATTTGCAAATCCTAATTCTAGGATAATTCAACAAATATCTAAAAAATTTCCTGGTGTTAAGTTCACTGATCCTATGCAAGCAGTTGCAGTAACAGAAATTGCAAATAGAGTTGATAAAGGAATGAGTGTTGTTGATGCAGTTGATGATGTTAGAAAAATTTATGGAACAGGGATTGATAATGCTATAGCTAGTGCTGCAAAATTAATACCAGAAAAAAGTAAGCTTGCAGCAGCACTTGCAAAAACAACTGGAAAAACAGCAAGTAAAGGAGTGCTTAAAAGTGTACTAAAACAAATTCCTGTTATTGCTGGTGTTGCTGGTGTTATATTTGGTATTCAACGTGCATTAGAAGGAGATTTAATGGGTGCTGGACTTGAGATTACCTCTGGTTTACTTGGAGCTACTGGTACTACTCCTGGCATTGGATTGGCAATTGATGGATATTTGCTTGGACGAGATTTAGGAGCACTTCCTATGAGAACTGGTGGTAGAATGAGTGGATTTGCTAAAAATTCTCTTCTTAGTGTTAATGGTATGCCACTTGCAAGTTTTAACGAACCAGGTAACCCAGAATCAATTGTAGTTGAACGTAATGAAGATAGATCCAGTGAAATGGGCGAAAATATTCTTAAAGGATTTAAAAAGAAAAAATCAGATTACATAGCTCTCCAAGCAAGTGGTGTTGAAAGTGCTCTTAGTGGTTTGAAAAGTGGTGGATTTTTTGGTAGTATGTTTGACACTGTAAAAGACACAGTAAACACTACTAAAAATATTTTACCAAACTTAAATCCTCTCAGTGGAATAAAGAATTGGTTTAATAAGGGTTATTCTCCAAAAGAAGATACAATGAAGTGGAAAGATTTACTAGCAGATGATTGGAAACAACGTGGAAAGTTTGGTAAAGGTGGAAAACTAGGAGGATGGGATCTAACTCGTGGATTTAGACCAGGCGTAAGTGCAAAAGAGGGTGGATTTATGTCAGGTCCTACACCAGCAGGAAGACAAGCAGTGAAGAGAGGATTTGGATTTTTGTCATCCTTTAGAGGTGGTGCACTAACAACAATGCTAAGTTTGATTGCAAACGATTTTATAAATCCACAACCACTTGCTGACGGAACAATGGATGGATATATGAAGAGTATTGGACAAAATAATTCAATGCAATTACAAAATGAAAATGTCAATCCAATAGCAACTACTGTAATTAATAACAATTACTACAATGGTGGTGGACAAGGTGGAGGACAGGAAAGTGGTAACGAAAACTTAGGACAAGGTTTTAACGATGATCTAACTAAGTTCATAACAGGTTTTTCTATCATGAGTAAGTAATGGCAGAAGAAAAGAAAGAACAACACCCTAATCAAATATCACTTGAGGGTTGTGTTTTTAGAAAAATTGATAATAAAGCAAAAGTTTGCAAAGAAAGAAGTATTGGAACTGATATGATTATTAGTTTTGATTACATGGAGAGTATATTGTCTCCATTTGTATCAGGAGCTTTACTTCTTAGTGACTCGAAAGATTTTATTAACACTTTTCCAATAGAAGGTGGTGAAGAAGTTGAATTGGCAATAAAACATTCTTTCAATAAAGATGCACAAAGATATAAATTTAGAATTTATAAAATTGCTAGTAGAATTATAGATGGTAAGAAACAAGTTTATAATTTACTGTTAGTTTCTGAGGAAGCTTTAGTAAATGAAAGCGTTAGAGTTCAAACACAACAAGATGGAGAACCATCATCAATAATCATTAAAATGATTAGAGAGGAATTAAAATCAAGTAAAGAAGTATTTTCTGAACCATCAAGATTTAAAGTAAGAATGATTCCTGGTAATAAAAGACCATTTGATTTAGTTGCACAACTGATAAAAAGATCAGTATCTAGTAAAACAACCTATGGACAAGCTCAAATAGAAAATACAACAGAATCAGAACAACAAATAAAAGGAAGTGCTGGTTTTTTCTTTTGGGAAAATAATAGAGGATATAATCTTTTTTCAGTAGACGCTTTGTGTGATACATCTGAAGAAGGAACTTTTATAGTTAAAAAAGATAACGAACCAAATTTAAAATCACAATCTTGGGGTCCTTATGTTGAGATAATAGCAAATACAGATGCATCAGGAGATGCTAGGTTTAATATAACAGCATTTACTCTTAATGCTGAAGTTGATCTTATGTCATCATTAAGACTCGGTAAATATTCTACAAAAATGGTATTTTTTGATCATAGCACTGGTAAATATGATGAATATGTCTATAAAATTAAAGATAGTTATAATAACATGGCACATCTAGGAGGACAATCTACAGTATCTCTAGTGCCAGGAAATACTGATGAATTATCTGGAAAACCAACCAGAATTATGTCTGCTGTATTGGATAATGAGACATGGTATGATGATCCAGAGGTAAAAAATCCAGATGATCCAAAGGTAGAAAATCCCACAGAGTATGCTGATTGGATAAAATATTATGCTGCACAGTCAGTTGCTAGATATGATTTACTTAAAAATCAAGAAGGAACATTAAAAATTCCTCCCAATCCTCTTATTTGCTCAGGAGATAAGATTACTCTACGTTTAAATAGTAAATTACCAGATGCACTCAAGGGTGAAACACCATACGATAAAGAGTCTAGTGGAGTTTATCTTGTCAAAGAAATAACACATACATTTAACTTTGTTAACGGAGGTACTAGCGGAACTGGGTATTCTACGCTAAGATTATTCAGAGACTCTTATGGAACTGATGTAGATCCATCAGCACATGGGGAATAAATAATAATGTACATACTGTACATGGAGGCAAAAAACATGAAAACTATTGAAGACCATATTCAACACGACAAGGAAATTCTTGCCGATCCAACTACTTCTGAACCAATGAAAAGGCATACATTGGAGGAGTTACACGAACTTGAGGTTTATGCCGATCATCACCATGACGAAATAGAGGCAGGAGATCATCACGACCCTAACGTGTTAGAATTATTCTGTGAAATGCACCCTGATGAACCAGAGTGTTTAGTATATGACGATTAACTATGGATGAAGCATTATCACGGTTAGTTCCTAGTCACAAAATAGGTAATGATGGATTATCTTGGTGGGTAGGTCAAATTGAAGCAACTGCGTCAGACACTAAAGGAAAAGGTGGTTGGCGATATAAGGTTGCGATTGTAGGAGAGCACCCTAAATCTAAGGAACTTTTACAAACAAAACAACTACCATGGGCAACCGTGATGATGCCTGTTACCGCACCTTTCATGCCTGGTAATATTGGTGGAGCATCTGCTCAACTAATACCAGGTTGTTGGGTGATTGGTTTCTACTTAGATAATGATAAACAAAAACCTATCATCATGGGTTCTATTGGGCAAGTGCCTGGTGCTACTACAGTCAAGAATGAAGTAGACGGAAATGATGAGGATTCTAGATTCAAAACTGGAATAAGATTAGAACCAAAATTTACTGTGGATCCTGACAAGGATGGAGATCCGAGTAAATCAGAGACAAATGATCTAGTTGGTGTACAATCAGATGGATCAAAGAAAGAGTATAATGGTAAAGCTCAATTTAAAGTAGATATTGGTAATAAACTCGAAGTTATAGAACAAGAGGATTGGTGCACAGAAACTGCACAAGCTTGTAAAGAAAGAAAACTTAAAGATAAGTTTAAAAATAATCTGGGTGAAATGCTTTATCAGATACAACGTAACAATGGAAATATAGGAACTTATTACGTTGACAAGTATACTGGAGGACTTTATAGTGCTACAGGAAAAGCAAGGGTCTATGTAAATAAGATGATTGCAATTATTAGAGAATTTATTGCAGGAGTCAAAGGATACATAACAAAATTAATCAGAGATGCAGTTGATAAGTTAGTCAAATTTCTTTTACGACCAAATGAAAATGGAAATGTATTGACAGGTGCTACCACTTGGATGAACAAGATGCTTAAAGATCTTGGATGTAAAATGGAAGATTTATATCTTAGACTTGCTGAGTGGTTAACAAATCTTTTAATGAGTTACATAAATCAAATCTATCGTGCTGCTATTTGTCAGGTTGATGAGTTAGTAAATGGCATCATTTCTAAAATATATCAGTTAATGAATCAATTACTGCAGAGTATTCTAGGTCCTTTACAAGATATTTTAGGTGCTATCGCTGCTCCATTTAACATGATTGGAAAAGCAATTAATTATATTTTAAATCTTTTAGGAATTAGTTGCTCTGGAACTGATAGAAGTTGTGAGATAGTTAAACAAGTTTGTACAACTGGTGAGAAAAAAGAAGAAGATGATGAAAATTTCTTAGATAGATTATTAGCTGGTATTGATAATTTGTTTGGCGATACACCAAGAGATTACACACAGTATACTTGTGAAGAAGCATATAGTGGATCTCCTTTAGCGATAACAACAATCGGATTTGTAGGTGGTGTTCCAAAAACTCCTACAGATGACACAAAAGAACCTAAGATAGTATATAATATCAATGATGTAGAAGTAGAAGAAGGTGGTACTGCTAGATTTACCGTTACTAGAAGTGGTTTTACTGGTATAGCATCATCTGTTAAGGTAAATACATTAGCAAATCAAGGAAGTGCTACTTCTGGCACAGATTATCTTCCTGTAGATGATATCTTAGGATTTTCTCCTACTGAAACTGAAAAAACTATAGAAGTTCAAACTTTAGTGGATAATACTACTGATGATAATGAAATTTTTTATGTAAAATTAACATTAAACTCTCCAGAGGGTGATGATGTAAAAACAATATTCAATAAAAATATAGGTGTTGGAACTATAGTAGAGAGAGATTTGAAACAACCATACGATCCATTTAATCCAACCCTTGTAGATCCATTTGAACCTATTGATGAAACACCAGATATAGATGGGTTTCCAACAGGAGATGGTGCTACAGATCCAAATCCAACATTTAGTGTTGTTGCAAATAGAAGAACAGTTCCAGAAGGAGAATTTATTATATACACAGTTACAACAACGAATATTCCAAATGGATCTATATTATATTACTACTTGACAGGTGATAACATAACACCTTCAGATATTGTTGGTAATAAATTAAATGGTGAATTTGTAATTCAAGATAACGAAGCAAAAATTACTGTAGGTATTAGTGATGATAAAGAAATTGAAGATGAAGAAACTTTGACCTTTACACTTAATGGTAATGGTGCATCTGTCGATGTTCTTATCATTACTGACACTGATCAAAGTATAGGTGATTCTGATGAAGGTGTTGGTGATGATACATCTACTGTATTTGAAGGTTTTAGACCACCAACTGTAAATTCTGGAAATATTATAACTGATGATAATGGAGGAATTATTGAAATTCCTGTAGAAGATAAAGGTGATGCATGGGCAGAACCTCCTATTGTATTTGTTAGTGGTGAAGGAATTGGTGCTACTGCAACAGGACTATTAGATGGTAATGGATTCTTAACTGAAATTAGAGTTAAATCATCAGGATTTGGATATAAGAAAAATCTTGCATCAGACAATGATGTTAGATGTATTATTGATGCGTTTAGTATTCTTAGTCCTGGTAGAGGATATACAACTGCTCCAACAATTCTTGTTGATGGAGAGGAAGGTCGAGCAGAAGCAATAGTAAAAGATGGTTTATTAGTACAGGTTCGTGTATTAGATAGAACAACAACTTATTCTGCATTTCCTCCTATTACTATTAAGGGTGGTGGTGGATCTGGTGCTAGATTATTGCCATCATTAGCATGTCTTAATACACAAGCACTATCTGAAGTTGGATCTACCAAGATTGGAACTGGTCGTTACGTTGATTGCCCATGACAAATCCTACAAAAGCACCACAAGAAAAAAATTTATTTGTTCCTGCTGTTGATTATCCAGACGATATTTTTGCACAGCAGACTCCCGATGAAAGTCAAGAACTTGGTGATGGTCCTCGTTTTAACACTCTTGTTAAAGGTTACAGAACTAGAGCAGAAATATACGAAAGGATATTTCCAGATGAAGAAACAATGTCTTTAAGGATTGATGGTCCTAGAGGTGCTGGTTGTTTTATGTCATATCGCAATGATGGTGGCATTAGAATAGGAACAGGTCCTCTTAATACAGAAATTGCTGGAAGTTCTGTACTTGGTCTTTATTCAGAAGGTGGTACAAACCAAAAACATCTTTCTACTTCATATTATGAATATAATATGGGAGGAACAGAGGGTAAAGGAACAGCATTAAGTATTATTGCAACTGGTGATGTTATAGAAGAATGTGTAGGTGGTCAGCATAGTATAAAAGCAACAAAAATTTTAATAACAGCAACTGATCAATTAGAAATTGACGCACAAAATATATTAATTGCAGCACAGGGTGATTTGCAGTTACAAGGTGCTAGTGTCAATACCATAACTGTCAATCAAAAAGATATTGTTACAGGTCAGAAGATGAATTTTGGTGCTGGTGAAGAGACATCTATGCAGTTTGATCCTCGTGCACAGGTCAACATAGTTACGCCAGGTAGCATAAACATGAAAGCAGCACAAGATTATAAATTAGGAACTCTTGGTTGTATTAGTATATTTGCTGTTGGAGGTCCTGGTGCATTAGTTAAGAATAGAACAGTTGGAGCAAGTGTGAGTACCAAAACAACGTTTGCTGCTGGAGGTAATATAGCGTCAGACATAGTATCATCAGGATTTACTAAAATACAAGGTACAGGTGGTGTTGAAATAACTACACCAGCAATGTTAGATATGGCGGGTACAACTGATGTTATACTTTCATCAGAAGGTATGTTAGATGTTGTTGCAACGGATATCAATATTGGTGCTGAAGATAGTGCTACTACTACAGTTCAAGGTATTAATACTACAGTTAAAGGTACTACTACTACAGTTGAAGGTACAACACAAGCAGAACTTAAGAGTAGCGGTGGAAGTATAAAAGTTATAGGAACAATGATTTACTTAAATTAGTTTTCCTTATATCACACATAAGATTTACTGTGTTAAGGTTCCATCAAAAGCTTGACAAATCTAAATTAAGTATTATAATATACAGTACAGGACTCGAAAGATCGTAACCCTGCGAAAAGACTCACATGTCGGTGTAGTCTCACATCCGCAGGAATAGTATATCTTGCGAGAAAAACAAAAACAAAAATGATCAAATCAACAATCGCAGCATTAGCTGCAACTCCTCTTCTATTCTCTGGTGCTGCGTTTGCAGGTCCTTACGTTAATGTAGAAGCAAGTGGTTCATATCCAGATGGAGCATATTCATCAGGAACTTGGGAATTCCAACTTGGATACGAAGGTACAACACCTAATGG
>VTLG01009164.1_pt1 | contig 10465 bp, 15 predicted proteins | sample 4694571 | NCBI WGS metagenome assembly VTLG01 (sample SAMN12604809, study PRJNA352737) | marine metagenome | biome: ENVO:00000447; feature: ENVO:00000209|ENVO:00000569|ENVO:01000036; material: ENVO:00002151; isolation source: viral sequences binned using virsorter ... | reverse complement strand
TAAAAAAAAGTGTCATGTGACAGAAAATAATGTCACCTAAGACAATATTTTAGTTTGCCTACGCGCGCGCGATACAAAATTCTGGAAAAACTGATTTTTTTTAGATACATATACAGATATGCCAAAAAAGAGAAAAAGAGTTATAGCCGTAGACGGCCCGGATATTCCTTACCCTAGAGTTAGAGTTGAATGGATTGATTGTGTAAGTGATTCTGGTTGGGCTACTGATAAAGAGTTTGATAGAATGAAATTTGCAAAACCAATTAACGAAGGTTGGCTATATTCAAAAGATAAAAATTCTCTAAAACTATTTGCGTCTTATGACAAAGATGAAGATGGTATTACTTTTGGTGATCGGACGATGATTCCGATTCCTTGGGTAAAGAAGGTGACAAAACTTTAGGCTCTTCTGGCGTTACATCAACAACATCATCATTTAAAAGACTTGCGTAATCTTCTTCGATTTGTGCCATTTTCATTTCTAGTTGTTCTTCTGTCATGTCTTCTAATTTACCATGTTTTATTATTTTTCTGTCTATGTATAGTCCTCCTGCCTTGCCTCGATTTGTTTCAGCGTTTACAGCAGCGGAGAAAGAATTCTTTTTCAAAGCTAAATCCTTAATTCTAGCTAATTCAGCTACGTGGCCTTCATAGTTAACACCAAATTTTAAATTTCTTTCTTGCTTTAATTCATCTAAGTACTGAACTACCAGCGGTGCCTGCTTGGGATTAGTTAACTCAGCGCCTTCTTGTCTACACCTTTTCTTGCTGTAGCCCGCTAGCTCGGCTGCTTCAGCTTTGTTGACTGGTCCTTCAGGTCCACCGAATACCAAATACTCGGCAAATCTTTTTTGCATTTCTGTTAATCTTTTAGGAACTCCCATGTTGACTTTTTAAGGTAACTATCCTATATTGTCAATAGCATGAAAGATAAGCGTACATATAAAACACAGAAAGAACATGGAGAAGATATGAGTCATGAAAACGAAGTTAGTTTTGATGTTTCTGCTATTACAGATCAATATAGAGCTGACTTAAAAAAATACCAAGACAGAGAATCTGAATATATTAAAACAAAAAATCAATTAGATAGCACTAAACAAATTGTGATTAATATGTCCGGCACGATAAGAGAACTACATACACAAAATGAAAACTTTCAAGCAGAAATTGCTAGACTTCGAGAAGAGATTCAACTATTAGAGATGCAGATAAAAAAATGAGAGTACAAGACTTACAACAATTTTTATCTAAATTTACAGAAGGCAAAAAAGATGGTAGCCGTCAAGGTAATGCATTATCCAATGCTGTTATCTACGTTGAGATAAATGGTTACATACATAAAATAGTTAGAATGGAAGTACAAGAACACACAACACCTATAATAGGACACAAGGGGCACAGCGCTCATCGTTTAGTTCTCAAAACAGAAAAAACTAACAGGATAGCCTTACCACCAAAACTGCAAATTTAAGCGCAGTGATTACCTTGAAAAACATATGGGCCCAGAGGCTAAATTTTATCAAAATGTTAAGCAAAATTTTAAATCATTTTCACTTATTCGACTTGAAAATATTAGCTTACTTGGCACTCCTGATCTATTGGTCTGTAATACTTCTGGGAACTTTTGTACTATAGAATTAAAGGTTACTAAAGGTAACAAAATCCGATTTAGCCCTCATCAAATTGCGTTCCATATTAAGCACCCACACAACACATTTATCATGGTAAAGGCCCTTGGTCCTTTACCCCCTAAAACTTCTCCAATATCCATGTACCATGGTTCAAAGATAGAAGAGCTTGTAACTTCAGGCTTGAAGCTTGAAGCTTGTTACTCTGATTGGGACGCTTGTCGCTTGGCGATTGAACGGGTTGGTTCGAAAGCTTGAAGCTTGAAAACTTGAACTAGGTTCTGGTTTAAATTTTAACCCCAGCTGGGCAGGTACACTGCTATTCAGTCTCACGGCCCAAGTCGCCCAGCCACGGGGACGGCGCTTCATTGCGCTCACCTTAAGTGGTGAATTCGTTTTTTTTGCAGAGCTTGACCTGAAGCTATCGCCAGCAGGCCATGGGACTATACGTGCACTAGAACGCCCCGCAACTCTACACACCCTATTTCTGATCGGATGCAGCTCATCATATCCTATGGAATCCTTCATGTCAAATAATATCTTTTAGAATGATTTTTAGAATCATTCTAAACTGCGCTTGTCGCTTGTCGCTTGTTCCTTGCTGCTTGGAGCTTGGCGTTTGAGGCCCGGACCAGGTGCACGCTCGCGTGCACCGTCGCGCACTTCTGAGCTAATGACCTGGTCCGATTTATTACGCTTGCGTAATTCTTTATAATATTTTGGGTGCCTGAACATGTTAATGTGCCTTGTATGATATATTTTTTATATTAGGATTCCAACATTGTCTACAATCTAAACACTGATTGCCTTGCTTTGAGCTCGGACAAACAATTGACGTTGCACCAAACCAGGGCTGGTCCTTGGTAATGACGCTTGAAGAGTTGGGCCACGACTTAGGCGCCAATTGGTCCATCATTGGCGCGCTGAATCGTATGACTAAATTTGTAGGCTTATCTGCCAGGTGGTCCTTGATCCATGCTTCACGTGTTGGCAACCAGTGACGCTTGCCAGGGGTTAACCTGCAGACATTGTAAATTTTGTTTAGGTGGTCCAGATCCTGGACGTCGCCGCTGTCATGCCACCTGAATACATCTGGCTTTTTAGAATTAATTAAATGCGCCATTGCCTGAACCCATTGCGGGCTTTGTATTGCTGCCAGCCGGCGGTACTGGGCATCCTGGACAACCTTGAACACGTAACAACCTTTGAGCGCGTAACAATCATAACAGACTGAGCCCTTAACAGCTTGGAGCTTGGAGCCTGTTTTGCATTCCTTCGCGGGTAGACCTATCGACCAGCCAGGCATTTTTGAAGGCTTGCTTAGACTGCCTCCTATAATTTTAAGAGCTTCTTCTGTTTTCATAATTTCTCCTTTAATTTATAGGATGTTATAACTGGATATAATTTTCTTGTCAAGCTTGTAGCTTGCCGCTTGCAGCTTGCAGCTTCCTTTTTATAGCCATTGGCTTCTAACCATCTCCAGTGATGTATTAGAGCCTGCAGGCTCTGTGATCCGGGGTTCCTACTCATCTCCAGAAATTCCAAAGTATGGTAGCGGGCTAACGCAGTCATCTTTTATTTTTTTTAATATAATCTTTTCTGCTTCAGCTTCGCTGTCTGCTTCTATGATCAGGCCATCGTAGGGCTGCAATGCCTCCTGCATGCCTTCGAAGTCCATTTGTATTGTATATTTATTTTGCATAATTTCTCCTTTATAATTTTATCCTACCATCTCCTGGACCAGCTGTCAAGCTTGAAGCTTGCGGCTTGAAGCTTTTTATTTTTTTTAACTTTTTTTAAGGACCCAGGCCCGAAGGCCTGGATCTAGTTTAATTAACCTAACCTGCTATACCTAATGCCTTGGGCAATAGGATGCAGATCTTTAAATTCAGGCGCGTCTTGATCCAAAAATGCTGAGACGTGATAGGTTTTAATAAACGCTATCTTTTTCTCATTCATTTTATGGAGTGCATCTTGCTCCTGAATGACGTAGGGTCTCTTCTCGGTGCCTTCTGCCCATGCTTTCATATCTTCAGCAGAGTCGAAGTCTATCACGATCCGAAACCTTTTCTTTCGAGCCATCTGGCTCCTTTCTCTAGCTTTTATGCTAGAATTACACTATATCACATGTAGGATTATCCTACAAGGATAAAAGTGTCGCACCTTAGATACAACCACAGGTTGCATCTGTTAATTAGAATCATTCTAAACTGATCCCAGGACACTCAAGCAATATTTGGTTTAATGCCTGCAGGGCTCCCAGAGTGTCCAGGGATCAGTAGCATAATCTTAAGTGACAGCGTTAGCTGGATACAAAGTATCTCTGCCTGAGTGTCAACCTACTGATCCCAGGTCCAATATTGCCATAGTTCCCGCAAGCGGTATACAAAGTCATATTTGGACCAGGGATTAGTTCTGATTGTAGAATTCAAGTAATACAACCAGAAGTTGTCCCAGATTGTTTTAGTTTATAAGCTTGTGTACAATCAAAAAAAGCTAAATCAAATATAATGCTTGACTATCCTATTGTCAAGTGATATTTATTCTTTATGCAAAAAAACATAAAGGAGAAAAAAACAATGACTAGAATAAGACTAAATCAAGAGTATCGGAACAAGATAGCAAATAGAATGAGAGTACATCTTGAACAAGAAGATACGATTGAAAAACAAAACTATGACAATTTAAAAGGCGACCAAATTGACATAAACGACAATGCGTGGAAAGTTGCAGAACAAATTGTTAGACGACATTATACTTTAGATGATGTTGAAAAAGCATACTATCTACAAAATAAATTTGAGAATGTTTCTACTATTGCAAAAGATAGTTGTTTTCATTTTCATTATATGGGCGAGAAAGAAACAAGGGACTATGACAACAATGTTAAAATGGAAGAAGCAACCATTGAGAAACATTTTGACTTTAGATTAAATGGTAGCTTTGATACTGAAAGCAATCATTTTTCTGCCGATAATGAATATGGCTATGCTTTGTTTCGTGATGAACTAAAAGCACAAGATGATTGTAATCCTGATATTTTGATTGAACAAGAGGGCAAAGATAATAACCCACATAGGACAAAATATGTTGACAACAACAATAAATATCTTGGTAATGATGACAAAGGTTATGGCAAAGAATGGAATGAGAAATATCAATTAGATTTAATTGGTAGAGATTATTGTAGAGATAGGTCTATTGCTTGTACTGAACAAGAGTTTATGATGTTGCAAGAATGGAAACAAGCCAAAGGTAAATTTGTTATTGCACATCATAAATGGATAAAATCTGTTTTAGACCAAATGAAAGAAATTAAAATAGGTCTTAAAGGTTATAAATATCTTGACGAGGCGATTGAGTTAGCCAACGAACTTGGACTTGCAATTACTGACGCAGAAATTGTTAGAACTAATAGTACAGGGCTAACAATCTATAATCCTAAAAATCTAGCTGATAGAATTAAGGGAATGAAAAACAAAAAAGAGAAAACAAGAGAGGAAAAAATAGCCGAAAGATTGTTGTACGAGCAACAAAATGAAAGTGTAAATTAACACTTGACGACCTATCCTATCAATGATAGGATAGGTCATTAACTTATACAGGAGAAATAAATGACTAAAACATTTTATATAACTTATTGGGCTAACAAGCACAAAAAGCACATAACAAGACAAGGCAAACACGATGACAAAAGCAGATATGGAACATCTAAAAAAGGTGTACCTTATTATGTTTATTATGATCTAGACGCACACGGATATAGAACTGCAAATCAAAGTTGGAAAGTGAGGTACTAATGTTGAGAGCGATTTATTTTGCATTACACTTTGCAGTAATCTTTTTAGGTATAATTATTGCAATTCATTTTGATATGACTTTAGGATTAATAATTGCAGGATTTTTTACAGCTAAATGGTTTTTTATGTTTCCACAAATGGAAGGTAGAAATCAAAACGAGAGGTTAAGAAGATATGACAGGTAATTATAATTGGTGTCACGGACCAAGCTGCCATACTAATCACACACAATCAAGAATAAGAGGTAGTGGCGACAATAAAGTTTTAAGAACTATTAAAATAAAACAAGGTAGATATAATTATAATGGTAGTACTGAAATTAGTCTTTGGGATTACTTTTGTAATCAATCTTGTCTAATGGATTTTATTAGATTACATTTAACTAGTATCGTGGCTATTGCACCAAGGCGCGAGGCTCTTGAAACACCGATCAAGGTTGTAAAAGAAAAGTACGAAAGTTATCGATATGATTATGGTTCTCATATTGATGATAGACCACAACGAGTATCATATATGGCAACAAGAACTAAAATTAAAAGTGTTGACAATGATTAATCTCTCCTATATTATCCAAGATATGACAAAAACAGAAATAAACACAAAAGCATCTGAGTTTAAAATCATCGAGAATAAAAAAGATGAACCACAATACAAAGAGGTCTCAAAGTTTGTAGGTGGCATGGTTGAGTGTGTAGAGTTTCCGAATGGAGATTTATTACTACTTAATGAAGAGGGTAAGTTAATTGGCTTACCTTTAAACCCAGAGGCAACAGCATTGTGGAGAGCAACATTTGATAACGACAACTATGTTACAGGTCGTAAAGACTTTGTTGTTGGTCCCGCAATTCTAATAAAAAAAGACGCGCTCAATACTTGGGCTAACTAACTCTCTCTGTGTAGGCGCTAACGCGCCTACACACACAACACACCCAATAGAGGTACCAATACACATCCTAAAAAAGTTTCGTTAAAAAAAAGCAATCACCCCTAAATAAAAAGGGGTCCCACTACTCTAGGTTGTATTGCTTGTTTTAGACAGATAAGGGTGGTATAATACTTTTCCACTGTTAAAAAGGTGCAAAAAATTTTTAAAAAATTTTTATGAAACAAAATATAGATATAAATAAGTTACCTTCCGAAATTCGTGCCCAGTACAAAAGATTTAGAGTTATGCACGCTGAAAAAAAAATTCAACGAAAAGCAAAAAATGATTTTATGTCATTTACAAAAGCTGTTTGGCCCGAGTTTATAGAAGGTGCACATCACAGAGTTATTGCTCAAAAATTTAATGACCTTGCTACAGGAAAAATAAATAGATTAATTGTCAACATGCCACCTAGACATACTAAGTCAGAGTTTGCATCTTATCTTCTTCCAGCGTGGATGGTGGGCCGTAATCCAAAACTCAAGATCATACAAGCAACTCACACCGGAGAACTTGCTGTAAGGTTTGGTCGTAAGGCAAAAACACTAATTGATAGCGAAGAATACTCAAAAATTTTTGATACAACGCTTAGAGAAGACAGTCAGGCTGCGGGACGTTGGGAAACTGCCCAAGGTGGTGAGTATTTTGCAGCTGGTGTTGGTGGTGCAATCACGGGCCGTGGTGCAGACCTCTTGATTATTGACGATCCACACTCGGAACAAGACGCAATGTCAGAAAAAGCGTTTGAAAATGCATATGAGTGGTACACATCAGGACCAAGACAACGTTTACAACCAGGCGGACAGATAGTTTTAGTTATGACTAGATGGAGTAAAAAAGATTTAACAGGAATTTTAATGGACAATCAGAAAAAAATTAAAGGAGATCAATGGGACGTGGTTGAATTTCCGGCAATCATGGACCACGGAGATAAAAAAAGACCTGTATGGCCAGAATATTGGGCATTAAAAGAATTAGAATCTGTTAAAGCAACTCTTCCAGCGGGAAAATGGAATGCACAATGGATGCAAGAGCCAACTTCTGAAGAAGGAGCGTTAATAAAACGAGAATGGTGGCGAAAATGGGACAAAGAATTTTTACCAGACGTTACTTACGTTATTCAAAGCTATGATACGGCTTTTTTAAAAAAAGAAACGGCCGATTACAGTGCAATTACCACTTGGGGTATTTTTTATCCAGAAGAAGGAGGCAAAGCAAACATAATTTTATTGGATTCGATAAAAGATCGTTTTGAATTTCCAGAATTGCGTCGTGAAGCATTGGATCAATACAAATATTGGAATCCTGACATGGTTATCGTTGAACAAAAAGCATCTGGAACTCCATTAACGCATGAATTAAGACAAATGGACATTCCAGTGATGACATTTACGCCAAGTCGTGGTAATGATAAGCACGTACGTGTAAATTCTTGTGCCCCGCTGTTTGAAGCCGGTTTAATTTGGGCTCCTGACGAGCAATTTGCAGAAGAAGTTATTGAGGAATGCGCGTCATTCCCATATGGCGATCATGATGACTTAGTCGACAGCATGACTATGGCTATTATGCGATTCAGGCAGGGAGGTTTCCTACCCCATCCAGAAGACTACGAAATAGAAAAAAAAGAACCTAGGAAAAGGGAGTACTACTAAGTATGGCAGGAATAGTATACACAAAATTAATAGATGCATTAAAAGGCATAGGGGTAGATGTATCCCAACAACAAGGGTCTAACGTTCAAAAACTTTTTACTAAAAATAAATCTACAGCAACAAAACCTGGATTACTAGCTAGTGAAAGAGATTCAGGTGGAAACTTTGCAACTGTATTAGATATTTTTAAAGATGAGGCAAAATATATTGACTCTATGAATGATGCCGAGCAAATGGCATTTTTAAATAATATAATTGACTATAATGAATTTGGTGGACCAAAAATTTTATCTACATCAGAATTAAACAAACAAGCTAAAGATTTAGGACTAGAATTTAAAGGTTTAAAAGATGAGGCAAAAGATCTTCAAACATCAGTTAAAGACTTACAAGGTTTAGCAAAAAAAATGAAAGACGAAGCAGAAGAAGGAAAAAAGAAAGCTCTTCAAGATTTAGATGATTTTATACAAACTGGTGGTCAACCATTAAAAAAACAAGATGACAAATTCTTGGGTGGTAGCATGCACGAAGAAGGTCAACTTAGAACAGGTATCCGACAATTTTTACAAACAGAATATAAAAACGGCAGGCTTAAATTAAACGACTTAGATAAAGCAAGAATCATGGAATATTCGCCAATGATAGAACATGATCCTATTTTAGTATTTAAAAGAATTTATGGTGATGAAGCTTATAAAAAAGCTGGATCGTTTCCTGGTGCGTTTGAAATAGGTGAAAACTTTAAACACTATGAAGAAATTTTTAGAAACAATATGGGTGAAGATTTATTAAAAGTTAAAAATAAAGAATATCTTGGTGATGGTAGATTAGTTTTAACTGATGAAGTTTATGAACCTGGTGACATAGCTAAAGACTATGATGGTGATATACCTTTTGCAAAAGGCGGTCGTGCTAGTTTTGCTGGTGGTAAAGTAATCGATGAAATTTTAAAAATAATTCTTAAAAAAGAACCAATTGAAGCTATGAAAGAAGTTAATAAAGTTGTTAGTAAACAAGGTAAATATAAAAATTTAACACAAGAAGATATTGATAGAATTGTAGATCAAACTAACGATCATATATTCCAACGTGATCCAGATAATTTGTATGTCTACGATGATGGTAAAACTATTTACGATGACGATCTTACAAAAGAACAGTTAATTGAAAAAGAATCAAGAGCCATGGACAAAGCTGATGAAATGAGTTTTGAAGATTCTATAAAAGAAATGGAAGGTCTTGGTGCAACGCAAACTGCAGAAAGATTTAAACTAATGCAAAAGTATCCAGGAATTAGCGATGACCTACTAAATAAAATTTTAATAGATGATAACCCACAAAGAAAAGCAGAAGTATTAGCAACTATTGATGAAGCTTTTAAAATGATGGAAAAAGGTAAAGGTGATAAAGAAATTTTAGAAATAATTAAAAATACAACTCGAACTAAACAAGCAACTGGCGGACGTGCTGGTTTTTACATGGGCGGTCAATCAGGTCAGTCAGTAATTGAACCTGATCTATCAGACATTGGCCATGGTTCGGATGCCTTGATGTCACGTAACAGAATACTTGCACCAAATAGTCAAGCAACCACTTCAACAGGTCTAAATTATTTATTGGGTGAAGATAATGACAATACTAGAATTCCTTTTGACAAAGGATTGTTAGTTCCACCACCTAAACCTTACACAACAGACATGTTTGAAAAAGACTCTATGCTATTACTTAAAGGTATATACGGCACAGGACCAGAATCTAATATTATATTTTACAACAGCATAATTGACAAAGGAAACAAATTAAGACAACAAGGTGTTGAAAGAGAAACAGTTATTGAGATTATAAGAAAAAACAAAGATAAAATTAAAGCTTTTTTAGAAACACAAACAACATCTCCTAAAACTTTTGAAGGTTTGGAGTCGTTTGAAATGAAAGCAGAGGGAGGTATTGCTGGCCTAAGACCAGGTTATGCAGGTGGTACATTAGTTGACAAAGGTCGTAGAGGATTTTTAAAATTTTTAGGTGGAACTGCAGCGGGTGTTGCAGCATTAAAAGCCGGACTTGTTAAATTACTGGGCAAAGATTCAGGGGCCGTAAGCAAAAAAGTAATTGATGAAGTAATTATAGACGGTAGCTCAGGTGCACCATCGTGGTTACAACCATTAGTTAACAAAGCTCTTAGAGAAGGAATTGATAAAACACAAAAATCTGCATATAAAGAGGCTCAAGTTGTTAAATCATTAGATACACCAACTGGGAATGTCGATGTTTACTACGACGTTAGAACTGGTGAAGTAGAAATAGAGTACATTGGTAGTAACACAGCTCTTGGCGAAAGTGTTAACATGAGATACACACCAGGTATTGCTGATGAGGGAACTAAAGTTAAACCAGCAGATGAGTTTATGGCAACAGAAAGTATTCCAGAAGGAAAAACTTATGGACCTGATGATTATG
>VTLG01008601.1_pt1 | contig 10465 bp, 7 predicted proteins | sample 4694571 | NCBI WGS metagenome assembly VTLG01 (sample SAMN12604809, study PRJNA352737) | marine metagenome | biome: ENVO:00000447; feature: ENVO:00000209|ENVO:00000569|ENVO:01000036; material: ENVO:00002151; isolation source: viral sequences binned using virsorter ... | reverse complement strand
GAGGGGTGTTCCAACTTAATTTAGCCATATATAAATTAGATAACTCCTCCTCTCCAGAACCCGCTGCTCCAGAAGATACAGGCTCATATTTAACAGTTAAATTATCAACAAAAGGAACTCTATGATCTTTTTGTGGTAAAGACTCATAATCTCTTTGATATACTTCATGCCCTCTTTCTACTCCATCATACTTTGTATCGTCATAAAATTGAGCAGTTATTTCAAAATTTAAGTTTTCAGTTTCTTTTATTTGAACTACTCTAAATTTTCTAGAACTTTTTGCTGTATTAACATTAGAAGAAGTAAGTGCCCACATAACTTCTGCATCTGGAGTTCCTCCAGCAAAAGCAGAAGTAGTTAATGAACTAACACTTCCTGCATTAGTAGATACGCTTTGAGTTTCTATTCTACTGTAAGGAGTCCAGTATGTTTTTAATGCTGTATAAGGGGAACCAAACTGAAGGATATTTGCAGCTTTTTCTGCTGAATCAATAGTTACCGCAGTATTTGCGTTAGAAGCAGTTGCAGGAACGATTTTAGCACTTGTAATTAAGTCACCTCTATTATATTCCGTAGTACTTGTATCACTTATATAAAGTGGGCCGTCTTCATTTAAATAAGCGCCACCTTTTGGATAAATTAAATGCAAGTCATACGTATCCCCTGATTCTAAAGTAACTGTTCTATCTAAAGGTATCGTAGTACTATTTCTAGTTCCTGTATTTGATACTCTACCACTGGCTGTAACTCCTGAATCATCTGAGTCTTGAATATAAACTATATCTCCTGGTTTTAAAAAGGCGGCATTGACACCAGTTTTAAAACTTACTAATTCATGCTCAAGTTTTTCTGTAAGTAATGTCCATCTTCCTAGTCTATTTGCTTGTCCTTGCGAAGTACAACCCATAGCGATAATACTTTTAGGTATTATTCTACCTGTATCTATTATATTATCAACATCATCTACTGCTTCAACATATTGTTTATAAAACCTTTTTGGATCGTTCCATGTTACATTAACTTGATTAGTTCGCATACGAAGTGAAGAGCTTTGATAGCTAAATGCCCCATCTATAATATTAGATTTTGTAAAAGTATATATAGGTTCTTTTGGTCTATCCTGAATTAGTACTGCTTGAGTATCCATCCAATGTAGCATGCTCCTAAATATACTAGCCATATCAGATAAAACTTTATAGGCATCTTGACGTTCTCTTAAATATAAATTACATGTAAATCTAGGCTCTTCTCCACCTTCGCCATCAGGTACTAATTCATCACAATATCTTGCTATAGCATATAATTGATACTTATCAATATTTTCTGCTTTTAAGAAATCTCCTAATCCATATCTATTATTAGTCATTATATCATAATATACCCATGCTGGATTATTACAATACACTTTATGATAGTTAATATGTTGAGGATTAGTTCTCCATGAAGAATTAGATATATCACCTCTAAAGTTACCGTCCCATGATTGATCAGTACTTTCTGTACTCCCATCTGAAACATCTCTTCTATAAGAGGCTACTCCATCAGTTGTCTCATCTCTAGTTATATAATTAGTAGGAACTTGAATTTTCATTCCTTGAATTTCATATGCTCTTGCAGGAACTGCACTAAATTCCGAGGATTTAAAAGTTACTCCTGCATAAGCAGAATGTGCATAATTTTGTCTATCATGAACATGAGCATATATTGCATTAAGTCTAGATTGATGTTGATTTTGATATTTAGTATGTTCTAATAGTTCATTGCCTGTTACCCTTTTAATTCTAATTCTAAAATTTGAAAAGGGTTTATACTTCTCTATACTAATAGGGAATTCCCACAAATACTTATTTTTAGTTTCTGCTAATACTACACCATCATTAAATTTTCCAGCATCTCCTAATCCATAATTTATTTTTTGAGTTAAAGTATCTGAACCACTCCAATCTCTAGCTTTTATCTCCTCATCTGTTACTCCATATAAAGGAGTAGTTGTGTTTTTCCAGGTTCCTCCTTGATAATATTCAAACCAAATTTGAAATTCAACTCTTGCAGCATATTCATTTGCAGTATTTTTACTTACTCTTATTAGAGTAGGAAACTCCATTACAACTCTTACTTCATCAACTTCACCAGGATCAACTATATTTAAGTCTGCAAGTGCTGTTTTTATTACAACATCTTGCCCACCACTTATACTTAAATTAGAATTAGTAGTTTGTTTTATATCCTCCCCAAAAGCTTTAGAAAAAGTAGTTCCTATTTGACCTGCAAACCTTTTTGGAGGGGCTTGATGTTGTCGACCTGTTCTAAAGAAAGCACTTACATGCTCAAAATTAAAACCGTCATCAGTAAGTTTATTATCAAGACCAAATTTTGGAGGACTAATTATACATTTATAATTAGTTACAGCAGTTGCAGCTGCCTCAGCCATAACTAAAGTATCATTGTCTGTTATAGATGCAATAGTACTAATATGATCTTTGGTGATAGTTGCATAAGAGACGGCAGTATCAATAGGAGGAGAAAGTATAGCATTAGTGGCTGATTTATAATTTATTACTCTTCCAAAGTAATTTGAACCGTCTGCTCCTGCTCCTTCTATTCTAATATAGACATTTCCTAATCCTTGATTAGTAGTACTGGCATCAGTAGTAGCGAAAAAGGAAGCACTTGTAGTTACTTCTCCTGTACCTTTAGTAGTAGTTACTCCTGTACTAGAACCATTTCCAGTTAAATTAGTTCCTGCTCCTAGAATATGAACGGATCTAGCTCCATCAGAAAGGTCAATTTCTGATAAATTCATATCAGAATCTGTATTTACAGTTGTACTAGCTGCTGTTGTAGTAGCAAAACCTTTTCTTATTTGTACTCTTTTATAGGCATCGCTATTAGGATCAATTATAGGAGTACCATTAAAATAAATAGAAGCAAAATCGTTTTTTAATCCTTCTATAGGACCTTCAGATAATAAATCATAAATTACTCCAACTTGATTATTACCTCCACGTACTCCTGTTAAATCTGTAGGATCAGGGATTGCCCCTGCTGCCATTGCTGCTGCTACTTGCTCTATCCAGTTACTCATGTTGTGTCTCTAAGTAATTCTTCATAATCTATTGGGTCTATATCCTTTAGCCAATTAGCTAGAGTATTATCAGGGGATATGGCTGCAACGAGACCTGATAAGCCTCCTCCAGCTCCTTCATGTCCTGTCCCTCCAGAAGGCTTAAAATTAACACTTATAGGCTTTCCACCTACAAGTAATTCTCCATAAGCTATGGGTACAGGAGTACCTTGTACTAAAGTATTCTCTGGCCCATTAAATAGAGCTAATCCTTCATCTTTATTATGTTTTGGAGCTTTCATGGTTAATTCTGTTACTCCTGCTAACATTAAATTTACACCTATTGCCATAAACATAGTGGCCCACGTTCCCATTTCTGCCCCTACCCATGGGCCTCCATAGTAATAAGCTAGGAAAGTTATAATTGCTCCTATAATAACTTTGCCCCAACCTCTTTTTGATCCTGCGGGCATTAAAGCTATATGCATATCTCCTTTTAAATTGTCTAAAGCTAACTCTGCGGGCTCTTCTATTCTTTTATTATCTACAGTCATAGCTAGTTCTAAACCTGCTTCTGCTGCTTCTACTAGATATTTTTTAAAACCTTGAGTTTGGCAATCAATAAGTTTTATAGCATCAGCTATCATTGGAGCATTCATATTCCAATGACCTCCAAATTTAGCTAATTCACCGTGTAAATAAACGTCTCTTTGCATCGCTTGTTGTCCTATCGCCTGGGTTTAATTTAACCACTTCTTTATTAGGTATACTTATTATATAATAAGGTAAATTCAAAAAGTTACATGTTCTTATATCATGGTCACTTGGATCAGGTCTATAGTCAGGGTGACTATGTACTACTGATTCTATATTATCTGAAGCAAGTACTGCTTCCATATAATCTTTTGAATTTAACTCAAATTCTTCTTCTGGATCTTCTGCTTGATTTCTACAAGGAAACCATTTAGTTTTTCCATTTATTTTACCAATTACTCCACAACCCTCTTTTGGATATTCTGCTTCTAAATATTCTAATATTTCTGATAAGTGTGCTTCGATCATGTTTTTCCTCCCATTCTTCTAGCAGTTGGAAATCCACCATGAGGTAATCCCATTGTAGTATCTAAGGTTCGTAATGCTACTTTACCTTTACTAGTTACTGCCCCACCCGCTATTCCATTAACAGTAGCTGAGCCTGGAGAACTATTATCATCAGTTATTGTTTCATTATTTTCAAAAGTACCTGTTATATTAGATAAAACTAAAGTTCCTGTACTTCCTCCATCGGTATCACTAACTATAGTTGCTGTAGCTTCACTAGTTCCACCTGTAAGTTGTTTTCCTGCTGTAAAATTAGCACTTTGACCATCATAAGATAAAGTTTGAATAGGGTTATAACCAAATCTCATTTTACAAGAAGTTATTTTTTTACCACACACATCACCTCTTGTCCAATGAGAATTAAAACCTGGCTGTACTCTTTTAGTAAGGTTAGTACCTGTCTGACCTTCTTTTCTTGCTTGCCAAAGACGAGTAACTACTGTTGGATTTGTTGCTGTAGCATTACCTGCAATTGTTACTGTTACTGTTTCTCCTGCTACATATCCATGACCAGGCTCATCAATAACTATTCCTGTAACAGCTTCAGCTTCTACTAGTGCTGTTCCTGTTGCTTGAACACCGTTTGTAGTTCCAATTCCAGGAGCACTTATTGTTACAGCAGGGACACTTGTATACCCACTACCATTACTTGATATTGATATAGTTTCAATCTGACCGTCTAGTACATAAGAATTGTATTTACTTTCTATATATACTAAAACTTCATTTGCCATAGTATAATTAGCAAATATTCTTAGTCTTTTCCAATCTGTACTACTATCTGCAGGAGTCGTAGTTGCAGCTGTAGCAGCTTGCCATCTATTTCCATCACTTACTGTAACTGTTGATGTACCACCTCCATATGATATTTTAGTTAATCCTGTAGCATCTGTTTGATAGTACCCATCTAATGTTCTTGTTCCTGAGCCAGGATCATCGGTAAAAGATAAGGTTGAAGGCACAACATATTCATCATCTACATTAGCAAAAACTCTATGCTCTGCTCCGTTAATGTTTACTTTACTTTCTGCATTCCAAGTACAACCACCTTTCTTTTCCCAATTATTTAAATGATCGCCTGCTCCTTGGTATTCCCACGGACACATATTTCCTATAATAGTTCTCCTAGGAAGAGTTACTCCCGATAAGTCAAAAGGAGATACTAAGGTGAAAGTAACTTCTCGAGGATTTTCATTGTCTATTCTATCTAAATAGTACATATCTGATGTAAATTCAACTGCTGGATCACTTGATGTGTCCACATTATATAAGTATTTTTTTAAAGTTCTTCTTCTATAAAATTTAAAACCTAAAATATCTTCATATTTTGCTGTTCCTAGTACTCCTGCCAAACTTGTGTTATCTGCAGTTCTTAAAACGTTTGCTATTTTAAGCTTAGGTTGCGGAAGAGGCCCTCCCGACTTGAATTCTAATCCTGTTAAAGAAGCAGGAATAACATGATATTCTCTAATAGTATTTCCTCCCTCTCGATCTCTTATTTTAATTTTAGTACTAGTAGTATCATCATAGTACATATTTGTAAAGTATATATATTGATCAGGGTCTTGACTTACTTGTAATTCATATACCTCTACTATTTCTGAAGAAATAGCAAGGGATTGTACATCTTTTATTATAGCATCTGTACTCATGGCTCATAAACTCTAGTTAAAGTTACCGATAAGCTATAGTAATCTCCATAATCAAAAGTTTGACTCCACTCAGTTGCTATTGCTTTTATAGCAGTTTCACTTCCACCCGCATTACTATCTGCATAAGTAAATTTACAAGGGTCGACTCCATTTAAACCTACAAAAAAGGCTACTAAATCATCAATTTCTGCTTTAGCTCTGGTTTTGAAATTTAGTGTAAAAGTCTGCTCTAAAGCATTTATACCATTTGCTAATCTTTGCTCATACCCGTCTCCAAATTTAGTTTGATAAATTCGGGCGACGTCTTTCTTTTCAAAGCCCTTATCAGGCATTACAGCTGCACTAAAACCTGTTATATTACTTCCACTTGATTGTGTTAATCCTGTTGCCATTATCCGCCTCCTGGTCTATATAGTATTCCACCTGGTCTTTGTTCGTCACTTAATCTTTCTTCTATTGCCACAGCAATTATATTTCCTAAAGCTTGACCTCGTGATTCACCTGTTTGTGTTGAACTTACTTGTCCACTTTCTGCTACATTTACTGTAACACTTGTATTATTTGTGTTTCCTGCTCCACCCTGCATTTTAACAGGTATACTTCTATCATTTCCTAAAGGAACTACCGCTTCTGTACCATGTAATCTTGCTAAATAACCTCTACCTGAGTTACCTGTAGCAACACCCCCATATCCATAAGACGCAATACCACCATATCTATCTGAAGTTTTCTCAAGTCCCATAAAGGTACCAAAATTAGTACCACCAAACATACCCATTAATAATTTCATGGTTAGCTGCTTAGCAATAATTTTTGCCATAGATTTGAGTATACTCTTTGCCATATCGCCAAATGCGTCACTTAAGCTCTTAGTGCCATCTATAAGTCCTTCGATTCCTGATTGCATAGAATCTGCAAATGCTGAAGATGCTGCCATTCCGAGTTCGCCCATATCTGTATTTAATATTTGTAATCTTTCATGTATTGTTTCTAAGTTTTCTACATTTAATAACTCCCTGGCATGTCTAGCTAATGCTGCTGAATGAGCTGCTGTTCCTTCAGTATATAGCTTTAACTCATTTGCTCTAGTAGTTGCCTGATCAGTATATGTATGTCTAGCTACAGCAGCTGCTAAGCCCGCTTGCTTAACTCCGAGACCTCTTTTTGCGTACCTTTGTGTTATACCTATTCCACCTGTGGCTCCTGCGACAAGACTTTGTGCCTGAGCTACTGCTAAATGAGCATTTGCTACACCTAAAGCTGCCTGCTGCATATCCTCTAGTTTATTATTTATAAATTCAAGACCTTCAGCATAAGTCATATTATCTTTTACAGCATCTTTGCCAAACATATCACGAATAGTTGTTCTCATCTTATCTACAGAATCCTTAGTATCCGCCAGATCTTTAAATGATTTAGCTGTATTTTGTACATGAATTCCAAATTCACCTAACATTTGACTTTTTAGTACTGCTTCTGCTATACTTTTATTAAAACCGTCCATAGTTGACTTCAGATCTTTTAATGCTTTATTGTGATTTGCATGAGTTTTGGTAAGCTCATCTGCAACATCAGCTGCTTCTTCAAATTTACCTTCATCTAAGTGTGTAATAACAGCCTCATATGCTGGATCAATTTTTGCTAGAATCTTAAAATGTTCTCTTTGTTGGTCTGTTACTTGTTTAATTTGTGCCGCTGTATATCCTTTCTTATCTAATGTTCCTATGCCTCTTATTCCCATACCACCGCCTACATCTCCTAGTAGTTGGGAAGCTCTATCTCCAGGTCCAGCTATATTTGCTGCTATAAGACTAGACTCTTCAGACATTTCTTTTATTCTATCTACCTCATTTTGAATAAAGTTTTTTCGTTGTCGTGCTTCACGTTTTTTCTGAAATTTCTTATATCCTTCTCCACCTACTTCATAATGGGTAACCATAGTTTCACCATAGCCTTCTAACGCCTTACCAACTCTCGGCATAATCTTACCTATCCATTTTCCTACTGTTACCATAGTTTCGCCAACTTTTAAAAGTATTTTATCTAAACTTTCCCACATTCCTATTATAGCATCTTTAGCCATAAATATCATACCAATCCAACCTATGATACCTAAAGCTGCGTTCATAGCTCTACCTAGTTTTGCTGCTACACCAGCCATTGCCTGTGCTCCAACTTTAAATATAGAAGCTACGGCTCCCCAACCAATTTTCCAAGTAGTTACAATTTGTCCGACACCTAATTTAACTTTGGCTACAAAACCTTTATAACCGCCGTCCATAGCTGTTAGTGTTAGTCTTAAACTTTTAAGTGTTTTGGCATCTTTTCCTTTAAACATGCCAGAAACAACTTGATTATGTTGTGCATATTGTGCTTCTGCTTGCTTTAATGCATTTTTAAGTCCGCCTCTTTGGGCCCCTGTTAAGTCTCCTCCTTTTCTTAGTTGTGTAAGACCTTTAGACTTTACACCCTTTAATTCTCCTGTTGCTAAATGTTTAGCAGAAGATTTTATTCCTCTAGCTGATCCAATTCCTCTCATACCTTCCATAAATTGGCCACCTGACCCTTTTAAGTTACCAAAAGCAGTTTGTCTAGCTATACCAGCTTCTATAAATTTTTGTTTCATAGCTTCTGCAGTAGGTATAACATTTTTAAGTATAGAAGCTGCAAATACTCCTAATGCGGCTATAGCTGATCCTACGTTTTCTACAAGTATAGATCCGAAAAACTCTGCTATTGGAGCGATTCCTTTTAAGAAACCATCAGATAAATCCGTAAATGTAGCTCCTAATTGCTCCATTGCACTAACATTTACATTATCACCTACAGCTCCGAATTTTTCAGTAACTTGTCTCATTACTTCATTGAGTACAGCAGTTTGCCTCTCAAATGCAGTAAAATCTTGAGTATTTTTATTAATTGTCATACTATGTTTCTTCATAGCATCATCTAATCTAAGTATAATACCTAATTCATCTAATAATTCTGGTTCCGCTTTTGTTATACCTTTTATTAACCTTTGATATGAATCTGCAAAGTTTCTACCTAGTGTAATCGATGCTTGTTTTGCTGCACTACCTATTGCACTTATTTGATCACCTGTAAATCCTGCTGCTGCTGCAATAGCTACAGATTCTGCTGCTTCTTTAAAGTCTAATTGAGCTCCTGTAGCAGCTTGTAGATTTGCAGTCATAGTTTTTAAAGCTAGTCCAGAATTTTGAGCATATGCAGTCATACCTTCTTGTTGTACACGAAGATCCGCAGCACGCTTAAGTGCTCTAAATGCTGCATCTATAGCAAATAATGAAGCCGCTAAAGTAGCGTAGGCAGGAACAAGTCCTCCAGATATCCCTTGAGACATCTTAGAGAAGTTTTTAGAAGCTCCAGAGGACATTGAGGCTGCTCCTCTGAGCTGCCTGTCCATAGAATGAGCACCTTTAGCTCCTTTTTCTAGTCCTTTACCTGCGGCTTTGGCTTTTCTTTCAAGGTTTTTTAGATCACCATTGTCATTTACACCTACCTTAATATCTACATCATTTTTAGCCATTTATTGATATACCTTGCTTTCTCCCAGTAGGAGCTTTGGACTGTAAGTCCTTTCTATTTCTTTCTTTTTGAATTTCTTCGTTTTTATTACGCATTGTAAAACCATCAATCATTCTTAAAAATAGTATTACATCTTTAGGATTGTCAATCTCTAACTTATCTAGTAATGCTCCTAAAGCACTCCAATCCTTTCCTAGATAATTTCCACCCATTCCGTCCCAAATATCGGGTAAAATAGAGTGTATTTGATAAGCCTCTAATACTTCTAAAGGAAATATTACTCCTTCGAGTAATTTAACAGTATCAGGGTTGGGGTCTTTGCCCATACTTTCCATAATTTTATAATATTCATTTACATTTTTATATGGAAGTCCACTTATCTGTTTTTCAAGTAACTTAATAATATAAGCTACTTGGTCTTGGTAAAATTTTCGAGATCACCTACTACTTCTGTGACCCAAGTATCAAAGTCTGCTGAATTCTTCATCAGTAGCTCTGCATTTTCTTGAGTAAATCGTAACTCATCTTGAAGGTCTATACTACTAGTATCAATTAAAAGTAATTGAGATACATATTCGTATTTTAAACCTTTCCAACCTTTTATCACAGCTTTTACATACTCAGTAAGAAATAAATCATCGTCCATTTGTTCTTCAAATGCACGAGTTTTCTTGTTAAATTTCTGTTTTAAAGTTCTATTTCTAAGTTTCATTAATTCTTCTCTGGCGAGATAGGTTAATTCAACTGTAAATCCTTCAAATTCAGGATAATCTACAGAAACTGTTTTACTGGGTGTAAGTAATGTAGCTAGTGATATAGGTTGTGCTGGGGTTGCTTGTTCGTTCATGCTGGTTCCTATTATTGTTTGTTAAAAAATGTTAGGGCGGCGTACCGCCCTAACAGCCTAGTTATACGTTAACTGACGTCTTTTCCTATAAATGTAAATACTGAGATTTCATTTGTTGAGTCAAAATCGCTTGGTAACGCATGGAAATTAGTTTCCATTGAAATTACTTCCTCAATTGAATGAGTTGGTACTTCTAAATGACATGTAGGCATTGTAACTAAAGCGTAAGGGGCAGCACTTGCTCCAATATCAAAA
>VTLG01002103.1_pt1 | contig 10465 bp, 18 predicted proteins | sample 4694571 | NCBI WGS metagenome assembly VTLG01 (sample SAMN12604809, study PRJNA352737) | marine metagenome | biome: ENVO:00000447; feature: ENVO:00000209|ENVO:00000569|ENVO:01000036; material: ENVO:00002151; isolation source: viral sequences binned using virsorter ... | reverse complement strand
GTGTAGTAGGTCTTTCATAATCTAATAAATTTATTCCTTTTTTTTCAAAATAAAAGTCTCTTACAAGTGACCAGCAATCAGTTACACCCCAGACCCATGGCCTGCCTTCTAATGATGCTTTATATCCACAAGGTTTATAATATCCCCATGTTTCTGTTTTTGGGTTAACAATATGCCAAGGCAAACCTGATTGTTCACATGAAAGTTTGTCGGCTTCACTTGCTGTTGGAGGTGTTACAGGATGACTATGCACGACTGCTGTAATCTGACCTAAATTATCCGCTTTAATATAATCTTCAGGGTCAATAATGAAGCATTGATGAGATGTAATTGCTAAATTTCTGCAGGCAAAATATTTTTCTTTACCTTTGATATTAACTAGCAAACCGCAAGATTCTTTCGGGTCTTGTTCCTTGGCATGAGATAAGGCAAAATTTTTCCAATTCATGTTGCAAACGTACCGATTGAAGGAAATTCAGATCTTGTACATTGTCTTTTAGGACTTCGAATACCTGCTAGATCAAAAACTGCAGCTAGTTCAAAAGTAACAATATCTCTATTTTCATTTGATTTTCTATCTATCTTGTAAATTTCTCTAGGAAACTCTGCTGTAGGGTCTGGCGTTCCTAATGGATTTACTTGTTGACTTGTGGTTGTTGTAGTTTCTTGAGTCGTTGTATTCGGATTGTTCATTGTGATTGTATTTCCCATGCCATTTCCATGAACTGTGCAATAATATCTGAGGTCATTTGGTGCTGAAGGATATGCTGGCTGATACATAACTGTCGCCCCTGCCTGTCCAGCAGTACCAGAAACTGTGGTTGTTTGACTTCCGCCCGCATCAGATTTTATTGCTAAAGGGTGTCCACTATTTGAAGCATCAGCCTGATTAAAAATATATGTTGAACCACGTTTCATAGTTAAAACTGGCTTATTACTTCCATTTATAAGAAAAATATTTGAACCGCCTACATTCGCAACTGTGACTGTATATGTGACAGTTTCAGCGTCAGCCGGATCTGCAATGGTTGTAGTTGTTGTAGTGCTAGTTGTTGTTATTGGAAAGTTAACAGCATCAAGATATCTTGCCAACGTTCTAATTCTTGTCACAGTAGCACCTGTTAAATCATTTCCTACAGTTACAGTATTAACGTTCAAAAGAATTGCTGTAATCGTTCCTAAAGCATTACTTATTGTCAATGTTGGCCTTGGCAGTTGGCCTTTTTGATATGCAAAACCTTCTGCCTGTATTGGCATCTTCAAATATTGATTGCCAGCCCAAGTAATATCTGAATTATTATTTAAATTTGTACCATTATGAAATCTGTAAGTTTGTGCAGAACCATGCAAAGTGGCATCTGTTTCCAAAGTGAAAAGTTCAATAATTGCAGACGGATTTATTTTTTGTAAATCCGTAATTATTGGAGTAGTACTCATGGTTCAAAAACCTCTCTAAATGTTGCTTGTATTGTTGCTCTATTGTTAAAAGTAATTGTTTTATCCCAAACTTCACAAACAAACTTCATCTGTGTACTTTCTTCAGGTGGCGTATAATCAAAACTTTCCGTACCACCATGATCATCTAAAAATGTTTCGATTGTATCTGCATCTGTTTCAGACACAATAAAGGTTAATTTAAATTCTTTTGGATTTGAATGTTCTGCAAGACCAAAAGTAATTCTATGCTCATATCCATCTGCAAATCTAACTCTTCTAAATTTAGGTTTACTTGATTTTTTTATATTGTATGTAGGTTTGATGTCAGGAAAAGTTGCCATTATGCTAGTAAACCTCCCGGCCTTTTTTGATTTATTAATTCAGCTTGAATTGCTGCAGACAATACTACACCTAATTGTCTGCCCTCGTCTTGATCACCTTCCACAGATGAACCACTCGCATCTACATTAACTACGATATTTGTACTGCTACCACCCATTAGATGATTGGGAGTTATCATTCCACTGCCAGAAGGTGTAAAAATTTCTGGACCACGTTCCCCAACAAGATAAGGTGTTCTTGAACTAACAGGACCACCTTTTGCTTTTTTGCCAAAAATATTGGGGAATATTCCACCTAATAATGAATTTACACCAGCTTGTATTAAAGTTGAAGTGATTGAACTAAGAACACTTTGAGCAACCTCGCCAAGTGTTCTTGTACCTTGAATTGCACCATCAATCGCTGAAACTATGCCATCTTGAATTGTATTAGCAATATCTTGAAAAACTTTATTTTCTTCTTTTAACTTGTTGTTAAGTATTTCTTGTTTATCAATTTGAAAATCTTTATTAATCAATCTAACTTTATCCAACCTCAAACTTTCATCTTCAATTTCCAAAGCCTTTTCAATTGCATCTTGAAACTGAAACTGTCTCTCCAACATTGCTCTATCAAATTCATCTTCTGTTGTTTTTAATTTAATTTTTCTTTCAAGTTGAACAATGCTATTTTTTGCTTTTTCATTTGCTTTTGCATCTGCTTTATCTTTTTTATCTTGTTCATCAAACTGACCCTTAATTGGCACCATATTTGAGTCGTATTGAATACCACCGATAGTCATTATTTCATTTTTTCTTTTTAACATTTTTATTTCTTCTTTTAATTCTGCAACTTTTTGCATATGACCAGACTTCGATCTAGCTCTATTCATTTGAGCAATTTTTTCTTGTAACTCCATTTCTTTTTGTGCTATCAAATTATCTCTCATAGCATGAGTACCTTCTGTCATTGCTTCATTTAATTTTTTTTGCTCTTTTCTTAATTCGTTATAATGACCAACTATTCCTGTAACCCCTAACGCAAGCAAACCAATGGCTGCAGCTATTGGTCCAGTAATAACTATTCCAAATTTTGCCAAAGTTAATAAAAGTGCTTTTAATGTTCCATTTACTGCAATCACAGCAGGCTTTAATATTGTAAATGCTGTTAACAAGGCAGTAGCACCGACTACAACAGACGTAAAACCAGCAGGCAATGTATCAACGGCTTCAGCCAAGCCTGTCAAGGCTACTGTCGTTATTTTGGTAGCAGGTAACAATGCTTTACCAATTGTTATCTGTAAATCTTCTATACTGTTTTGTAAATTTTTAAACACCTGAGTTGGGTCAGATTCAAGTAAAGCTGCTAATGCAGGTGCACCTTCTTCTTCAATTTTTTTCAATGCCCTAATAACAACTTCACTTGTTATTTTTCCTTGACTACTAAATTCTTTTAATTTTCCAACTGTTGTGCCAAGTTCATCTGCAACTGGTTTTAATAAAGTTGGTATTTGTTCCGATATACTTCTAAATTCATCGCCTTGTAATCTGCCTGAACCAAGTGCTTGTGCTAATTGTCTGAAAGCATTTGTGGCTTCAATCGAACTAGCACCAGCAAGTTTTGCTGCTGTGTTGAATCCTATAAAAGTTGTTCTTATATCTTCAACACCAACACCTAATGGTGCAAGTCGAGCCGTGATGTTTGTAACACCTTCCAAGGCTTCAAGCGTACTGATGCCAAAAAGTTTTTGAGCATCAGCAGCTATTTTTTGTGATTCAGCAAAAGTACCAGTTTGTTCTGTTAAAAGTCTTAGTCGTAAATTTAACTTATCAAAATTTGCAGCAGCTTGAACTGATCTTCTTCCAAATTCAACTACACCAACAGTAGCAATTGCTTTTCCTAGTGCATTGAATCTTGTAGTTATACCTTTGGTTACTTTGTCGTATCTTTGAAATGTTTTTCCTAATTTTTGTGCTTGTGTATTAACTCTTTTTAAAGTATCTATGGCTTTACGACCATTAATATCAATTGTAACGGCAGCAAATGCAGACATTATTTTTTGCTTTTTTTATTAGTTTAACCTTTATTTCTTATTTTATCTAATTGTTCTTTTTCTTTTTTTGCTTTTCTTTCATAATATGCAGCGAATAAAAACAATTCTTGTTCTGAAAGCTCCTGTCGTAACCTGCTGACAGTCATACTCAATTCTGTTGCTAGGAAAAACTCAAACTCTAACCAGCTATCCCCCTCTAGGACTCCTTTGCATCTTCAATAGGATCTTCAGAGACATTAAACAAAAATAATTCTAAATCATTCAAAACTGTTTCTGGAAGTTCTCTTTGTAACCTTACAGCATCTGCAGGTTGAAATGCTTTGGTGCCATTTTCTAATTCTGCTTTATGGCAAAGCATCTGTGTTGAAATAGCCAAAGCTTCTTCTGTACCTGCTGCTTTATTTACAACTTTTCTATCGCTTCTTGTTATAGGTTTAAAATATAAATCAATTATTTTTTGGCCGTCTTTGTTGTTCAAAGTAAATTTTCTTCTAACGTTTAAATCAAACGAATTAGCAAGAAGATCAATGGTTCTTTCAGTTGGCATAAATTAAATTGCAGAAGTAACGTCTCCTGATACTGTAAAGTTAACAGTCGCAGTCGTCAACTCACCAATGGTTGATGCGTTTTCTACACCAGTAACTATTCCATTAAAACTATATTTTTTACCACCGCTTGTATCTAAAAACAAATTAAACGCAGCATCAGCAGGATCTTCAGAAGTCAGTACATCTGCAAGTAATTCTGCAGCAGCATCACCAGAAGTTGCTGTGTATTGAAGTTCAACTGTACCTGTAGCACTTTTTAAAGAACCTACATATTTTCTTGAGGTATCTCCGTGTGCTGTTGTTTCAAGAACATCTTTTGTAAGTGATAAAGTCCACGCTGTCGTGGATGCAACTGCAGTAACAGAACCACTGCCGTTATCAAAAGATACAGAGCCTTCCTCTCCTCTAATGTTTGCCATGATTAAAAAATTTACTTAATAATGAAAGTTTAACTCTTTTTAGATTTATTTTCTACTTTTTTAACTTGTTTTTTTCTAAATAGCGCAGATTGGCAACGACTATCCCATAACTTTGGGTTTCTTTTACCTTTTACTTGCTCTATTATATCGAGCATTTCATCTGTAATTTCCATCAAATATTCTCAAATATTTCAAATTCTACAGTAAGAACAGATTGAAAATAACCCTCTGGCTCTGTACTTTGTAACAAAGTTGGACCTGTTGGATTATCAAAAAATACATCTGAAACGATTTGTCTGGTAAATAAATCTCTTAATCTTTTTGCAATAACTAAATTTGCACCTGAACCAACACCGGATTTTGTAAAAGTATTGAAAGTAATTAAACCAGTAACAGCATTTGTATTTACATTAATAAAATTAGTACCAGTAAAATTTACTAAACACTGTACGAAACTAGAATTAATAGTAGGTTCAAAAGGCATATTGGCAAAAACTACACTTATTGCAGGCGAACTAGCAAGTTCAGTTGCAACTCGTGATTCTATTACCTGTCTGACAGTATTTAAATTAACAGTTGCCATTTATTTTGGTTTAAATTTTTTTATTTCATTTGCAACTTTAGCAACATTAATATTAGGCCAACCTGCAGTTTTGCCTTGCCTTGACCTAAATACACCACCCCAACTAGGGGGTGTATTTGTTCCGTAGCAAACAGCTTCAGCATAGGGTAATGGATTTATCAAGGTGTAAACATTTCCAGCTTTTTCTTTTTGATAATTAATTTTTTTTGGAGGCAGTTGACCTGTTTTACTATAAGGCGGTGGTAGAACTGGTGCTTTTTTTATATTTTGACCAATCTGCCAATTTTCTCTAAAACCACCTTCATCTACAGGACTGTCATTAACTATTAAACTGTTTAAACGTAATACAGCAAATCTCAAAACTTTATCAAATTGATCTTCAGAATAATTACCAATATCTGTAATTTTTATTCTTTTCATGCTCTTAATATAAGTTCAAAAGTAATAGCTGTATTATTTTGCTCGTATTTTAAAACTTGTATTATTTGATATTCAATAGAACTTATTAAAATTCTATCTTGTGGTGTTGGGTCTGAAGATAAACCTTGAGCAGAAATTGTTAACTTTTTATCATTTGCTCTAATTAAATCATTAACTTCTGATTTACTTACATTTTCTAAACTACCTTTAATAACTGTATCTGTAACAGTTTCAGCAATTGTTCCGTCTGTTGTATTGTATGAACCAACTGCAATTTGTCTTAACGTAACATTACCACCGACAGATTTGAGAAAACTGTTACTGGCTTTTTTTAGAGCATCAGAAAGACCCATTACAATAAATATGCAATAACAGTACCGCTATCAAGTTTTACACTCGTGATAACACCCTCTATAGCTGTGTTTGATTTAAACTGCAAACTTGTTAAATCGCCAGTAATATTTTCAGCGACCAAAGTATTTATAACAGAATCTTGTAGTGCTTTTATGCAACCAAATCTGCCTGTATGTGCTGCAGTATCATTAATGATTTTTGCTGCTGGATAATAAGTCATTGTTAGCTCCTTTTGATTGCTACGTTTCCGGGTCCACCAATTCTAAGTCCAGTAAAGTATCTGTCAAATAAAGGAGGAACCCTATCTGCACCTACTGAACCATAAAAATTAGGTGTTGCTTCTAGATTACCAATTTTTACGTTTTTGTAATCCTCAAGCCCACTTAATCCTAGACCATTTCTATTATTATTTAAATAAACTGCAAGAATAACTTGTGCTTTTTTAACTTGTTCTGGTATTTCTGTGTCTGTAAAATAATCTGTTGATATTCTAAATGGAAAGCCTGTGGCATAAGTATTGATATAAGTGTCTGGTTTTCTTACCCCTGTTCTAGGCCATTGCAAAGCCTGAGTGCTTGTAACTCTTGCACCTAAAAATCTTTCTCTATCAACTCGTATTGCAGCAGTATATAATGCTCTATTTTTATTATCAGTATTTGAACCATCCCAAGCAGAAACATCATCATCTGCTACAAGGCCTTCAATTATTGCGTTTGCATCAGACAGGGTTATGTAACTGTTTGCTGATGCTCCCCCCACTGTTGCGTCTATCGAGATTGCCATTTGTTTTTTGTTTTGGCTTACGTTTAATTTTTGATTGAGGTACAGGGGCTACAGTTTTTGTAGCCTCCTGTTTTCTCATTCGCCTAAATGCGAAGATACCCATTAACTAGAAGCACCTTTCAATGCTACGAAATTAATAACTATCGCTTCACTTAGGTTTGAACCAGATGCGTTAGTAACAGTAATCTTGAATGTACCAGCAGCTATTTCACTGACACCAACAAGATAAGAACCTGCTGTTCCACCTGAACCATGATTAACAACGACACAGTCAGTAGCAGCAATCTTGTCGTTTGTTACTTCGAATGTGACTTCAACACCAGCATTAAGCTGTGCATTGTTCATGGTTATCTGACCACTCTCAGTATTAAGGGTCACACCTGTAGATTTGTTAGTTGCTTGCGTTACAGTACCACCAGTTGTTGGTCCAGTAAGTTTGCCAGCAGTAACTTCAAATTGACTTGGCATAATTAATTACCTCTAGTCTTGAGTTGATACGTTAGTAGCTCTAACGATACCAATGTTTTTTGTCTCGTAGACTTTCGACCAGTTGCCTACTGTACCAAGTTGAGTTCTGTTTGGATTTGTTGTAGTAACAGCCCATTTTGAACCAACAGGATGGTAAGTGTAGTGCAAGTCAATTGCCATAGCATCAGATTTAGCCAGAATATCTCTGTCTGTTTCTGTTGTAAGGCCAGCTTGCTCGCCACTTGCTACTGCACCTGCAGTAAAAAAGTATGTACTGTATTCAGTTGATGAACCACTGCCAGCAGTTGAAACATCATCTGAAACAATAACCCTTAGACCGCAGTATGAAGGAACTGTATCGTTGCCAGCGTTGTATGCTGGTGTAATTGTTCCACCAGATGCAGTTGCTGATCCACCGTTTCCGTCACCAGCAAGCACATAATCTACCATTTTTCTTTCAACAAGATCATAGTAAACTTTACTGTGCATACAAACTGCAGTAAGTTTGTCTCCTTGATCTCCAAGAATCGACCTTGCTTTTGCAACGTGTCTTGGACTTAAAGTTGTCGGTGTGTCTGAAGAACCACCATCAATTGTTAAACCAAAAAATGCTGCGTTTGAATCTGTTGAGTTAACAGAACCAAATACACCATCAAGACAAGCCAATAAATCTTTTTGTCTTTGGTTTGCAATGTAAGCACCGATCTTTTGACCGATTGCTGCCATTGGATCTGAACCTGCTGCAAGTGCAGCTAAGTCTCTAGATTCAAAAGCACGACCTCTATGTAAAATTACACCAACTTGCTTGTCGGTTGTAATTTTGCCGGGTGTTAATGAAGAAGAATCTGATAAAACTTCGAAATCTCCGCTTAGATTAGCTGAGAAAAAAGGTACATTTACGAAATCACCACCCTCAGTAGCATTTAGCTCAGCCATAGGTGCAACCACACCGCTTGCAAGAAATGAATCTCTAGCAGTAGTTTGCTCTATGACATAAGGCGTAAATACCTCTGGAACGATAATATCACTCCTGAGAACTGCCATTTGTTCAAGAATAAAAAATTAACGGATGTGGGCGTAACCCTATTTGACTTAGCGTAGCTTTGCCTAATATTTACATACTAACGTGTTTTAGCAATATCTCTCAACTTTTGCCAAGTTTCCTTACCATAAGTTTTAAATATACGACCCTGTTCAGTAATATCTTCACTGCTTTTAAGAAATGGTTTTAACATATCTTCTGAAAATGAATCTGTACTCGCCCTAGATATAGGGGCACCACCGCCAGTTGGTTGACCTTTTTTTAATAAATAAGGTTTTTCTTTTTCAAGTTTATTTTTTACATATTCTGCAACTGGTAATTGTTCATAACCATCTATAACTACAGGTCGACCATCTTTGATTTGTATTTGATCTTTTGGTATTAAATTATTCAAAACTAATTCTGGGTCATGTGTTATTTCTGCAAGTGCTTGTATTGAAGGACTTATTAATTCAAGTTCTCTGTTTCTTGCTTCTAGTTCTTCTATTTTCTTTTTATCCGCAGCACTTTTATCTCTATATTCTTGTGCCATAGCTTCTTTTGCTTTTGAATAATCGCCAGCTTGTTCTAGTTTGGCTTGTTCTGCTTTGTTTTTATAATCAACCAATTCCTGATAATCTTCAGGAATTGATATATCAACATTACCTTTCTGATTTTTAAGTTTGCCTATTAACTCATAATTTTTGGCTTCTAGTTTTTTTACAGATTCTTTGAGTTGTTCAAGTTCTGCGTTGTTTTCTGGTGGCGTAACCACTTCTTTGTTTTCTTCAGACATAAATAAGTCGTAAACTTAAAGGTATTATAATAGTTATACTACCATTTGACTTTCGCTGCCCAAAAAGCTGCAGACATTTTGCCTTTTGCTATATTTTTTGCGTGACGAGCCAAAAAAGATTTTCTCCTTGCCTTACCTTTTTCTGTTTGCGGGTTTTTACCGGAACCTTGAACGCCTTGCTGACCAAATCTAATTAATTTAATTTTATCTCCCTCTTTGGCTAATACTGCATGACTTGACGTTGGGTGATTAGGTGTTCGTTTAGGTTTGTTATACCCACTAAATGTTTCAGACCCACGTTTGACTGTCATTTGCTTCTCTTTCTTGCTTTGTTATATATGTCTTTATCAACTCGTCTTGCAGGTCCACCTCTCATATAACTATTTACACGAGCCATAGACCAAGCGGCCATTGTTACATTTCGACTACCACTTGATAAATAGGCACCTTGACCTTTTCTGTAAACAGATGCAAGTTCACCATATGTAAAGCGAGTACCCTCGGCTTTACTTCTTAGTGCTTTTTTTGTTTTTTCGTTTAGTGGACTTCTTCGACTTTTTTGTGGCATCTTGGTCAACCCTCGATTTGATTACTGCAGCAATATCAATGAACTTACCTTCTTTATAAAGTTTGGCAGTTCTTTTAATTTCAGCTGCTTTTGCTGATTTGTTTTTGGCACCCCTTAAATATGATTTTGGAATGCCAGTTTTTTTATCCTTCGGTACTTTCCGTTTTCTTGGCATCTTTTTTAGTGGATTTAACAGGCTTTGTGCCTTGTTTAGCTTCGGCCAATCGTTGACCTAATGACTTTGCCATTATTTTTTACCACCCTTTTTTTTCTTTTTTTTACCTTTTGGTTTCATTGAGCCATAATGTCCGGGCATAATTAAAAAAGCAACTAAGTTTATATTAACTGTTTTTTGTAAATTTTTCTAATTCTTTTAATGTTAATTCTGTACCATCTTCTCTTACAAACTGACGAAAGACATCTGTAGGGTTTTTGCCTTTTCTTATTTGTTTACGAAAAAGTGCAGATTTTTTCACACCAAATATCTCATTCTGTATTTCAATAGGTTGTCCAGCAAACCAATTTGGATATGTAACATCAGCAGGTACAGTTTTACCAATTTGTCTCAAACCTGTTTTACTAGGTCTTGTACCTATGTCTAAATCATCACTCGTTAATCCAAATTCTTTTAAAAATTCATCTGAAATTATTGGTACAGTTACAGATCTGCAATTGAAATGCTGAGGAGGGGTTG
>VTLG01001587.1_pt1 | contig 10465 bp, 15 predicted proteins | sample 4694571 | NCBI WGS metagenome assembly VTLG01 (sample SAMN12604809, study PRJNA352737) | marine metagenome | biome: ENVO:00000447; feature: ENVO:00000209|ENVO:00000569|ENVO:01000036; material: ENVO:00002151; isolation source: viral sequences binned using virsorter ... | reverse complement strand
CTTTATTATATTCTGTTCCTGCTTGTTCTATCAAGATTGACATTTTTTCCCAAGACTTTCCTGATTTGCTAACTCCTTTTTCAGAGTCAAATTTTTTGATTAACTTTCCTATTATTTGCATTGTTTTTTATTTATTAATTATTACTCTTTTTAAAATCTTCTGCTTCATCTTCACCAAAAACTCCTAGTTCATAGAACCCTGTAAGTTTTAGGACTGCACGGCTCATGGCTCTTTTTTCTGCCATTTCCATTACGTACCAAGTGTTACAATTACCATCTTTGAATCCACCTTTTAAAGCTGAACCAAAGGTCTGGATAAAAGCTCCTTCTTTTCTTGCATTAGCTTTTACTACACAAAAATCCTTTTCGCAATTAATAACATCATAGTCAATACTGATGCCTTCTTGTGCCTGAATTTTATCTATGCCTGAGCGTGTTATGATGATGTAGTGCTGATGCTTAAATACGTCATCTTTTGTTAGGTTGTACTTTATGTACTTTTCTTTTAATACTTCTGTTTTCATATATATTTCTTTTTTAATAATTTTGTTAAAAATACTATTTTAAATTTAAAATTAAAGCTCTTTTATTTATTTTATATGCTTCTTTGTATTGCTTGAGCTTTTTAGCAATTACTTTGTTATGATCTTTATTGTAAAAAAATGAGCCTTTCTTTTCAATCTCATAAGTATAACATTCATCAAGATTAAGTTTTGTTAAAGTACAGATGTCTTTAAAGGCTGCATCTATTTGTTTTTGTGTGCCGAAAATCCTGACCGCTGTGCTGATAGATTTTACGTCATTTGAGAAACAATAAAGTTGGCTATCCCATTTAGAGAATGTCTTGTATTCTCCATTAGGATAAAAGTAGTAATCTTCACATTTTAATTCCATTAGTAATTCCATTGTATATGTAGCAAGATAGAAGCTACTGTTAATAATATAAAAGAAGTATACAGTACCCAAGCAGGGATTCTATCTATAAATCTTTTTTCTGTATTTTCTATCTCATATTTTGTGTAATCATTCTTGAACACAAATGTTGCTAGTTCTTGAGCATTCATAAACTGAACTGATTTAGTTAGCTTATGAGTTACTTTGTAATCAGCTCCTGTTGTAATGTTTAGATTTTTCATTTCTATTTTTTTTAATTAAACTTAGGACAAAGATATAAAAATAAAATGATATTAACAGAATTGTTTACAAAGTTATTAACAATTATAATGTTAGTAAGGATATTTACTAGATTACAGCGACTTTAAGTACTGTATAGTATATAGGGATTAAAAAGTTATGAAAGTGCCTTAGAAGGCTAAAGGGGTACTATAAACTAAGCAAGATTACAGCTAAGATTAGAAGCATATATATTAAGAACACTTTGAGTGTTGGGTTTTCATCCATTATAAAGGCATTAAGAGGTTAATAGGTAGAGTTCCATTGTTTAATACAACAGAACATCCTATTGCTTGACGTTTGAAATTTTTAGCATAAGCTGCTGCATAAGTGTCTGCATCTACACCACAACCTACTTGCATCCCAAACACTCTAAATCTCTTGCCGACAAACCATTTGCAGTACGCTTCCGTATGGGTATGACCACACACGCTTGACATCAGGTTGTTCTTTGCCTTAGTCTGAGCTTGACCACCTTCACCATGCTCATAAAGGACATCATCATAGACTACTGATTCTATCCAATTCCAATTAGGAGTTCCTAAAACTTCATTATAAGACTTTATCCAAGCAGCAGGAATTCCTCCTGAAAAACTCTTACGACTAGCAAGGCGGTCATGGTTGCCAATGCACACATCTGCATATTCAAAAGCGCTGTACCATTTAGCAACTTTTTCAATAGTCTTTTCTAGTTCAAGCCCTGCTGACATTCCATCAGGGTCAGGCTCGTGGTAGCTGAATGCATGGTTATCCAAAATATCTCCTATGAAGATTACTTGATTACAGTTGAAAGTTTCATATTGTTCTAAACACCAATCAAGGTAGCCATCTAAACAAAAGGGTTCATGCAAATCTCCGATGACTAGGACATTCCTAGTTTCAGTTTCTCGCAGCTTTTGAATAGCGGCTACCTCGTGAGGTTTTAATCTGTATCTATTATTTCTTGCTGATGTCTGCAACTCCTTGTCCAAGAATTAATACTAAGAATGTTTGCCATACTGTATCAGCAACATCTGCTCCCCATCCAAAGTGTGTCATAAGCCATGGAGTTACGATTGCTGTTACTGCATAGATGAATTTTTTGCTATGTAGTATTTGTCCTAAAACTACGTTTGTTATCCAGTTTCCCATTTTTATTTATTTTTTAAGTTATTAATTAAAGTTTGTAAGATAGTCCTACATTAAAAGAACCTTCACCATCTGTTGTAGTGTAGTTTGGTTCTATATAAAGTTCTTCCCAGAGCTTAATAGAAGTTCCAACTCCTAATGTCATGTTATCTGTTGTGTTTTCTGTTGGAGCTTGTACTGATAAATACATATCATCAGTAAGGCTGTATCTAGCTACAAAATCATAGTCTTCACCATTCTTTTGAAAGCCTACCATTACATCATCATTTACTTGGTAGCCAAATCCTAAGTTGTTAGTGATACTATCTACACTTAACATAGAACCTTCACCTGATGTATTGATACTACTCATTACTCTAAATTGTGCTGAAGCACTTAAACAGAATAATGCTACTACTGTTGTTAAAATTGTTTTTTTCATTTTATTTATTTTTGATTGTTAAATTAATATTTGTGCCACCTAAATTAATGATTTCTTTCATAAGTAAATCCATTGCTAAAGTAGAGTTCTGAACAAAGTCCTGTTGGCTTCCTAATCCTACTAGGATACAGCCACTTGTATCTTTAGCTGAATTGCCCCTATGAAATAATATATAATCTCGGTTGGGTACATCTTGAATTAGAAGGTGCAAGTAATCTCTACTAGCTGATTCTCTTGCTAATCTTAACCTAACCTTGTACTCACCTTCAGGAATACAAGATATACTTCTTTGGTTATTTATATAAGGGTTTTCTAAAGTGTCGCACATTCTTTCTCCATTTACAAACAATTCACCAATGGTGGATTCTTCTGTAAATGTATCTCTTATAATAAGAAGATTAATAGAAGCCAAACTAGATTGAATAGGTTGCGTACACTTTAACGCCTTTAATTTCTTGAATAAATTTTCTAAGCACTTTATCATCTCTTATAACTTCAGGTTTATACTTAGGATTATTGCTGTTGAGTTTTCTTTTCTTAGGCATTATCTATTATTTTTATGATACCACCATTTATCAACAGTATATACTATTGAGATTATTAGAAGGATTATCTTTAGTAAGACTTCTAAATCAGTAAAAGTTGTTATGCTTAGGATTGTTCCGTTCACTCCTAACACCTCTCCTACTTCCTTTGTTATCTGTTTGAATGGCATTGATATATGTCTTTAGTTTAGTTATGTTCTTTGGTTTTGTTTTGTAATGTTTCTTCATTACTCTCCTGCGGTTAAAAAGTTCCTTAATGTAAGTCTGCTACCTTGTTGGTTTGGTCTTTCAAGGTTCATTCCGTTATAGTAGGCATTGCGATCTGGTGAAACATCAGCACCTGAGTTTGTAGAATATTCAGGAAAACTAGATAAGTTATTAGTAACATAGTCTATCATTCTTTCTGTAAAATATTCAGCATTATTTCTCACCTCCTCTCTTAGATGTTGTGCTTCTTCCGTAGATAAAGCCGTTCCTGTTTCTGAAGTCTTGGAGTAAATGTTGCCGTTCTCCACCTTGAAGCGAAGGTAGGGTATGCACATATGAAACGCCCACGAGGGCAAACAATCTCCAATAAAATCATCTACTAAAGTCTTGTATGCTCCTGCTAAAGTTCCTGCTGTTATTTCTGTTTCTAGCTTTTCGTAAAGCGTTGTACCTAGCTTAGGTAAAATATGAATGCGCTGCGCCTGTAACACATACGGCAAGAGCAAATCAATTGAAACATTTAAGTTGATTGCCGTGCTATCTTTTAGCTTCGCTTCTGATATAAATAATACGTATGCCATTTTATCTAGGGTTTAAAAATCCGTTATTCTTCATTCTCTTTGGTGCTTTTGCTACTAATCCACTATTTCTCTTTAATGTAAATCCTTCACTAAGTGCCTTTACATCTGATATTATTTGTTTACTATTAATATTAGACTTAGCATTTCTTAGTGGTGTTTTATAAACTTGCCTACTCCAATAATGATGGCAGTTACCTCCGCCCTTATAAAGCCATATACTATAAGTTGCACTTCTGCCTTTTGGTCCCCACCCTTTATTTACAGGCTTATTTGTCAATTGTAAAATATCTTCTTTACGATAAATCTTTCTAGCTGATGTCATTAATTTACAAAATTCTCTAGTCTCTCCCTCTTGACTTAAAGCGCCATCTTTAGTATAAACATATCTTACTTTGTAATAGTCATTATAAGAATCATTAACTCCATCTTGTGTACTTCTTTGATTAGGTCTTGCTGTTCCTGTTGAAGCTAGTTCTGTTTTCCCTTCAACTAATTTATTTAATTCAGCTTCAAAGTCAAAATCTTCATGTTCATCATTTACATTTTCTTCATCTACTATTTCCCAATCTTCAGGTATATCTTCACCAAATTCTTCAATAAACTTAGATAGTTCTGTTGCTTCTGAATGTTCTTTACAAGCCATATAAGCCGTTGTACCATCTAAATCATGTTCATGGTATCCCTCACATCCTAAAGTCTTTGCATGAGCTTCAGCTTCTTCTATTGTGCTAAAAACAGGCTTCCCATCTACCATTCCAACTTTGCTTAGTTTTACATCTTGTTCAACAGTATCTTCATTATCTAAAGGTTCAAGTCCGAGTTCTTCCCTAATTTCGTCAATTGTCATAACCTCTCTTATGGTCTTAGAATCAAATTGAACTGTTATAGGTTTAAGCTGCACAAAGTTTACAGGCATATCCATTAAATTGATTTGGAATATCTTTCTTAGCTGTTTTACTAATTGGTCTTGGAAAGGCTTTATGACAGTATTGAGATAAAAATTTGCAGCGTTGATAATTTCATCTGTATTGCTTGAGAAACCATTAGCAGTATCTATCCCCATGAGGGTCTTAGAAGTAACTCTGTGTCCTGAAAGGATGTTCGAGGTGAGGAGTTCTTGTAATGCCAAATATTGTTTGTCAAGGTCAGAAGGTGTTATTGCTTGTATTTCAGGAGTTCTAGTTTTATCATCGCTGAATGTAAGCACAAATTTGCCCGAATTGGTTTCTGAGCAAAATTTATCAGTAAGACTTTGCTCTATTTGAAAACGCTCCTCCTGACTCGGAATTCCATTAGCGAAGGAAATCATAAACGACCCTGCGAAGCCATTCGATATTGCATTGAGATGATACTCAGATATACGGCCATCTATAAGCGCCCAATTATTACAACTAACATAATCTGGTGTATAATATGAGTTCATATTAGGACTGTAAAGACCTGAGTACATTATTTGATTTGCTGAAGTCCTATCATTAGGATTAAAAGCAGGTACATAATAAGGCTTGTTAGTTCTAGTATTTGACCAATCTGCTGAGATGTAAAATCCTGTTGTCTTTCCAAATTCATCTGGTTTTGCACACCTTATTTTAGAAACATCTATGTGATAGACCTCAGCAATTCCTTGCGACCTATCCCTTGCATAAACTATGTTAAGAGCAAACGCTCCTTGTAGCTTAAAGTCAAAAGATAGTTTCTTTATAACTTCATGTAGGCTTTCATTTGAATTAGCTCTATCCATAAAGTTCTGAAGTTTCACTCTTGCTTCTAAGCCCCTATCATCTTCATCTTCTATGATTAAGTTTTCTCCTGCAATCATTTCTGCTGTAGAATTTACAATCGCAGCCGTTATGGAGCTTGAATAATAAAGATCAATAATAAATTGTGGATAGAGATTTCTCCACTCACCATTTGCATCTCCATATTCAATCCAATCTTTACCTCTTACTTCTGCAATTACAGGAGCTGTACTCGTTTCTAAATTGATGTTGATAATGTTGTCTTTCATAATTTTTTATTGTCCGTAATATATATAATTCGTTGAATCAGGAGCTTCCCTTTGTGTATATTGTACTTGTTCTGTTCCTGATTTTTCTGTTAAATTTAATATTCCTTTTGTTACTAATCCTTGCACCACTCCTTTGGTATCAGCAGCAGGAGATAATACTTGTGTTTCTGTAATAGGTGCATTGTCTTCTGATAGTGTTACTGTTCCTATCCAACTCACTTCATAGACTTCGTATTTCCAATGCCCCGCAGGAATAAGATTAACTAGACCTGTATATACATTCGGGGTTGCATTATAACGAAATTCAAATTTAGTGTATCTATTATATGTTGTTTGTGCAGATGCATATGCATAATCAATAGAACCATCCATATCATTTATAAACTTAAATAAATGTCTTATTTGAGTTGAAGCAACTGAAGTATCTAGGCGATTATCTTCTGTTGAAATATAAGTTATAAAAGTTGTTTCTGTAAATGCTTGTATCATTATACTATATAATAGAAAAACTATGTTTCTGTTTGGTTAGTATAAGAAAAAGGTGGCAGAAGCCACCTTAATCTAATGATAAACGCTAGGTTTCCCTAGATACGGTCAAGCCGCAACACCTTTATCAATACTGAAAGAAAAGAGGGCAAGAAGCCCTCCAATCAAGAAATATATGAAAACTACTAATTAGATTTATGAAACATCAGGGTTTCCTGCACCAAAATTAAATGCTGCATTGTCAAATGGTACAGTCGTATAATCCTCTACCATTGGGAATGGATTAGCCTCTAAGCCATCAAATGTTAGAGTATATCCGTTTCTATCCCCGAAGGCAGCGCCACTATCAATAGTACCTGCATTCATAGACATTCCATTAACAACACCTAGACCAACTATCACATCATGACCATTAGCTAATTGTGCGTTAAGTTGAGCAAATACTACCACTTGAGTTTGCCCTAATAATTTAATTTCGTTTTGGTCTTCTTTCGTTAGTCTATTAAGAACTATTGATACAGTTGGTGTGTAGAATATCGTTCCATTTTCCGTACTTCCTGTAATTGTTTCACTAACTGTTGTAGAACCTCTAGGAACTGAATATCTATAAAGAATATTAGAAGCCATTTCAATATCAGTTATCTCGGAATTAGTTACTACTATTCCTGTTCCATCTATCGGTGCAGTAAATTGGTCATAAACTCCAAAATAGATGTATTTAACTCCTCCTGATACTCGGTTGCAATCAAGTCCCCTTCCTTTTGTTAAAGCTGTACATGCCATGTTATTTTATTTTTTAAGGGTTAAAAAGTAGGGAGTTTTTACACTCCCTTCTTTATGTTATTTACGATTGTCTTACAATATCAGCTCCTGTTCCTGTTTGAACACCCGCAGAGTATCTAGCAACTAATCTCATGTTATCAGAACCATCTAAAGCAGCCATGTCCATCAAAGTAATTCTAGTAGCATCTGAAAGCAAGTCAGTTCCGAAGAACATGTTTGATTTTTGAGCTATTACAACTGTATTTACAGTCATACCGTTACATACAGCGATTTTATACCCTTCAAACATTGGTACGTAATCACCATTCATATTGTAAGCATTAACATATCCTAAAGTAGATACTGCTCCAATGTAGTATTGGTAAGTTTTTTGATTCATGTAAATATGTAAATCTTCTTTTCCTAATACTGCTGCAGGAATAGCTGCAACTGCAGCTTGTAAGTTAGCAATAATATTACCTGCTGTATAAGCTCCTGTAGCTGCATCCTGTACAACTGTTCCATCAACTAATGGTAATAATAATCCTGTTGCAGCTCCCTGAAATCCATTGAATTTTCCTGCTACAGCAGTACCATCCCAAATTGAATCTTCAGTTGCTTCTGCTATGATTTCACCCATATAAGAAATTACATAGTCATCAAATGATGCAGGTGGTGGTGCTCCTGCTCCTGCTCTCATTTGTAACGCTTCCCATGAGTCTAGTAGAGTCGACTTGCATAAGTCAAGATTAACTTGTAGATTCTTAGGCTCAAGAACTTTTTCAGTTAACGCTAATGTTCCTGCTGAAGTGAAGTCACACGTTGCGTCAGCTACTGCTGATACTGTGTTATTCATCGCTTGTATATTACTTTTGTATTTGATATTTTCTATCATCGTTAAGTAATCTAACGAGTTTGATGCTTTTAACGCAGCGCTGATGTAGAATCCTGCTGCCTTACCTGCAAAGTTTGATGTTGTAGTAAACGCCATTTTTTTTGTTTTTTTTAGTTATTAATATTTATTTAAGTTGTATAAGAATTTCTCCTGCTTAGTCATTCTTTTAAAATCTTGTGCTGTAGGAGTAGGTCTTTCCGAACTAAATTTATTTGTGTTAATCGGAGCATCAGCAGGACTTTCTGCTAATTCCGTTTTAAGTTTTTCATTCTCAGCTTTTATTGCTTCAACTTCTTCTGCTGAAAATTCTACTGTTTCTGTAGTTTTAATAGACTTAGGTTTATCAGATACTTCTTCAGTAGCCATTTCTTCAACCTCATCATCACCACCTTCTTTCTCTCTTTTAAGGTCAGCTACCGCATCCTCTAGATTCTGAATCCGTTTCTCCATTCCAGCCCAGTCTTCAACGTCAGCTTCTTCTTTTCTATCATCATCTTCAGGAGCTAATTCAACTGATTCTTCTGATAATTCTTCTTCTTCTTCAACTTCTTCTGTTTCTGATTCAATCACTTCAGCTACAATTCCTTCTTCTTCTACTCTGAAAGAAACTCCTGTATCTGTTTTGTACGTTCCAACAGGAAGTAATATTGTAGTTCCATCTTCCGTTAATACCGAGATGTCCACTCCTGCTTCTAATTCTTCAGCAGTTGATACAAAGATAGTTCCATCTTCGCTTTTAGACTGCCAAGCTAATGTAACTTCTTCTTCTTTTTTGTTAAGACCAAGAGCTACTAAAATTTGTTCTTTTAAATCCATAGTAATTTTTTATTTATAGTGAGTTTGTATTATATAATAGATAAATTGCTTATCCGTTTGATTTTGTGATGATTTCATTTAAAGCCTTTAGTATTTCTTCATCAGTTGGTGCTTTTTCTGACATTGTTTCCATCTTATCTGTAAAGTAACCTTCAATTGAAAGTCCTTTAAGTTCACCATCTTTTATCTTATTCCAAAGGTCATTATTTGAGATAGATAATTTAACCATCCAAGTTCCTTTAGGAAGTGAAAATCCGTAAAGAGTAGATTTGTCCATTTTAGGGTCTTCTATAATCCAAGATTCTACAGTCAATACTCCTGACACTCTATCTTGGTGTTCATAGGTAGCTTTGTGATGATTGTTATGTTTTAAATATAATTCAGATGCCTTACGTACTGTTTCAGGGCTAAAGTAAACATAGTAGTCTGAATCGGTGTTAGGATCATATCTAAATATCTGCTTGTTAGGAATAAGTGCAGGACTAACTAGCATTCTCTTTTCTTCATCTATCTTAGCGAAAGTCAAGTTGTTTTTCTCTTTACCAAAGAAGACAAAGTCTTGCTCTATTGCAGGACTAGATACTAAGCTAATAGCATCAATTGCCAACTCTTGATTTTCATCATTTATTACAAGTTCTACAATAGATGTAGTTTTTTCGTAATAATCTTTGTTAGCTTCTTCACATTCAGCTATAGAGTCGTACTGGCATTCTCCAGTCTTTCCCCATTTTACTTTTCCGTTTTCGCATTCTTCACAAGGCATATTATATTATAGATTTTTAGTTAGTTTATTTGATTTTTAAATTGTAGCTCTTCTTCTAATGTTAGCAAGTTGGTTCTGAGACGAGGTCATTTCGTCAGTAATTACAAAAGCACGGAGTGGCTCTGGAGCAACTCCACCGCCTAAATTAAATTCGCCTGACATCATTTGAGGTGCAGGAGCTTGAGGTGTAGCACCTCCTCCTGCTGATCCACCACCACCATCACCAACAGGAGTAGATAATATTTTCTGGACATTAGCAAGACCTGCTGCTATTACTGTTGCTGCTGTTACAAAACCAAGAGTTCCACCCTGAGCAAAAGCCTTATTCGCCCCTACATAAGTATCTACGATAGCTTGACCTACTGCTAGTTCTTTACTTTCCCCTGCTAGACTTCCTAAAGCCCCTGCAAGACCTGAATACGCTTGTATTTGATTATTTAAATTTTCTCTTACTACATCTGTTTCTGCTTTATTTGTTGCCTTAGTATTTTTTACAGCATCATCTTGTATTTTCTTTTTATCTTTTGCATATTGCTCATCAATAGCTGTTGTATCCATTCCTGCTTTCCTAGCCATTTCTAGCTGCATTTCATAAGAGTTTTTTAATTCTTCTAACTCTAATGCCATACCTTCAAGACTTGCATTTGTTACTTCTTTTTTTACTTCGCCTAGTTCTTTTT
>VTLG01005058.1_pt1 | contig 10466 bp, 14 predicted proteins | sample 4694571 | NCBI WGS metagenome assembly VTLG01 (sample SAMN12604809, study PRJNA352737) | marine metagenome | biome: ENVO:00000447; feature: ENVO:00000209|ENVO:00000569|ENVO:01000036; material: ENVO:00002151; isolation source: viral sequences binned using virsorter ... | reverse complement strand
GTTGATTTTATGTCTGATAAGACCCATATATGGAAGTTTGAGGATGGATTTGGGGATAAGTTTACCACTTGGTTAGGTGGCATATTGGGGGTTGACTTGGAGTTTGACCCTGCTATAAAGTACAATACTCAGGCAGACGAGCATAACAAGCTTAAATTGACCCCTGAACTTATACATAATCTAAGAGACCTCTATAGGAAGGACATTGAGCGATTCTATCCCGAATTGGCAACACCATTCGAAGAAGGAACCTAAACGGACCTTAAAACCACAAGCACTGCGCCAAGCGAAAGCAAGGCTACAGAATATTAAGAAGCGTTATATGAGACCCACCAAGAGTGGGTCTTCTAGTATCATAGGTATATCAAACGAAAATACGGATGGCAGTACAGCAAGAAATCAAGTCACAACTAGCAAAGTTGCTTGCTACTGAGGATATCGTTGTAGAGCATAAGCAGGTAGAGTCTGCTCAGTTTAATGTTCGCACTCGTGTTCTTATTCTTCCTCTTTGGGAAAAAGCAAGTAATGATGTGTATGATATGTTAGTTGGTCATGAAGTAGGACATGCTCTCTTTACACCTGATGAGGAATGGTGGTTAGAGTATGATATTCCTCAGACTTTTGTAAATGTTGTAGAGGATGCAAGAATTGAAAAGTTGATGAAGCGTAAATATATGGGACTTGTCAAAAGTTTCTATAAAGGATATAGTGAGTTACATGATAAAGATTTCTTTGAGTTAGATGGTGAAGATATTAATAGTCTTAATCTTGCTGATCGGGCTAATTTACATTTTAAACTTTGTTCGATCCTTCCTATATCTTTTTCGTCTACTGAAAAACCGATTATCGATTTAATCCATGATTGCGAAACGTTTACTGACACCTTATCCGCAGCAGAAGCGTTATATACATTCTGTAAGCAGGAGCAGAAAAAAGACTCCACGGAAAATAAACTGGAAGCCCAACAAGATGCTTTCTCTGATATTGAAAGTTCTGGGAATTTCAGTATTGACGATGTTGGCGATAATACTTCTTCCCTTCCTGACACTGGTAGCAATGCTGATGTGGAAGATAGGATCGATAGTACTGATAATTCTTCTGGGGTGGATGATTCTAGTGATTCTTTAGAAGTTCATACTGTTGATAGATTGGAGAGTAAACTTCAAGGTCTTGTAAATCTTGATGGAATTGAAAATGTTTATGTTGAGCTTCCTAAGGTTGATCTTGATACTACTATTATTACAAATGAAGAAGTTCATGAAGAGATTGATAATGATTGGGAACATCAACAGGGGTTATGGGAAAAAAGTTCTATTCCTATGAGTCTTAAATTTGATGAGGTAGATGCTGATTATGTACAGTTTAAAAGAGAGGCACAAAAGGAGGTAAGTTATCTTGTCAAAGAATTTGAGTGTAAAAAATCAGCTAGTGCGTATGCTCGTGCTTCTACAGATCGCACGGGGGTTCTCGATACAACGAAGCTTCAGACATATCGATTCAATGAAGACTTATTTAAGAGAGTTACTGTCCTTCCTGACGGGAAGAACCATGGATTGATTTTTATATTAGATTGGTCTGGGTCTATGCAATATGTTCTGCAAGATACCTTGAAGCAATTATATAATTTGTTGTGGTTCTGTAAGAAAGTTCAGATTCCTTTTGAGGTTTATGCTTTTACTAATGAGTGGAATCGTAATGAAGTAGCACCAAAAAAAGCAGAACATAGAGAAGGGGTATTGGTAATTGATGATGAATTTAATTTGATGAACTTGTTTAGTAGTAAAGTAAATGCTAAAACATTAGAACATCAAATGTTGAATATTTGGAGGATTGCTACTTCTTTTAAACAAGCAACTATGTACACCTATCCCCAACGTTTAATTCTTTCAGGAACTCCTCTTAATGAATCTTTAATTTCTCTTCATCATATTATTCCCAAATTTCAAAAGGAGAATGGTGTTGAGAAAGTTCAATGCATTGTCTTAACTGATGGTGAAGCAAATGGACTTCCTTATCATAAAACAGTTCAGCGTCATTGGGAGTCAGAACCTTATTTGGGACGTCGTAATGTTAATCCAGACCGCACATTTTTAAGAGATCGTAAGTTGGGTAAAATTTATAAGTTTGGATATTACTGGCATGAATTTGCAAATGTTATGTTGAAGAATTTAAAGGATAGGTTTCCATCTATTAACTTCATTGGGATTAGAGTTCTTGCTAATAGGGATGCAAAACAGTTTATAAGGATGCATCATGGTGAAGATGAAAAATTATTGACTGATTGGAGAAAGACTAAAACCTTTACTATTAAGGATTCTGGTTATGATTCATACTTTGCATTGTCTGCTAATTCTCTAGCAGAAGATGCTGAGTTTGATGTGGATGAGGGTGCAACAAAAGGTCAAATTAAAAGGGCATTTGTTAAGTCTCTTAAGACCAAGAAACTAAATAAAAAAGTCCTTGGAGAGTTTATAGAGTTGGTAGCATGACGGATAATGTTCCTTATGATGATTCTAATTGGAGAGAGGAATCTAAACCCTATACTCAAAGTAAACTTCAATTAGAAGTACTTGAAAATGGTCCTAGAAGTCTTGCTCAGTCATGGATGATGCAAGCTATGAAGAATCAATGGAAGAAAAGGAATGGATATAAAGATCCTGAACCTCCTGATTGTTCATCATCCCTTGAGGAATGGAATGAGAGTGTAAAGAAATATTTCAAAGAGGATAAAAAATAAATTAATGACCTCTTTTCCTTTATAATATGGTTATTGAAACAAACACATTATGCCTTTTGCTATTAAAATGACTGAGGAGGAAATTATTCAAGGATTGAAACACAACTACGGTGTAGAATTTACTGCTGCTGATGTAAAAGGATTCTGTGCAATGAATGATATTGCTTATCAGACAGTAACTAAGAAGATAGAGAGATTTAAAGTTGGTCGTGGTAAATGGAATTTACAATTAACACCAAAAGTAGTTGAGAATATTGAGAATTCTTTTGCTGCACCTGCTGTTGAGCCTAAATTAGAACAGAACCTTATACCAGAAACAGATGATACCTTCGTCAACTTTGGTCCTTTTAGTGATATTAAGACCATTCTCAAAGCCGGTATGTTCTATCCTACATTCATTACTGGCCTTTCAGGCAATGGTAAAACGTTCGGTGTCGAACAAGCCTGTGCTCAACTCAAGCGAGAACTAATCCGTGTCAACATCACAATCGAAACTGACGAGGACGACCTTATTGGTGGGTTTCGCCTTATTGATGGTAACACTGTATGGCATAATGGACCAGTTATCGAAGCACTGGAAAGGGGAGCTGTCCTCCTTTTAGATGAAATTGATTTAGCATCTAATAAGATTCTGTGCTTACAACCTATCCTTGAGGGTAAAGGAATATTCCTTAAAAAGGTTGGTAGGTTTGTTTCTCCTGCAAAAGGATTTAATGTTGTTGCGACTGCTAATACAAAAGGTAAAGGATCCGACGACGGTAGATTCATTGGTACTAATGTATTAAATGAAGCATTCCTTGAAAGATTTCCTGTAACCTTTGAGCAGGACTATCCATCTCCAAATATAGAAACAAAGATTCTAGGAAGGGTTGCTTCTCATTTAGGAGTTACTGATATTGATTTCTGTAAGAGATTGGTAGATTGGGGTGACATTATTCGTAAGACCTTCTATGATGGAGGGATTGAAGAGATTATTAGTACTCGTCGTTTAGTTCACATCTTACGTGCTTATTCTATTTTTAATGATAAAGCAAAATCAATTAAGGTTTGTATTAATAGATTTGATGATGAAACAAAACAGTCATTCTTAGAATTATATGATAAAGTAGACGCTGATTTTAATCTTGACAATAAGGAGGACTGATGTTATGGTTAATGCATGGAGTTTATTGTATGAAGAACTTAATGGTACTATGGATGAAACTTATCCTATTAAGAAGAGGGATAAAATGACTGATAAGAATAAAGAAGATGTAACAGTTTTTGGTGGGAGTGCTGCTGACACTGTTAATTTTACAAGTGATGGTGTTGGTGCAGCTGACACTATAAGCTTGGATTTGGGTGAGATTGGTAATGATGTGATTACCTTTGGTGTAGAGAATAGTTCAGATACGCTGAATATTGGTACTCATCTTCCGGGAGGAATGGGTAGTGATCACATTGATTTTAGTGGTTTTGCTGGAACTGCTTATGATGATAATCAGTATTATGTTGATGGGTATGATCCCTATCCGACATATGTTGATACTATGAGTCCAGTTCAATCAGATTTGGATGAAGTATATAAGTTTGAGTTTGAATCTACTCGTACAGAAAAAGAGACTGCAGAATGGGAAAGAATAGAAAAGCCAAAACCAAATCTAAAGAATGGATCAACTCAAAAGTATGAAGAAGATAAAGGTATTGCGGATCTTAAGTCTTATGTGGCTTCCACATATCAAGGACATTATACGAATGAGAATTCAGATGTGCAGACCCTCGATCTTATTCATTCTGTAGGTGATGCGGAATCTTTCTGTCGTTCTAATGCACTTAAGTATTTAAGTCGTTATGATAAGAAGGGATCTGCAAAAAATGATATACTAAAGGCAATGCATTATTGTTTGTTACTTTACTACTTCAGCGGCAACACTCAAGAACCTGATTACACTAACACTCGTTATGAAACTTTCTGATTCAACACTTTCACTGCTTAAGAACTTTTCGACTATTAATCAATCAATACTTTTTAAGGCAGGAACTAAACTTCGTACTATTAGTGTGATGAAGAATATTCTTGCAGAGGCAACTATTTCTGAAGAGTTGCCTCAAGACTTTGGCATTTATGATTTAGGACAGTTTCTTAATGGAATGGGTCTTCATCAAAGTCCTGAGTTGGATTTCCAGAATGATAATCATGTGGTGATCAAAGAAGGAAAGATGCGTTCTAAGTATTTCTTTGCTGATCCAAATGTAATTATTACTCCACCTGATAAACCAATTGAACTTCCTAGTGAGGATGTTACATTTGAATTGAGTACTGATCAATTAGATAAGTTACTTAAAGCAGCAGCAATTTATCAACTTCCTGATTTATCGGTGGTTGGTGAGAATGGTGCAGTAAAACTTCTTGTACGTGATAAGAAGAACGATACTTCAAATAGTTTTTCTATTGCTGTGGGTGATACTGAATCTGAGTTTTCCTTTAACTTTAAGGTAGAAAATATTAAGATTCTCCCAGGGACTTATCATGTAGTTGTATCACAGAAACTTTTGTCAAGATTTAGTGCTAAAAATTATGATTTGACATATTACATAGCATTAGAACCTGATTCTACATTCGGATGAGGAAAATAGATCCTAGTGAGTATATGGTTGATGGATGGGATCAACAAGGTACTCCAACGTATAAAAGAGGTTCCCTTCATAATAAAGTAGGGATGTGGATTATGTGGACATACTATGTTTTGTTTGCAGGGATGTTTATTAGAGGTCTTATTGTATTTTTAAATCGATGAGAGATGAATTTCTTTGGGTTGAAAAGTATCGACCTAAGACCATTGAGGATTGTATTCTCCCAGAGGATATAAAAAAAACCTTTAAAGATTTTCTAAATAAGGGTGAAGTGCCTAATCTACTTCTTTCTGGTCCTGCTGGATGTGGAAAGACAACAGTAGCAAAAGCACTTTGTGCTGAACTTGGAGTAGATGTTTATGTCATTAACGGATCAGACGAAGGACGGTTCCTTGATACCGTCAGGAACAATGCAAAGAACTTCGCATCTACAGTCTCTCTTACAAGCGAGTCGAAGCATAAAGTCATCATCATTGACGAAGCAGACAATACCACTCCCGACGTACAGCTCCTCCTTAGAGCGTCTATTGAGGAATTCTCAGGAAACTGCAGATTTATTTTTACCTGCAATTACAAAAACAAAATCATCGAACCGCTCCATAGCAGATGTGCCGTCGTTGAGTTTGGAATTAAAGGAAAACAAAAACAAGAAATTGCAGCAGCCTTCTTCGGGAGACTTGTCTCCATCTTGGACACAGAACGGATTGAAGCTGATAAGAAAGTCCTCGCAGAACTCATCAACAAACACTTCCCTGACTGGAGAAGAGTCTTAAATGAATGTCAAAGATATTCTGTCAGTGGAAAGATAGATACTGGTATACTTGCTCACTTTAGTGATGTAAAAGTAAATGATCTCATTAAAAACCTCAAGGAAAAGAACTTTAAGGAAGTTCGTAAATGGTGTGTCAATAACTTGGACAATGATCCTGCTGTATTGTTGCGCCGTATTTACGACAATCTTTCATCTTCCCTTGTACCTAGCTCCATTCCTGCTGCTGTTCTTATTATTGCTAAGTATCAGTACCAAATTGCCTTCGTTGCCGACCAAGAAATAAATTTACTTGCATGTTTAACTGAGATAATGGTAGAGTGTGAGTTCAAATGATTGAGAAGTATATTATACTTTCACTACTTTATCTCGAATGGTTCACGCAGAAACTTTTGTGTTTGCCTTATAAACTTTATATTAAATTTGATTACTGGAATTTTAATCGTAAATTACCAAAATGAGTCTTCAGGACTACATTAAAGAACCTAGAAAGGATTGGTCAAATAAAGAATGGTTACAACATGCTTATGTACAGATGCATAATCCTTGGATAAGTGAAGAAGATAGGGAGTATTGGAGAGATAAAGCTAGAGAATTGCAGAATGGATAATCTTCGTCAATTATTTGCTACACCAATTCTTCAATCTTATCTTCCAGTACAGGATAAGATATTAAAGTTTGTAGAATCTCAAGAGTTTACATATCATGGGAATGGATATATGACTCATGAGAATTTTTTAGACCATCCACAAATGTCATCTATAAGGGAATGTATAACTGAACGAGTCGGGGATTTTCTTTATGGTGATTGTGGTATTGCATATAAAATGGAACTAGAGTTAGTAACTTCTTGGGTTAATCTACATAAGAAAGGAAATTGGGGACACTTACATTCTCATTACAACTCTGTAGTAAGTGGTGTTTGGTATCTTTCAACAACTCCAGAATCTGGTGAGTTTATTATACATCCAGATAATAAACTGTTTGGAAACTTGCTAGATTTACCTAGAAGGGTGTATAATGAATTTAATGGAGATCAGTATGTTTTTACTCCTACAAATGGCGATCTCCTTATTTTCCCTTCTACTATGAAGCATAGTGTTACAGCTAATAAATGTGACATACCTAGATTTTCTCTTGCGTTTAATTATATGATAAGAGGAGATCTTGTTTCTGGTAAACAAACTAAAGTTAGATTATGAGTAAAAAAACAGAAAAACTAAGAGCACAAGTTAAATCTCGATGGTATTATATTTTCTGGGGAACTTGTACCGTAGCAGTATGTGCTGGACAGGTTTTGGTGGGAAGTGGTTTTCGTAGAATGGCAGAGAGTTTGGATAGGGTATTAGATGCTCCCATACAAATGGATATAGGTATTCCTCGTCGTCATCCTATGATGGTTCCTGACTATGAAGAAGAAGGATTGTATCATCCCACTGATCCTCCTCAAAGAATATATTAATGAAGAAAGATCCTCGTAAAGCATTGAAGACCCCTCTGAGATACCCTGGAGGTAAGTCCAGAGCAGTAACTAAGATGGATCAGTATTTCCCTGATCTAAGAAATTATGTTGAGTTTCGTGAACCTTTTCTTGGTGGAGGAAGTGTAGCACTACATATTAGTAAGAAGTATCCTCATCTAAAGATTACTGTTAATGATCTTTATGAACCACTTGTAAACTTCTGGAGTAATCTTCAGATGTTTGGAGTTGAAATGAAGGATCAACTATTAGATTATAAACTTACGCATAATGACCCTGATTCAGCAAGAGAACTATTCAATAATTCCAAGGATATATTGGGGAAGACTAATAACTCATCCCTTGACCGCGCTGTGGCTTTTTATATTGTCAATAAGTGCAGTTTTAGTGGTCTCACTGAGAGCTCTAGTTTTTCATCTCAAGCTTCCAGGAGCAATTTTTCAGTCAGGGGGATTGAGAAATTACCTGGATACTCAGAAATAATTTCTAATTGGAATATAAATGGATATTCCTATGAATATCTAATGGAAACTAATATGCATGATGGTATATTCATGTATCTAGATCCTCCTTATGATATAAAGGATAATCTTTATGGTAAGAAGGGTTCTATGCATAAGAATTTTGATCATGATAAGTTTGCTCAGGATTGTGATGAGCATAGTATTCCAATGATGGTTAGTTATAATTCAGATCAACTTGTTAGAGATAGATTCAAAGGTTGGAATGCTGCTGAGTTTGATTTGACTTATACAATGCGTTCAGTTGGTGAGTATATGAGAGAACAGAAGGCAAGAAAGGAATTATTATTAATGAATTATGGTAATGAGTCGGAGGCGATTGCTGCATGACAGATCGTGAAAAATTAGACAAACTTCGTTGGAGGACTAATCAGAAGTCTGAGAATATTGTCTTTTATTCTTATAAGATGAGTGAGCATGATCATATTAATGATCATGAATTTAAACGTCTTAATCATAGTATAAAATCTCTACGAGAATTTAATAATGAAATATGTGTTTATCTTTTTTGCGACAAGCCTAATCTTGTTCCCGATCATTTTAAGTCTGAATATTCTGTTCTCTTAAGACCATTTGTTCAGGGATTTGATCATGATATGTTGAGTGCATGGTCAATTCATAGATGGTATAATCTTAAGTCTTTTCATAGAAAGGACTGTAATATTCTTTATTTGGATTCAGATACTATCTTTTATTATGATGTTCAGTATCTTTTTGATACTTATTGTTATTATGATGTTTATGGTAGAGAGGAATTTGGATTTAGATTTGACCCTAATACAGGTGGGGGTAAGAATATAAGAGTATCTTTAGATAAGGTTGATGAGGCTATCTATGATTTAGGTGGAAGAGGTGCCATATACAAATATTGTTGTGGTGTGATGATGCTTAATAATAATGTTCATAATTATATAATTGATAGTCTTGATGACTTAAGTGGGTTGATGAATGACTTTAAGAGGAGAGAACAGTTTTATCCTATCCCTAATCCAAGGATAGTAGATCAATATGCAATCTGGACTATTCTAAGTCGTCTTGAGATAATGGGTGGATTATTTGGATGCCAGGATGTTACTATGGGATATAAAGAACAGAAACATCAAGAGCATTTTAATCCAGTTGTGCTACACTATACTACTAAAGGAGAACAAGAACTTGCTAAATCTGATGAGAAATATAATGATCTTATTAGGGATGTTGACGCACTTGCTGGAGATATAGATCCTTATAGTAAAGTATGACAGAACTTAAAGATTGGTTAAATTCTATTAATTTTAATAAGAATAATCTTACTGAAGAGGATCCTTCTGTCATTAAGGATTATCCTCCATACATTGTTAATCGTTGTTTAAGTGGACATTTAGATTGTATTATGTTTGCTAATGAAATGAATAGGTATCCTAACCTAGACAAAGACATGCAATATAGTTTTTATCTAAATACACTTAGGAAAAAGAAGAGATTTTCTCCCTGGCTCCGTAAGGAAAAAGTCACGGACCTCCAAAGTGTGAAACAATACTATGGTTATAGTAATGAGAAAGCGTCTCAAGCACTGAAAATTTTATCAAAACAACAACTGGACTACATTAAACAAAGACTTGAAACTGGAGGAGCGAAATGACTAGTACGGTAGAACCGGAAGTCAAGTGGTCGCAAGACCAAATGGTTGAGGTTACTCTTAATGAACCTGATGATTTTTTAAAGGTTCGTGAGACTTTAACAAGAATTGGTGTAGCATCAAGGAAAGAGAAAAAACTTTATCAGTCTTGCCATATACTGCACAAGCAGGGAAGATATTACATCGTTCATTTTAAGGAATTGTTTGCTCTTGATGGTAAACATGCCAATCTTACTTTAAATGATGTACAAAGACGTAATAGAATTACTCGTCTTCTTGCTGATTGGGGACTTATTGCTGTAGTAAAAGCAGATTCTATTTCTGACATCGCACCTTTAAATCAAATTAAGGTTTTATCTTATAAAGATAAAGGTGACTGGATTTTAGAACAGAAGTACAATATTGGGAAGAAAGGTAAAACATCTGAAGAATAATGGTTAACACTATATTATTAATCCTTTTAGTGATTGTAAATTACACTAATTTTTATTTTACACATATTAGGTCGCGTAAACCGAAAAAATTCTTACGGGAACCATCACCCATCTTTAAGCGTTATCGTGTATAATTAGTTATGTCGCCGAAAGGGACATCACAACACAACTCGCTTAGTAAAGGAGCTACAATCATGGGTACACTAGCCAGGTATCATGCTGCAAATCTTCCAGAACTCTTTGAGAAGATTTCTAGGAACAGCATAGGAATGGATGACTATCTCAACCGATTCT
>VTLG01017259.1_pt1 | contig 10467 bp, 12 predicted proteins | sample 4694571 | NCBI WGS metagenome assembly VTLG01 (sample SAMN12604809, study PRJNA352737) | marine metagenome | biome: ENVO:00000447; feature: ENVO:00000209|ENVO:00000569|ENVO:01000036; material: ENVO:00002151; isolation source: viral sequences binned using virsorter ... | reverse complement strand
ATTAATATTAATTTTTTTATTGACATGATTCACATTCTCCCGTGTCGTCAACGACGACACCACCACCTTCATAGGTAGAGTCTTCTTCTCTATTCCCACAGTCACAGTTGGTACATTCACCACTTTCGGCGTTTGTGCAGTGACACATCTTATTACATTTTTTACACCATCGTTCAGTCATTTTTTTTGTCCTCTAGTTTAGAGTAATGATAATCATAACTCCCTGCTTCATGTTCATCTGTAATCCATTTTGAAGTATTTTCAACAGACCAAGTCTTAGTATTGACCAGTCTATTAATTAATTGTTCTGATGGATTTGCAGCCAGAGAAGGATCAAATGCCCTTAATCTATTGTTTGGCTGTATTGCATAATTGCCATCATCTAATTCTATTACATGACCGCACTTATGTTGGTCGGGTTTCTCGGCATAGCCGAAGTTTAATTCGTTAGGATCCCCCGAGCACCAATCAATGGTGAATAAGTATGTTCCTTCCCTTTTAACTTTGCGTCTGGAAATGTATGACATCTTAGATCCAGACAGTTGAAAAAAAGTCGTAACCCCAAAGTTATAACTGAAAGAGTCCCACATTACCAGCTCATTTAATGGTAATTCTTTTACCCCTGGTTTTTTACAAAAAGCAGATATAGGCGCTCTCCACCATAGTCCTCCATCTGTCATTAAATAATGAAATAAGGGAACCTGATTAGGTAAGGAGGTTACTCCGAATACCACACATTCAAAATATTTATCGTGGGAATCTTTTTGATCGCGTAGATAGTTACCTCTAACGTAGCATTCTATGATGGGTATGTTAGCGTTGAGATAGGCCATAATTCAGAGAATCCTTACAGTGCTGCGATTATCAAAATTACAACTACAACACCTGCACCAATCACCATTTTTCTGTGATCTTTCCACATGTGTTCAATTGCTTCTCTTATCATTTCCATAGTTTCCTCCTGGTTAATCGTAAATGTCGCCCCAATTATCACCGACCTCATAGTCTACTTTATTGGGAACTTCAAGTGTAACAGCATTTTCCATAATCTCAATAATTTTTTTAGCCTCTTCATCCCCTGTAATAGAGACAGCTAATTCATCATGTATCTGAATATGGGGAATGACTCCTTCTTTATACAGTTCCAACATAGACTTTTTAGTCATATCAGCCGCACTTCCTTGAATTAATTTATTTAATGCTTTGTAAGTATAGGCACGTCTAATCCCTGGTCCATGTTCCCTGAGTGCATCTTCGTGGGGCATAGCTTTATGCATCCCAAAACTATTTGGTTCCCATAAATGGAATCTACAAAGTCGTCCTAGTAAAGTTCTTATCTGCCCCCGATCCTGAGCTCTGTTGGAAGCTTTCTCCATAAGTTGTTTAACAAAAGGTACTTTACCATGGTAGGTGTTAAAAAGATCAGCTGCTTTCTCTTTAGTTACTCCGAGTTCTGCTTGTAATTTTGCTTTACCCATACCATAAAATAATCCTAAGTTAATTGTCTTGGCTTGGGATCGAGGTATCTCGGCCATGTCAGCTACGGTCTGGTGAAAATCTGCTTTAACATTATCATTATAAGCATCGACTACTTCATAAACGGACGGAAGTTTATAGAGTGATGCATAGTGTACAACTAGTCGTGGCTCCTGCTGATTATAATCAAAGCATCCCCATTTACAGCCTTCTTCTGGTATAAATAATGATCTTATTTTAGGACCTAGATCCTTATTTCTGGCAGGAATCTGCTGAAGGTTTGGGTTCTGGTAAGAAAATCTTCCGGTGACAGTGCCTCCTGTCTGTGATCTTAATTGATTTATTTCTGCATGGATTCTGCCATCGTGTTCATATCTTAAGATAGAATCTATAAAAGTGGTATGAGCTTTGTTTATTTCTCTCGCTTTAGCAATCATATTAACAACAGGATGTTTATGTTCCTGTAAAAAATTTTTAGTAAATGATGGGGCTTCAGTTTTTTCTGTGCGTGGGTACTCTATCTTTAGCATATCAAATACATTAGCCACTGATCGTGCTGCCCAGATCTGTGTGTCAATATTTGTTTCGCCTTTTATTTTATGTAATAAATCTTGTTCTGCTTTCTTAAATTCTGTTTTCATTGTATGAGCTCTTTCGATATCTACACGCACACCTTTAAATCTCATATCCACAAGACAAGGGAAGAGTTCTGTTTCTAAATCAAATATGTCTTCCAGGTCCTGGTTAATAATTTCTTTTTTCAACTCTTGCCACAGACCAAAGGTTACTTCAGCATCTCGTTCTGCATAGGATCCAACATGCATAGCAGGAAGTTTGTACATTTCAGCTTTAGGATCTATTCCCCATTCTTCGGCAGCTTCTGCTAGTGCTCTTTCATTTTTTCCGTATCCTAAATAATGCCAAGATAAACTATTAAGATCATATCTAAATCTATTTTCATCAGTAACCGCTGATGCAATCATGGTACAGACAATATCTCCGTTAATTTTAAAGCCCATAGACTTTAACCAACAGACATCGTACATAGCGTTGTGAAAAATTTTTGTTGAAGTAGACTCTAAAATATCTTTTAGCCAGTGTAAAACTTTTACTTCATCCATATTACCGCCGCCTTCATGAGCAATAGGAAAGTATCCTTTGTAATGTTTGGTAGCAACAGCGATACCAATTACTTCGCCATTACCAATGATAGAGCCAGATCCTTTTTTAATTAGGTCTGGGTCTCTTGTTTCTAAGTCGATTGCAATTTCATCTACCTGTCGTAGGTCTGGAAATTCTGTGGGTTTAACCCATTCAGTCTGTGCTTCAAACTTAGGTATCTTCATAGATTTCCTAGCAAAAAATAACAATACAAACAGAGTAAAGTTATTAACAACATATAGTGAGGAATATGAGAAGGTTCTTTCAAGAGTAATCCCTTTCAATAATCATATCTATAAAATGTTTTGCTTTCAGTAAGTCTTCCTTTCCATTCTTCATACTGTGTCGAATGATATATTTTATAACGCATCCTTCTGGATAAAGCAACTTATTATCGATCACAAATTTACTTGGTTGAATTTTAAATTTCTGATAATGTGATCCGCCAATTTGTTTATCCCAAACTTTCGATGTCATATCCTTTTGCCTCCTTTTTTGCTGCCATGATATATAAATTTTGTGACGTTCGTGTGACCCCTACATACCAGACCCTGTTTTCTTCATCTTCTTTTTCAAGACTTTTGTCCACAGCTTCTCTGATGGTTTTAGTATTGTCCAAAATGAGTAAAACGTTTGTGGCTTCTCCACCTTTGGCAGAATGTATTGTGGATAACTGTACTCTTGCATCTTTGGATAATTTTTCTCCAGAACTTAATATCTTTCGTATATATAAACACTCCTCATAATCCCCTACAAATACATCAAACCAGTTGACGGTTTTGTCGTATGTCAGATCTGCTAAGTCATACATTTTTTCTTCTGTTGGAGTGAAGTCCATACCAGTGCATTCAATAATGTCTTTGACTTCGGATAAAGACAATAGTTCACCTTTTTGCCACCGGGTGTAGTTTAGAATACTTCTAAACAAAGTAGCCTTAAAACTTTTTCTACCTTTTATTTGAAAATAAATTCCCATATCTTTTAGAATTGGTTTAATTTTATTGAGTCTATCGTTTGTTCGTGCGAGAATTAACCAGTCTCCTTCGGACAGAGGAACATCTTCGATCGAAGTTATATGATCTACAAATCCTTCTTCTTCCCTCGCTTTCCAATGCTTTCTGATTCTACGTTCGTCAGGAATTCTCTCTAAAATCTTATGGGCGATACTTTGGACATGTTTAGGGACCCTGTAAGATTGTGGCAAAATAATGTCTTTTTTGGTTGAAATATTTTGAAATTTTTTAACATCTGCGCCGGCCCAGCCATAAATAGCTTGATCATCGTCTCCTGCTAATATAACATACTTGGAATTTTGCCTTATAATATCTACCATTTTCCACTGTACAGGTGATAAATCCTGAGCCTCATCAATAAAAACGATGTCATATTTCGGACACAATTCGGACACATTGAACTGTTCGATCATATCAGTGAAATCACGTAATTTAAAAGAGGTTTTATAATTATCTACTTCAGCGTCTAAAATATGTAATAAATTTTTTTCTAATTCATAGGAATACATGCCGGTATTATATTCCTCTTGGATAGTTATTTCTTTAATTCGCGCAGCATTGATTAAGTTAAAATATTCACTATCAGAATCTACAAACCCTGTAGATTCTTGTCCATCAGAATAAATTGTAACCTCTATTCCTAATTTTTTACCAATATCCTCATAATGTTCATCTTGCATCACTTCACTTTTTTTCATTCCCAATCTATTAAATGCTAAAGAATGAAGAGTTCTGAAATGTTTTAAATTTTTTCGTTGTAATTTGGGATATGCCTCTAGCATTCTATCAACAGCTTCGTTTGCAGCTTTGGTAGTAAATGCAAAATATCCAATCTTATCCAGGGGTGTCCCCAATTTATAAAATGTTTTAACATAGTTAATAAGTTTAGTTGTTTTCCCTGTTCCCGGAGGCCCGTATATTTTTCTACTGATCACATTATCTCCGTTTTATGTTTTAATTTTTGATGATGAATAGGTACCTGTTCAAAGGATTTTATATTTATTTGCACCACGTTTTTGGTAGATGAATTATGTTTACCTTTTTCTGTCGTAGGAAATCGTTTTTGTTCCAGAAACTGGATCTCGCACTCTCGGTAGGTATGCTGCATAATACGTCCTGTTTTTTCTTCTTTATATTTCCAGTCTTTAGCTTTTAATCTGTCATAAAATTTCTCGAATTTAAAAAATGCATACTCTCCCTCAATAAGGGCTGAGCCACTTTTAAATGCTGCGTCATTCGCAGCTCTAGGGCCATTAATTTTTGCGTGTAGAACATCATGTAGTTTTTCTCTCGGAGATGTTCCTATGGGAGGCTGTACTTTTGTCTGAGTTTTATATAATTCTTCCATTACTTTTTGTTCTTCATCCCCTTTAATAAGAGGAGGTAAGAATCCTGCAGCTTTAGCTATTGCATTTCTCCGTTTACGTTGATCATTTAAATGTTCAATTGATCTACAAAATACCGTAGCAGTAGCAATCCCATCTGGTTTAGTGACATCAAATTCATATTCAGGTTCTTCAAATATTTCTATCTTTCTTAAGTTAGTTAAAACAGGGTATGATCCCTTTGAGCCGGCGAGTACACCAAACCTTTTTTTAACACAGATACCTTTCTTACAAAAATCACTAAGAGGACTCTGTGTGCAGGTATAACCTTTATCAGATCTTTTCCATGATTTTAATTTGGCATTTAATATTTTATCGTCCCATGCATTTGCATGTCTTTCTTCAAAAAACTTAACTGGAGCATTTTTTACTTTCTGTTCCCATCCATCTGGGTACTTCATTTTAGCAAAGACATGATAGTTGTACATAAATCTATCTTTGCCATCAAAACCTTCTTTGTTGGATATTTTAGATATATCAGCCAGACATGGTGGACCATCCATTAAATCAGCGTCCGTCCCTTCATATATTTTTTTATCTATATTGGCGGTAATGATTTCTAATTGACCTTTAGAAACTAAATTTGCCTCCACTACCTCTAAAAATTTATCTATTGCAAAGGGAGTACCATCGATATTTAAAGCACGTCTCTTGTTACCGTAGTAAGGGAGGTTAATAAATTGTCCTGGTTTTAATTTTCCAGTTTCTTCATCTCTTGTAAGTTCTGTTTGTTTAGGAAATATTTCGTTATTAGGTTTTAATTTAAATAAAGGAAGGAGATTGGTTAAGAAAGATTTAAGTGCTTTGGCATCTGTGAATTGATCCATGAATAGACATAAATGTAATCCTCCACTTTTAGATTCAATAGGTATTAAAGGTAAATCAAAATCCTGTATTATATCTATAAAAAATTTTTTATTAAAATCATCATAGTCTTTGGGATCAATATCTATAACACCCAGTCTTGCTTCGGAGTTCTCATTACATGGTTGAATACCAATAGACAATTTACCATTTAAATGGGCTTCGTAGATTGCTTCTGTGAGAGGCTCATAGTTCCATCTATATACTGGTTTCTTCTTTCCGCTTTCTGGGTCTACTTTTGCTTCTTGGTGCTCAAAGTCAGCTAGCCCATATGCATTACGATAACCATCAAAAAATTTTATATATCTTTTATCCATAACTGAGTACGTGGGCCCTCCAGTCTCCCTTCAGGCCCACACTGTGCACATACCCCGAAGGGATTAGATAATAACTCTTTCCTTTGGTTTATCTTCGCCATGCTTAGCTTTGACAGAGCCTTTGGCTATGCTTTCACTAAATGCTTTGGCCTGATTATACAAAGTAGTATCAGTTACAGGTGTATTTTTACTGACTTCCCAACCAAACCATGTGCCTTTATCGTTCGACAATTGAGTGGTTTTTAGTCTGTAAATGTGGCTGAAAGATGCTGGTGTAAATAACCCGTCTTTACCTTTCATCTTTATTCCTGACATCATTGAGTTCCATTTTCTACTAATTTTTAATTGAGTAGATTTCATAGAAATCAAAGCTGTTGATGGACTCTCGCTCAAGACAATGACAAAGTGCGATGCAGTCTTCTCAATATAATTACCACTAGGTAATCTATCTTTGTAGTTTGCATCTGGCGATGTCTTAGATATGATATCTGAAGATGAGTCATAGATTGCAACTGGTGCTCCAGGACCTTCTCCTCTGTCTTTCCATTCGATGTATTCAAGTTTATAAAAGCATGGAATTACATCTATGCCTTTAACACCATCGTACAAATCTCCAGAGACAGAATTGTAAATCATTCCTGGCTCTGCACCTTCGACATACTTACCATCACGTTTGTTAACTTCTGGTGAAAGTTGTCCAAGGATTTTTAAAAAAGGAAGAGCTAAGTCTTGTTGACCTATATTGCCCAAACCTTTTGCTGCATCTTCTTCAAACACATTTGCTGGAAGTGGTGCAGACTTTTTCTCTGTTACTTGGTTCATGGTTATTGTTTCCTTGTTAGTTTGGTTCGGTTGCCTACGAACACGTTAAAAAGATCAGAGGGCATATCCTGTCCAGACTCGACACGCTCCCTGACCAATGCTTTAAGTGTCATGGGTTCGACCTTTAATTTCTGGACGGGTTCGTACCCTTGACCTTGCGCAAGGACCGCATATTGCGATGCCTTGTTATCTTCGTGACGACCAAAGGCAACAGTGACCTCATTTTTAATAAGATCTCCCAGGCCGTTATCTCGAAGCCATTTAAACGCTGCTTCTTTATTTGCAACAGTGATTGAAGCACCATAAATCGGTTTAACTTCTACTGACGAACCGTCAGCGAGTTTTAAAGTAGAAATATTCATTTCTTGCATCATGGTAGGAATAACCTCCCCTGACATTAGCTCTACTTTTCTTTTGAGTTCTTTGAACTCTTTTTCTTTTAAGACTAGTTCATCTTCTAAGTCTCTTAGTTTAACGACCTGATCAGATAATGATTTAGCTTCATTTACTGAATCCAAATCTTCTCTTTGGTCTTTTTCAAAATCAATATTATTCATTGATTTCTCCTTTCTCATGTAGGTTGATTGTAATGGGATAGTACATTCGGTCTTGTTTATCCCACTTTAACAGACTATATTTACCATTAGTTATTTCATTAAGTACAGAACCCGCTGCAATAATAATTGCAGGATCACCTGTCAATAAAATATGGTCTTTTTCTGTAAAGTTTTTTAAACCTTGTCTTAATTTATAAACTAAAGGACCGGGTGAAAATATGATTTGTGAAAATTCCGGTAATAAGAATTTAAATTTTCCATATTTAGATGCACTCATAATATTTATTTTAGGAGCACCTGCTTTAGTTCCAGGGAGCTCTTGCAATACATATACAATATTTTCATCTTTTATACTTTCTGGCATTGACAATTCATATAACATCCTATATATAGATGTCAAGAAAGAAAAAATAAAAATTATGGATTACAAATTTAAAACGAAGCCTTACGCGCATCAATTAAAAGCGTTAGAGATGTCATGGAATAAATCTTACTTTGCTTATTTTATGGAAATGGGTACAGGTAAGTCAAAAGTTCTCATAGATAATATAGCGATGCTATATGATAATGGAAAAATAAATGGTGTCTTAATTGTGGCACCTAAAGGAGTTGTTAAAACTTGGTACGAACAAGAAATTCCTACTCATTTAGTAGACCATATTCCCTGTTCCCCGGTCCTGTGGCAGGCCATGATCACCAAGAAACAACAGCACCAGTTGGACACACTATTTCAACCCGGACACGATCTACATGTTTTAATTATGAACGTGGAAGCTTTCTCTACTAAAAAAGGATTAGAGTTTGCTGCACGTTTTTTAAGATGTCACAATACTTTATTCGCGGTAGATGAAAGTACGACTATTAAAAATCCGGAAGCAAAAAGAACTAGAAACATTTGTTCGCTTGCTCCTCATGCTAAGTATAGAAGAATTCTTACAGGCTCTCCTGTTACAAAGTCTCCTTTAGATTTATACAAACAATGTGATTTTTTACAAACCGAATTATTAGGACATAGCTCTTATTATTCATTTCGAACTAGATACGCTGTTATGAAGACGGCCAACTTTGGAGGAAGATCCGTTCAGGTTATAGTTGGGTACAGGCATCTCGAAGAACTGTCTGATAAATTAAAACCTTTTTCGTTTAGAGTTTTAAAAGATGACTGCTTAGACCTCCCTGCAAAAACTTTTATGAAGAGAATGGTTCAACTAACTCATGATCAAACAAAGGTTTACAAACAAATGAAACATTTAGCCTTGGCACAGATGGACGGAAAAATGATGACCACCGCTACCGTCATGACTCAACTCATGAGACTTCAACAAATTACATGTGGACACTTTACTGCAGATGATGGCATTACGCGAGATATAGCTAGTAATAGAATTTCTGAACTCATAGATTTATTATGGGAAATTGAAGGGAAGGTTGTAATTTGGGCTCATTGGCAAAAAGACGTCCATAAAATTATAGAGGCAGTTGTTAAAGAATTTGGAGAAGGGTGTTTTGTGGATTACTTTGGATTAACTCCACAACATGAAAGACAAGAGAACATTAGAAAATTTCAAGAAGATGAGAAAGTTCGATTTTTTATAGGAACCACTCAAACCGGTGGATATGGTATTACTCTAACTGCTGCATCAAACATGATTTATTATTCTAATGGTTATGACCTAGAAAAACGTCAACAGTCAGAAGCTCGAATTGATAGAATTGGACAAACTAAGCCAATGACTTATATCGATATTATGTGTGAAGACACAGTAGATGAAAGAATTGTTAAAGCTTTGAAAAAGAAAATTAATATAGCTAGTAAAATAATGGGTGAAGAATTAAAGGCGTGGATTTAATCCTACAAAATGTAGGACAACGAAAAAAAACTTACTCTAAAATTTTTCCCTATTTTACACTTCTTTATTTAGAGTTTAAGCTCATTCAAATTTTCTACCTGTCCTAAATTTCCTTTTATAAAGACATTGAAGGAGAGACTAATACGACTATTTTTTCCTTTCTTCATTGTAACTTTATGCATTAGATTGGCAGGAAACATTAGTATTTCCCCAGTTTCAACAGGAAAATTCACCAGAAAAGAATTGAATTCATTTCCTTGAGTAGGGTGAATGCTAATTTGTCTATAGTCATTGTGCCCAAATGTTACATTATCATAATCTTTATCAGCGGCGATGTAAAGGATCCCTGACAGATAAGAATTTTGATGGTGATGAGGGTGGTGGTGTTCGTTTATTTCAGTATAATTTAACCAGGATTGAGTGATATATGGAGATATCCCTTTAGGTGGGAAGATTATTTTAGCAAAATAATCTTCTATAAATAACTCTATTTCTTTTTTTAAGATTGAAAAAGAACGCCTATTAAGAATATAACTATCAGAACTTGTGGTGTTACCCATATTCGGTTTACTTTTTGCTCTCATTTTTTCAATGAAATGTAGTTCTGTCTTGGTAAATTTCCTGCTCAGTTTAGATCTATAAAGAGGAACGGGAAAAATACCGTGAATTTCTGATTTAATCACTTAACTTCTTATATATACTTTTGGAAAAGTTTCAACTACTTTACGTAGCGATCAGTAGATAGACCAAGGATCGGTTTATAATTTGTTTTTCCATTGTCATCTTTAAAGGCCATTAGATATTCCTTTCGATTACTATTTATTTCTTTCTTATAGCTTACGTGGACCCACCCTGAGTTGGGTTGTCCAGGTTCAAAGTACTCGAGAATTAATTGATCAAACATGAGGTTTTCCTTGATCCAATCAGCTACTTCATTGTTAGCTGTGCCAAAGATTTCAAAATCCGCCGCCTCTCCCTTACAGTGTTGTGATTTGCTTGAACTACCTATCTTATTTGACAGG
>VTLG01015544.1_pt1 | contig 10467 bp, 4 predicted proteins | sample 4694571 | NCBI WGS metagenome assembly VTLG01 (sample SAMN12604809, study PRJNA352737) | marine metagenome | biome: ENVO:00000447; feature: ENVO:00000209|ENVO:00000569|ENVO:01000036; material: ENVO:00002151; isolation source: viral sequences binned using virsorter ... | reverse complement strand
TCATCTACATTTTCTTTGAGCTTGGTAAAGATTCCTTTTTTTTCTGGCGGTTTTGTCTCCATTTATTTATCTTACCTTGTATAAATTTTTGTGCTCTTTTTCTAATGTTTTCAATTAAAGGCTGTGTTAGCGTTGTAGCTGCCACAGCTGTCACCGCCGTTGTAACAGCAGCAACTACAACTTCCGGAGAAGGTTGAGGTACTGGCTGTTTAATAAACGGTATTTTTAAGGTAGGTGGTTCGGGTGTTTCTTCTACAGTCTTGACTGGTTCCTCTTCCTGATCTCGTAGATCGCTTGGAGGAACCACCATAGGTTCGTAGTATGGTACGTCAGCTGTAGGTAACGGTATTTCTACCGTTTCTATATCAACTATATCAGGTAATATTATGGTGGGTATTTCCACTATGCTACAAATATCATTTGGAATTTAGAAGATGAGTTATTCACGTAACTTCCACTATTAGGTGAAGAATGGTTAAAACCTCTCAGTCCTAAACCTCTTTGTATTGAGTGTACAGAATCCCAAGGGCCAGAGTCAGACCAAACACCTCGTCCAATCCTTATTTTAGCGTCACTTCCGACACTTCCATAGTTACCCATTGAAGATACTTTAATCCAATCTTCAGTATCATAACCCATCAATGTGTTATATTCTGGTGTATCAAAGTTACCTGTATCTGCATCAAAGTAAGTATCGTGGTCAGTAGAAACTGTACTATGTGACCTATGAGTACCTACAGTTGAACCAACAGACCAGTTTCTGTTTTGTCCAGCCCAGATATTATGGAATCCAGTTGTCTGAGATGATAAATCAAATCTTACCCAATGTGACATATCATTATCTGTAATATAAAAATAGTTCATGGGAAAATCTACAGCTGGTTGAAGTTTTGCAGGGTTTTCGTTAGTATTTCGTGAGCCACTATCATATGTGGTAGTACTTGTCCATAAGTTGCTATCCCAATCCCAATAATCAGTTCTACCATCATCAATCTTAGCAGCTAATATAATTCCACCACCTATGTTCATATTACAGTATGCCTGATAAGCAGTTGAAACTCCACTAGGTTTAATATAGTAAACTCCGTTAGTTGTTGTTCCAGTATTACTTTTAATGTCTGCGGCTGAAGTACCAGCTTTTGCAGCTGTAGATCCGTCTAAAACAGGGTTAACAATAATGTTAAATGATCTGTTTACAGCAGCTCCTCCAGCATCAGTTGCAGTTGCAGTAAATGAAAGTGTTGTTGTAGAAGTCACATCCGTTGGGTTTCCACTTATTACACCAGTTGATGAGTTAAGTGATAAACCACCACCTACAGTTCCACTATATGTAATAGCTTGACCTTCTGGATCTGTAGCTGCGATTGTTGCATGATTACCAGATGTAGTATCACCAATCGTTGCTAGTGTGCCAGATGCAGTTGTCCAAGACGGTGTTGCATTGACATTCATAGCATTATCTAAAACAGTGATTGACCCTGCTGATGAAGTTACTCTTACATCATAAGGTTCATTAGCGTTAGTAACACCTGTAGGTACTCTTGCAGTTATTTGAGTTGAACTGTTTATAGTAACTGTTGGTGATGTATATACTGTACCGTTTGCACCTATAAATTTTACAGTAGCTCCAGAAGCAAAAAATGTTCCAGTTAGTACTAAATCAAAACCAGCAGCAATCTGTGTACTTGTAGGGTTTGTATTATTAATTGACTCTAGTGTTGGAGGTGTCTCAATAGGAATCCATTGGTTACCATCATAATATTCTGGTTTGTTAGTCTGTGAGTTATAACGTAATAAACCTTCTGTATTAACTCTTTCTGCAGTAGTTCCTACTGGAAGTTTTATACCAGATGTACCACCACCTACTATTTGACCAGTACCATTAGGAATAAGGTCTATATCTGCATTAGATGTTGTTACGATATCTTGGTTAGATACATCTAAACTACCACCTAGCTGTGGACTTGTATCTGCAACTAGGTCTGTGTTTACTACTTCAAACGATGGATCTGCTCCGTTGTTTGCACGTAAAAACTTACCATCGTTAGAGGATGTGCCATGTTCTAATTTAGCTAGGGTTACTGCTGTGTCTGCAATCTTAGCTGTTGTTACACCACTGTCAGCTATCTTAGATGTTATTATATTACCATCCCCTATTTTAGCAGGGTTGTCAATTACTCCTATATCAGCAAGTTGGTCTGCGGTTACTTGATTATCACCAATTTTAGCTGTAGTAATTGCATCATCTGCTATCTTAGCTGTAGTTACCGCACTACTTGCAAGTTTAGCTGTAGTTACACCACCGTCTGCTAACGCACCACTAATATATAGTATACCGTTCATTGCAGAGTGTTGTGTACACTGATAGTATAACACATCAGGAGCATCATGCTGTACTTCTACAATAACTGTACCAACTGTGTTATTACCAGTTACACCGGTATTGTATGCAGTACCACTTGTTCCTGTTGTACTTTGTATTCTAAAAGGATGACCGCCTGAGCCATTCTCAAATCTATATGTTTTACCTCTTGTCAGGTAAAGAGTAGGGTTGTTGACAGTGCCATTCAACCCTTCTCCTTGAAATGTGTAGGCACTAGAACCGCTAGCACCTATTGTAAAGACATGGTCTAGAGCTATTTCATGTAGACCAGCCTTAGTTACTTGTGTTAATGTCATTATGTTTTCATTATATAGCAGAGTGCATAGTAAGGAGGTCTGTTTTCGTGAGAACTACCACTACCTGTACTTCCAGTACTACTTCCCATAACTACAGAGTTAGAGTTAGCATTTTGTTGAGATCCTGACCGTCTAGCTCTTGCTATATTATCATAGTTAGGGTCTCCACCAGCTTGGTTACTTACCTTTATTGTTAAAGAAGGTGCACTGTGGTTATGACTAGGTATCTGAGAAGTTGAAAGAGTTACAGAACTAGCACCACCTGTGTTTCCTACAGAGTAACTGCTACCAGCACCAACAACAAATCTATCACGTAAGTCAGGTGAACCATTTGAACCATTACATAAAACCCAACCAGAAGGTATAGCGTTTTGTGCACCAGACCATAACATTATCATACCAGTTACAAATGCTGATATACCTGTTAATGAAGAACCATCACCAGCAAAAGATGTAGCTGTGCAAGTACCTGTTACTGTAACTCCACCACTTGCGGTTGCGAGTTTTTCTTGACCATCATAGAAAAGTTTTGTAGCATTACTAGCTATACATTGTATATACTTATCACCATTTGGTCTACGAAGTTGTATTGGATCTCCTATTATAAATAAGTCACTATTATCTGTGATTATTGATTCAGTACCGTTGTGATAAATTTGTAGATCAGCAGCATTTCCAAATCTAGCTTTTTCAGTATCAGCAAAATCTATATTATTTCCGTTAGTTTGTAAAGTACCACCAAGCTGTGGTGATGTGTCATTAACAACTTCAGTAGATATGTTTCCAACTGTTGTGTTAAGTGCAGCTATATCTACACCATCAACTGTTCCATCAACGTTTATATTTCCTGATAGGTGAAGATTTCTATATTTTAAAGTTGAAGCACCAAGATCAGCATTTGAAATCCCACTTGCAGGGGTCAGAGTTCTAGTAGATATATCTCCTGTAAAAGCACCACCACCTGACGGCATTACACCTGATAGCTTACTGACATCTATTGCTGCACTTGCGTTTACTTTTGCGTTTGTAATTGCATTATCTGCAATCTTAGCTGTAGTTACGTTTGCATCTGTAATCTTAGATGTTATAACTGCATTAGCCGCTAGCTCTGTAGAGCCAACTGCACCGGCAGCAATCTTAGCTGCTGTAACTGAGTCATCTTGTAATACTGCTGTACTTACTGTATTGTTACTTGGTGTACCTATGTTTACAGTACTACCTATAACGACAGCATGATAAGTGTCACCTGTTGCTGGAGCAGCTCCTAATTTAACTGTACTACCAGTTAATGCAAAGCCTTCTGAAGGTGTTGATGTACCAGCGTTAGGTTTTTGTACGACACCATTAATAACAAGTAATATCTGTTCTGCGTTAGTAGGTGCATTAGTAATAGTAAAGTCTTGTGTAGATCCGTCAAAAGCTGGACTTAGTGTAGATATAAAAAAGTTACCTATACTTTGTACTTCTTCCCATGCAGTATTTGTTCCATTATATACGAGCATTTTACCTGTGCTAGTATTAAAGAATAAATCACCGTTATCAAGAGAACTTGTAGGATTATTTGAACCGACTCTATATCTTTCTGCGAAGTCATTTATATCACCACTAAGGTTAAGTAAGTCATCTTCTTTTAGTGTAGCTTTGTGGTATGTGTAGTTTTGTCCACTACCTGTAGAAGCTACAAGAAAACGTATACCAGCTGCTACAGTAGTACCATTAAAGTTTGATGCAATACCTGTAATATTAACTGTTGTACCACCTACTGTTTGACCAGAAGCTGTACCACTATTACTTACTACTAATCCGCCTGCATCAGCTATACTAATTACAACACCAGATGATGGCTGCGTATTTGGAAATGACTGTTCGTTTGCAACAACTTCAAAACCACCGAGTGGTGCAAGCTGTGCAGCAACGTAGTCTACGACAGCTCCAGATGTAGGTATCTTTGTATCGCTATCAGTAATTGTATACTGTTTATCACCAATCTTGGCGACGGTTATGGCATTATCTGCAATCTTAGCTGTAGTTACGTTAGCATCTGTAATCTTAGCTGTAGTCACACCACTGTCAGCTATCTTAGCAGTTGTAACTTGAGCACTACCTATGTGAACAGTATCTATAACACCATTACCTATGTCTGAAGAATCAACTGCACCAGCTGCTATTTTTCCAGTAGTAATAGCATCGTTAGCTATTTTAGCTGTAGTCACATTACTGTCTGCAATCTTAGCTGTAGTAATCTGTGCGTCTGCTATATGCTCTGTATCTATTGAACCAGCTACATAGTGTTCTGAGTTAATTTGATCGTCAGCTATTTTAGCTCCAGTTATTGCATCTGCTGCAATCTTTGCTGTAGTCACATTGCTGTCAGCTATCTTATCAGTAGTTACGTTTGCATCAGTTATCTTAACTGTAGTCACTGCGTTGCTAGCTAAATCTGCTGCAACAATAGTTCCATCTACTAGGTTTGCACTTGCTACTGTTATATCAGTTGGTAATGTACCACTGTTTAACTTAGCCATAGTAACAGCATTATCTGCTATTTTGGCAGTTGTAACATTTGCATCGGTTATCTTAGCTGTTGTAACTGAACTATCAACTAACTCAGATGTACCAACAGAGTTGTCAGTCATCTTAGCTAGTGTTACAGAGTTATCAGCAAGTGCAGCTGTTACTACACTACTATCTACAAGTTCAGCAGTACCAACAGAATCATCTGCCATTTTAGCAAGTGATACTGAGTTGTCAGCTAAGTGTGCATTATCTATAGATCCATCTACATAATGTTCAGAATTTATAGAATCATCTGCTATTTTAGTTCCATCTACAGCATCAGCTATAATCTTTACACGTGTTACTGCGTTAGAACCTAAAGCTGTTGCATCTATTGAACCAGCAGCATAATGTTCAGTATCAATAGAATCAGATACTAAGTGCTCTGAATCTACAGAATCATCAGCTATTTTTGTACCATCTACAATGTCAGCTGCTAAGTGAACTCTGTCAATAGATCCATCAGTATAATGTTCTGAGTTGATAGCATTATCAGCTATCTTATCTCCGTTGACTGCATCGCCTGCAATCATTGTTGTAGCAACAGTACCGGTGTCACCTGTAGTGACGACAGTACCTGTTACGTTAGGTAGAGTAATAGTGCGATCTGCTGTAGGGTCAGCTACTGTTAATGTAGTCTCATGTGCATTATCTGTTGCACCTTCAAATACTATGTCAGCATCTTCTCCTAAGTTAAAGTTACCAGTCATAGTACCGCCTAGGGCACTAATAAAACGACCTCCAATCTCCTGTGTTTTGTACAGGTTCTGTGTGAAGTTATCGTTCAAGTCTTCTGACTTAATAGCTGATCCAGCATAAAATGTTGCTGTTAAATCGTCTACACTGGTTTGTCTAAATATTTTGATTTTAACTCCGTTACCCGGAGCAGTATTAAATTGTAACGTGGTTGCATTAGGCAAAGTAAATGCCGTAGTGTCCACACCATCGAGACTTGCTTTAATGTCCGAGGTCTTAAGATATGGGAATGTAAAGGAGTACGTTGTAGTACTATTGTTACCTGTATATTCGTTTTGTATAACAGCACTCATAAGTTAGTTACCGTAATTAATTAGTTGTCGTGTTTCTTGATCCCTCGATTGTAAATTGGCGGCTTCGTCTACGTTACCAACTTTCATTTCTTCTCTTGCAAGTTGAGCATTGATAATAGACTGTTCAATATTAGGATTCTCGCTAAGGTATCTAGCCTCTGCAAGTTTTTGAGCTTCACGTATTATCATGTTTAGCTCTTGATGTATAGGTAATAATTCAGTTCTGAGTTTAATTCTATCGTCAGCTCTTCTGATTCTAGATCGTCTAAAGTCACGTAAAGCTTTAATCTCTTTCTGATACCTTTTGTTATTCATTAGACGTTCAACTTGTTTAGATAAGTTTTGTTCGCCTATGTATTTATTTATTTGTTCTCTGTCTTCTGGCTTCCATTCGTATGATCCAGTACTATCCATCTTCAGCATGCTGAGACCATCATAACGTATGTCACGTAAAAATACACGCCATGGTTCGTTTGTACCACTAACCTTGATAGGACTCAGTGCATTAAGTGCACGTAGTACTGGGTTGTCAATGTCGTTCAGTGCATTACCAGTCCATATATCTATTTGATCTGGTAGCATGTTTCTAAATCCGGGTAGTCTGTTAGCTACGAATGATTGTACTTCACCAGCTAAGTCTTTCTGTGCAGAATCTATAGCTTTAGCAAGTACACCTAAAGATCCACTAGCTGGTATCCAAGATGTCTGACCAGCTCCTAGCTGTGCCCATGCACGTTCGTTACCATTCAGTGCATCAAACAAAGGTTCTATCATAGTCAATGGTGATTCGTTTAAGAATGTAGCACCAAGAGTCCATGTAGCTTTAGACATAAAGTTCTCTAGCATATGCTCATCCATGTCAGATGCGTAGTATGCAAGATCTCCCATCAATGTAAGTATGTGTTCTATACCAATCAGACCTTTATAACTATACCAGTTATCACCAATACGTATAGTCTTAGGTACATAACCCATCTCGTCTCTTTCTTTGTTACGCTTAGATGCGTTGTAGTGTCCATTACCACGAATGTTACCACCCATTGCATAGCCCCATAATGTAGCTGTAAGCATGCTACTAAAAGCTTGTCTACCTACATACTCAGCTTGTATCTGTTTAAAGATAGCATCTGCAAATGGTTCTCTGCTTGCGTCTATACCATGCTCCATAAGTGCTGCTGCTATATCGTCTGCTGATTTAGCATATATAGTTTTAGCATACTTATTGATACCCGGTATAAGACTAATAGGTGTCCAAGACAATGCAGCTTTTACATAGTTAGATGCAGTACGTGGGAAAGCGAGTAATTCTTTGAGTATAGGATATGCTGTAGTAGCTTCTGTAAGATAACTAGCTACGCCATCATCTAGGTTAAGTTGTATCTCACCAGAGAATGATCGTAGTACCTGATCTTTAACCAGTCCATTCTCATCAAAGAAGTTTTTGTAATGTATCTTCTCAGCTTCAAATATTTTCTCCCAGTCTGCATAACCAAACTCACTAAACACATCTTCATACGCTTTGACACGTGAATAATAATGTGCGTTGTGTGTGTTAGTAAATACGTCAGGAAATACCATAGCTGTCATACCATAGCGTAGACCTTTCATCTTAGACATCTGCGTTAATGCAGCTGCTGATTTAAGCTGATATGCTCTACCCCAGTTACCATCTTTCTCATATAACTTTGCAACATCTTCCATGATGTCCCAAGCCTTGTCAGTTTTAAATACATAATCTTTACGAAATGCACTTAACATCGCAGTAGGATCTTGATTAACTTTCTTCATCATTTCAAATGCGTCAGATAATGCACGTCTGTTAGTTTCCCATACAGCACCATTGTAATAAATAGTTTTCATTACATTGTCCATGTCACCCCTGATAGCGTGACCAAGTACAGCTGTAATAGGTCTTAGTATAAGCTGTGAGCCATTACCTACACCAGCTCTAAATGCTGATATACCAGATAGCATGTTGTTATATCTAACACCCCATGCACCCTTAGCAAACAAGTTCATGTTTTTAGGGTCAGGACTCTTCAGTAATCCAAGTGGTGTAATCTGTTCTGCTGCCCATTTATATAGTTTAGCAAGACTATCTACATCACCTTTAGTGTGTGCATATGCGTCAATTAGAGGACGTAGTGCATCAGGATTTGTTTTACGTAGTTGTTTAAGTTCTTTGGTAAATCTTAAGTTCTTAGCATGTATAGAGTTTTCTGCTGTCTTAAACTCAGATAACAATGTTTCTATACCTTCTTCCATTGTACGTGGTGGCATTTGGTCAAACCAGTTTTTATTACGTAGTGACCAACCAGATAGGTATTTATTCAGTGCATACTCATCCATTAAGAATAATAACTTGTCAAGTACAATATCCATAGCTCTATTGTCATCTACAAATGGAGCCATATCTGTAATTGACTGTGCAATAGTTGCAGCTTCTCTACCTAAAGTATCCATAACTCTACCAGATGATGCTGTAACTTCTCTACCTAAAAATCTGTCAACAAGATCACGCATAGCAAACGCTGCTGCTCTTGCCTGATCTTCGTTTATAACATCTATTTTAAACTTACCTAACATTAGATTCTTAACATCTCTATCTTCCATAAAGAGTTTTCTAATGTCATCAACATTTTTTTCGGGATCTATAATATCCATATAGATACCCCATGCTGCTGCGTTCATTTCTTTGGCACTAAATCTCACACCATCTACGACAGCATCAAATCTACCAGCCATTCTAGCAGCTTCTCCTACACCCATCACAGCATCACGACTTGTTGAGCCTACCATAAGACCTTTACGTCTCATAGAATCTGTAATAATAGGTGCTGGATCTCCCTTAGATGTACCAGCTTTGATAGCTGTAGTATCTGCTATGTTACGTGCTACGTTACCGGGAGGTACACTTTGTTTTGCTTTTGCTGCATCATCAAGTACATCAGCATTTAAGTCAGGATCAAGTCCGTTAATATTAAGTTCTAACTGTTCGTAGTTGTTAGCAGTTTTTCTTTCGATAGCTGCCTGTGTCTCTACATCTTCTAAGTATTCGTATCTACGGTAGTAGTCATCCATATTATCAATGTTAGCTAAAGATTCCTCTAATGCTATCTTCTCATTGATAAGCTGTTGCTCCATACCTCGACTTAGATTCTTATTACCTAATGATAGTAATTCATCTATTTCTTGTATACGTATCAGTTTGTCAGGATCACCACCCATCTGTATGTTAAGCTGCTTGTAAGCTTGTGCAGTATCATCTAGTGGTATCATCCAGTCCATGGTCTTGTGACCACCTTTGATGTCAAGAAATGCTCCAAGTACACTACCAAATATACTAAATGGTGCAGACTCTAACATGTTCTTACCCTTTCTTACACCGGGGCTATCACTTGTAGTAGTCTGAAATATCTGTGGTAAAGGTAATCTACCCTTTGGTCCAAACGTATCAGGAAACATTTGTACTAATGTATCAGTCAAAGTGGCATCTTCACCAATATCACTTAGACCTAATATAGCAGCATCTCCTAATCCGTGTGCAGCCATGCTAGCTGATAGTTTCTTAAACCAAGGTTTACTAAACAATGCACCACCAGCTAATCTAGTGTTAAGCTGTCCTTGTATAGCATTACCACCTATGATAGAGGGTAATACAATAGAAGATATACGTCTAATACCTTGGTGCATAGGATTGTCAAGCATTGTAGCCTGATCGTACTTTTCATCTATCTTGTTAAAGCCGGGTATAATTGTACCAGCTGCATCCATTACGAAGTCAGCTAGTCCTAGACCGGGTGCAGATAAACCTTGAAAAGTATTATCTAATCTTTTAAGTGCATTATTATCTTTTAGGTAGCTAGTACGTTTGTTATCTCTAACTTCTTGAGTAGACATACCAAAGTATTTTTGATTAAACTCTTCTTGTAATCTGTCTCTTTCATCTCCTTTTTCATTCCACCATGCGTCATATTCATCTTTCATAGTGGTATGATTGTCCTCTATAGATAAGTCTACAGAGCTATTACCAAACTTGTATCCAAAAGGAGCAGAGAATACAGGTTGTGCTGGTTTTGTTTCCTGTTCAACTTCTTCTTCAGTTAGTTGACCGGGAACATAAATTTCATCTTCCATTAGTTCTGTAGCTGTTGTCTATTCTTAGCATTTAGTAAAAACTCCC
>VTLG01010313.1_pt1 | contig 10467 bp, 11 predicted proteins | sample 4694571 | NCBI WGS metagenome assembly VTLG01 (sample SAMN12604809, study PRJNA352737) | marine metagenome | biome: ENVO:00000447; feature: ENVO:00000209|ENVO:00000569|ENVO:01000036; material: ENVO:00002151; isolation source: viral sequences binned using virsorter ... | reverse complement strand
ACCACTCGACGTTGCCCGCAATTGTAGGAAGTAATACAAGGATCACCGGCAACAAACGGGTCACCGTAATACCCTACGAAACTCAAAAGATCATCCAGTACCTTTCTGCCATTGGGCGTATCAAAAAGCGCGTGATACAAAGAAGCTTTTTCTTTGTCTATCGACTGAACGTCCAATTAAAACCCGCCTCTAATTTCGTTAAGAATTGAAGCTGCTTCGGCAGGCTCTTCGGGTTGAGCAATGCCAGCTTGAGCCATTTGCATTTGTTGTTCTTGCTCTGCTTGGGCTTGCTGTTGTTCCTGACGCATTTCACGCATTTCCTGAATTTCTTTGCGCGTTCTTAAAATACTTGGATCAGCAGCAAAATCATTATGAATCGTTCGTGCAATCTTGTCAGCATTGTAATTGTCGAGCATCTCGGGATAAACCTGAGACAAAGCGATGATTCTTTCTAAAGCTCTCATTGTGCTTTCAGCTTCTTGGATCTGGTTAGCTCGTTGAGCAGGCGAGATGTAAACAATCTTAATGCCTTTCTCTATTAAAGATTCGGGCATCGGCGGAATTAATCTGTTCCGCATTGCAAGACCAAGCGTCCGTTCAACCATTGGCTGAATAAGCTCAACCTTGATTCTTTGGAATACCGGAGAAATCCACTGCTGCGCTCTATTGGTTAACTCTTGAACATGGAAAGCAGTCAGCTCTTTGCTGTCAGTAATTTGAAGAATGTCATGGTGATACGCTTTGCGAATCGACATTTGCAGTCGCTCAATTTCAGCGTTTGCCACGCTGAAATTGGCTCCTGAATCAAGAGGTCGAATTGGCTCTTGAGAGCCAGGCGAATAAGAGTTCACAAAGTTAATAGCGCCCGGAGTAGTTCGCGGACCTTGGATAACCCCATCGTCTGCAACAAGAAGCGGGGGATCAACTGCTTTTTGCGCTTGTTTAATCCAAGTCTTTACGACTTGATTGAGGGTTCTTGCGAAAGGATCAGCAATAACGCCGGGGCCTCTACCGTAGACTTGACCGGGGTCAGTACGCCAACGAGCAACATGAATAGGCATTTCAAGATATTCATCAGTACGAATAAATTCGTCTTTGCCATCTTCAAGTAAATGATAAGAAATGACTACGTTGTTTTTATCAGGATGATCAGAGAATGTATTAAGCCAATACATCTCTTCCATGCCTTTGCCTGCTTTGTTTGCTTTCTTAACAATGTCAGGCGTTTTGTCTCCGTAGATCTTTTCAGCGTCTGAGTTTTTTAAGCAAAACCGACGAAAGACTTTGTTGATGTTTCCACCAGGATCTTGGTCAATATAAATTTCATTGATAGGTCGAGAATTAAAAAATATTGATCCTTTAAACGGGTCGTAACCCGTATGCATGGCACAGTATCCATATCCGGTTAGATCACCAAGCGATTCATTAATTTGCGTTGGGAATCTAGATGCGTTCGATCTAAAAATGCTTTGAAGAGTGTTTCTTGCAATATCTAAATAAAGAATTTCTTCGTCGTTTAAATCGACTTCCATTAAAGTATCTAAGTAAACCCAATTTGTTTCAGTGTTAATTAGTATTGCTTGTATTGCATTAGTAAGCATGAACCAAGAGTCCATTGCAGTACCATCATAAATCAAAGAGTCTTCAGGCGATTTGCTTTGTTTTTCTTTTTGAAAGTCAGTGCGAGCGAGCTGATAATCTGAAATAGATTGATAACGCGATTCCCAAGGGATTCGCGCAGTCTTCATAGTCCCAAAAGTATTGCGGCAATCATTTGCGGTTTTAATCACTCTGGCCACCTGAAACTCTGGAACTATTTAAAGCTGTTCCTTGAGGAGCTGTTTGTTGAGATTGCCTGCCCGGGAGAAGTCCCACAAGCTGATTCGTAAATATCCCAGAACTCATACCGCGTCCCAGATTTCTAAACGCAGTTCTTTGCTGGCGACTGTAAGAACCAGTTCCGCCCGATCCTCTTGCAGATTGCAGCATTACGTTAAAAGGGCTTTTAGAAGAATAAGTAGATCTTAAACCAGCTAAAGCTCGTCTAATTCTTTCTTCTTGCTCTTCTTCTCTTTCTTCAATGTAACGCGGCTTGCTTGACGGCAAGTCCGGTTTACTAAACAAACCCATTGTTAGCCTCAGTGGTAAAGCGGGTTGTAATCAATGCCTGTTTCTGTAGGCATGATCTTCTTAGAAGAAGTATTGGCAAAACGCCTCATCATCCAAGCGTATCTAACCGATGATATAACATCATCGTAGATTTTCACAATTTTGCCTGCTTTTCTGTGGTACTGCCCAAGTTCATCAAGCAAAGCTTGGCAATGAGAAAAGATTTTAAACTTTCCAGTAATCATTGCTTCAAGCATTTCTTGGACAGGCGCTTCAGTGCCTATCCCGCCAGAAACGTTTGTTGCGTGTTCAGGCAGCATTCTTAGTCCGTGATTTCGGTACAGCATCGCGATCTGCTCGCCTGAAGTTTGGTCATGCTTGTATCCATCATGCGGCCAAGCGACTGGGTATTTCCCCCAACCGTTTATTGCTGCTGCATGGATCGCGATAACTTCTCTACGCTGCTTATAAGTGGCAGTAACATAAAAACAGTCAGAATCCCTATCCCAAGCACAAAGAGCGCCAGCAGTAGGATGGTCCCATCCAAAATCCATTCCAATAATTCGAGCCCAATGCGTCGGAATCTCAAAGGGATCGACCATGATTTCTGAATGAGGAACGGGGAAGATGAGCCCCTCGCCAAGCATAGGCTTGCCTTGGGTACGAGCTTCAACTTCATGGGGAGGGGTTTTAGCAATAATTTCGTCGATTTGTGCCTGTGTGTAATGTCCTGCATCGTGGATTGTCATCGTGACGAGGCTTTTGGCCTCGTCCACGGGTTCCGGGTAAAAAAGGCGAACCACATGCGTCATGCCCATCAGCGGCGTAGCCGTGATATAAGCGATTCCTTGGGTCGCGTTAGTACGGGTCACGCCCTCGGAGTAAACGTCCGCAGGCGGCTCCTCATCGAACCACACGACATGGACAGGAACGCCCTGCCATTTTTCCCGACCCTGATCATAGGTTTTGAACTTGAGGGTCGAGATGCCTCCGGTGGAGTGCCGGACAGAGATAATATCCGCCGCGTCACTGACGCCTTTAGCACGCTTCACTTCGACAATGGAGGAGGCTGGGAGGGAGCCGGTTCCCCATATTTCGGGGGCGTCTCCGAGCAGTACGCGCTGAGGGTTATCCCGAGTCGTCTCGGAGGAGTTCCCTGCTGCCCACGCGCGGATCGGGTGCTCGAATCTACGGCCTTGCCACCAATCGGGGTAGTTCCCGGTCAGGTGCATCGCCATTTCCATGCCGCCGGAGAGGGTCTTGCCTAGCTGGTTCCCTGCCATGAAGCACCGTTCACGGTTAGTGCTTCCGGTCTTGTGGAACTCCATCTGCTTCAAGTACGGCTGGTAATTCTCCAGCTTCCGGCGTGACATCTCGCGCAAAATCTGGGCCTTGCGCTGGAGATTCTTGTATTCCTCCGACTGATCCAAACTCTTCCTCCAACATCTTCACTTCTTGTCGAAGCTCTTCGATGGACTTGTTTGCCATCTCGTTCTTAGAGTCAGATTCCGAAAATAAACCAAAAATCTTGGCGAGGCTATCTAAGTATCCTTTGTGTTCTTTAAACCTCAGTTGGTCACGGGCATTTCGGACGCCCCAAGCATACTCATCTAGGATGTTCTTCTCAGTTAGCAGGGAGCGGTTGATTACCATTTCCGCCCGCTGGGTGGCGAGGTGTCCGATCCTTACTCTTATGTCCTGCTTCTTGACGAGAGCCCCGGGCCGACTCCCGACAGTACCACCTTCAGGGATTCCAAACGCAGCCCGGTAAGAATCCTGAAGACTCCGCCCCGTGGCGACATGGACAGAGAAGATCTCATGCCGCATGTTGTCCAAAGGGCGTCCCAACTTCTCCTGATCCGTCAGGCACTCGTACTCTTCTAGGATCTCGTCTATCAAGAAGTTCACCTGTGGGCGCAAGCGTACTTAAGCGCCTTACAAGAACACTACTACGTCTGCCCCGGTCCGCCCAAAGCGGACCCAGGCAGACTTGCATTACGTTAACTTTACGTTGCGTCCCTTAACATTTTAAGAGCTTTTGGAAGGCTTTGTCAACTAAAATTCGTTCAATTCCGAGTGACCTCATCTCGTTCAGAGAAAAGCACAGCCTTAGCCAAAAGGCATTGGGCAAAGAACTAGGTGTCAGTCGTATAACGATATGGCGTTGGGAAACGGGCAGATCCAGAATCCCCTCAATTATGCCAGTCACTTTGCGTGGCTTACAGCATATCTTTCAATCTCGTAAATCTGCAAAACGTAGAGCTGATCGAATCAAAGCTACAAAGGACTTCGATAAAGAGCGCCAGCGTAAGAAAGCGTTAGATCAGTTGCCTAAACACATCAGATCGCACTTCGATTCTAAGTGATAAAAATGATGCCAGACTGAGAATCGAGATTTTGTTACTTTAAAAAAATGCGAAGCGGGGGGCCACCCCCCTAGCAATTCCACCAGCGCGGCGAAGCCGCGACTTTACAGTGACAAACAGTGCCTTGCACTCCTCGTTAACGACGCAGCTCGTTGACTACTACGGTGATCTAGCTGTTCCAGTGGCTCATGCCAACGCGTACGCACGCACGTTGCTGTGCGTCACAACAGCTCTTTCTGACCACGTTCGCCTTCGTCCACCATGTTGACTGTATTCGTAACATCTAGCTATAGCCTGACGTCCCCGCAGGGATTCACGCTAACTCATTGGCATTGCTTGGTTCCACAGCCTTGCTGTCCCATCACGAGACTGACTGCCTCTTCCGTTGGCTTGGGGTAACACATCTGCCGTTGGCGTTGTTGGGCGTCTCCGCGTAGGAACGCGGACCGCGCTCTCGTGAATCAAGCCTCGGAGGAACCGAGTCTTGACCCTTCGGGCTTCGATCGTTCCCTCGCTTCGCTCGGCTGACGCATCACAAAGAGACGCCCGCATCGGGCGCGGTGGGCCTTTGGCCGCGCCCTCTTTGGGGGGTGTTTAGGACAGTAAGCGCGAGCAAGCTCGCTGACTTTCTATGCTGCGTGCCGCAGACTGCGGAAACACACACACAGCACATTCCGCACTCTAGAGAGAGCCCCTGCGGGCGCGGGTGGGCCCGTGGCCCCCGCCCTTCGGGGTGGTTGAGAGTTGGTAGACGCTGATGAGCGTCGTAGACAAAACGCACGTTCGTCGTCCGATGCGGCGAGGACGCCGCGTCACGGGCGCACGCGCAGTAGCACTTGAAGAGACTGCCTTGCGCGCCCTCTGTCTGCGACGCAGAGCGCTTCGCTATGAGGAAGTTGGGAAGAATAAAAATGGGCGAATCCCCCCAAGAAAAGTTTTACCACTTTTCGGCACGCTTCTACCACAATCGGGAAAAGCCTTTCCGCCCGACCCGCTGAAACGCAACACAACGCCCGTAGAGCTTGGCACGCCGGTTGCATTGTAAGAGGATGCCCGGACATTTCACCAAAGCCCGAAAGGACGCAAAATGACACTTTCAAGCAACTGGCCTGCCGCGCTCGACCTCACCGACGCGCACCACGAAGAGCCGGAACCCCGGACCTTCCCGGCATGGCTTCTCGCCCGAGCCGAGTCGATCATTCTCCACCAGTTCGGACGCCTGCCCGACGATGACTTTGAAGGGGCCGTCCGACTTCTTGCCGACCACATCGCCGACGAGGCATCGTCCCGACGCTTCAACTCGGGAGGCTGCCTCGTCTGGACATGCGAGACGCTCGCCGCCGGACCCTTTGACCTGTTTTGCCACGAACACGGAGCCATCCAGATCGGCGACGAACTCCCCGCCCCGTATGGAATGGACTCCACCAGCACGGACGACCCGCATCGTCCAGTGATCGTCATGGACGATGAAGAACCCCGTGACGAACTCGTAGCCTACACCGACCGCGACGGAATCCGACAGACCTACACCGTTACGGCTCAGACGCCGGACCAGATCACGACTCACGAATGGGAGAGCGACCACATCGGCCGCTTCACCCGCTAACCCAAGAACGAAGGAACAAGACACCATGCGAAACCGCAAGAACCGAAACCACCGAGACCAGACCCGAAACCCCGCGACGCTCATGACCGGAGATTACGTTTTCCACGTCGAGACGATCGCCGTTCGACTCATCGGCCAGAAGGGAGCCGAGCAGGAGCGAGCCTACATCACCGGATCCGTCGAGGGTGAGCGAGAACTCCGGCGCTTCGAAGTGCCGGTTTACTTCTCCAACCTCGCGCGCGACAACCGCGATCCCAAGCACCTCCAGTTGCTTGATAACATTCTCGACGCAACGGACGCGCGAGATCCGAAGGACGCCATCGAAGGTCCGAACCCCTACGCGTTCGATGACGACGGCACCGGCCTCGGTCTTCCCATCGGAGCCTACCGAGTGGCCAAGAAGAACAGCGCGATCTTCCTTCGCATCGCCCAGAAGGAGGGAAACAAGTTCCAGCGCGACGTGGGCCAGACCGACTCCGCTGGATACGTAAACAGTATCATCCGAGTCGTCGACACGGAGTAGCCAGCCCAGACAGAGACGGAGACCCCTCGCCGAAAGGCGGGGGGTCTCCCTACGTCTAGACCTGGTTCACCCTTGGGGATCGCCCAAAAAAATTTTTGCTCGCTTCGCTCGCAAAAATGCGGTCAACCTCGAGCCCCCTGCGGGGGCTCTCGGCTAACCGTTGTAGGGGCTAACCGGAGTGAAGGATCGCTCAAGGATATGAGCGCCCTCATTTGCTCGCTTCGCTCGCGAAAGGCACATGCATTACGACTGGCGTCGTAATACTTAGGAGTAACAAGGGGATACCCCTTGTATATCCCCAAGACTCAAGAGAGGCGTGCTCAAGGATATGAGCACACAAGGCACACTCTGGTTAACAAGGGGGGAACCCCCTTGTATATCCCCCCACAGGACGAGCGTAACGCCGCTCGACCACTAAACACGGATGTAGGAACATCCTCATCCGGGGATCGGCACCCCTCCGCGCCCCTCGTCCCTCGGGGAGCGCTCCGGGGGGCCGATCAAAGCTTCTGCAAAAGCGACCCAGCTTGGCGCGCTTCGCAAGGCTCTGCCGGAGAAGGGGCAGAAGTCTCAAATAAAGTCTCAAATAAAAGGATTCTGAATGGCAGCAATTATTGGGAATATCGTTCTCTTAATAATAATCATTTCATTTTTGCGTAGTATTACTGGAACATCGCCATCCATTACACGCAAAACAAGAAAATTCCTGAAATCAATCGACACCTCACTTAGTGAGCAAGAAATACTTCAGGACAAAAAGAAAAACCCAACTCGATATCTAGATTTTTCAGATCATTTAATTCTTGCAGCTCTAATTGTTCATCCAGAAACAAAAAAAGCAAAATGTGATTTGTCAGTTTCTGAAAAACAAGCTCAAGAAATTCGCAGCAGGTTGCTTCAAGAAATCGTAAACAAGTAAATCAACTAGCAGGTATCAAATGAATAAGATTAAGAAATATGTAAATGCTTTTGTCATGTTTCCTGCAATTTGTTTCATGACAGCAGTTGCTATTCAAGAAGTCAAAAAGACAAAAGCCGACTAGCAAGCTCCCCCCTTCCGCGCCCCTCGTCCCTCGGGGAGCGCTACAGGGGAGAGCTTAATTTCTTTTACTTAAGTCTCAAATGGAAGGGAGAAGAATTGTTTGCGTAAAATTGATGAAATCGGAAAAATTGGATCAGAATTGATTCGAGAAGTCGAAGGACTTATGGAAGATAAAGTCCTTGACACAATTGCAAAAACCTTTTCTAAAGTAGAAAAGCTTAAGCCATTAACTGCTTTCTTTTTAGGAGCAACAATCGTGCAATTTCATGAAAACGAAGAAGTTTCAAATGAAATTGCAGACCAAGCATTCGTCGCAGCAGGTTTGCTCGACGATGAAGATCTAAAAATCCATTAGGAGATTACATGCACGCTGTAGAAAAGATGATGTTCACTGGTAAGAAGCCTTGGTGGTATGGCAACTCAGCACAGGGAAACGCAGTAGGCGTTGACTTGGGCGAAGGCGCAGTCACTTCCGCAGAAGCAATTGCTGCTGCTGGACTTGATTGGGAAGTCGCCAAGACGCCTTCTTATTACAAGGTTGCTGATGAGTATCAGGAAGCCGATAATGAAAAGTTCCTTATTCGGACAAGCGATAATTCTGTACTTGGTCGCTGTACTGATGCTTATGAACTTTTTCAGAATCGCGAAGCTTTTACTTTCCTTGATAACCTAGTCACTAATGGTGACTTGCTTTATCACACTGCTGGTTCTCTGGAGGAGGGGAGACGAGTCTGGATTCTTGCACAGACTCCAGACTCTTGGCAGATCAGTCGCAAGTCTGGCGCTAACAATACGCACCATGCATTCCTGCTTGTTGCTATTGGTCACGACGGCAAGTCTTCGATTAACATGATGCCTACTGATGTTCGCGCAGAGTGTGCAAACACGGTTGGCTTCGCAGAAGACATTGCCAAGCGAGAAAACCTCATGTTCCGCATTCCTCACAAGGGTGCTGTCCTTGAGAAGCTTGAGCTTGCAGCGACTGCAATTGATGTCATGCGTGGAGAAAGTGACGAGCGTCGTCGCATTCTTCAGGAGTTTGCTCAGAACAGCATGACCCAAGACGAGTTCATGGACTTTGCTCTTGAGGTTTTCCTGAATCTCGATGGGCCAAAGACCAAGATCAAGGATGAAGTCAAGTTCTTTTACGAGAACGCACCCCAGCGCAGCAAGGTCATTATGACCAATAAGGTTGCCAAGGTCACCGACCTCTTCCACAGTGGTTACGGAAACGAAGGTAATTCCTCATACGACGCACTTCAGGCGTTCACGGAATACTTCGACCATTTCGACCTGAATCACGTCCGTGATCAGGTTGAGAAGGGTAAGCGAGCTGCCAAGGCCGTCCGTAATAGCTGGATGGGTGACGGTGCTGCCAAGAAGAGCCTTGCATACAAGAAGCTCGCCAAGCGAGTTAAGGTTCTGTCGTAATACAGTTCGGGTAGGGGCATGGTGAAGACGAGTTCTCCTCCTCTTGTCAGAAGCCGTGTCCCTACCTTTCTTTTCCCAATAGGAGAATGTAATGCCCACGATTAAGTTTACTGCTACTCAGATTGAGCGAATGCTTGTTACCAAGGCGCGAGAAGCTGCTGCTACCCTGGGAGTTGAGGATATGGTTGACCCTGATAAGGGTTACAGTGTCCAGACTTTCTGGAAGCATGTTGATAAAGACAGCAAGGTTTCAAATTCTTCTGAAGACTTTAACCCCTATCGTTCGTACATCGAGGTTAAGATCGACGAGCGGTATTAGGAGCTTTCAATGAGTGACCGATGGACAGACAGACTTCAAAACTTTGTACAAAACGCAGAAGAATTTGGAGTCTATGAGCTTGTCCAAAAAGTAGGTAACCCTGCGTCTGCAAAATCTACAGTTTACCAACTAGCCAAGAAGTTCCCTGATTTTGTATGGAAACACGAAGGCGAATTGGTAAAGGTATTCCTCCCTCAAGCTAAGCCTTTAAGAGACTTAGCTAGGGAGAAGTGGACAAGAGGAGCGCAAGAACATGGCAATAGCGATGCTTGGCCTCCCAACGTTAATGATTTTGTAGGCGAACCCTACAAAGACTCTTTAGAAGAGCTTGCAGACTTGTATAACTATACAGTCGTAGCTCAAGCAAAACATGCAATTGCAGATAGTGAAGCTGAAGAGATACTTCAAGCTATACATGCTTTGTACAACCGCATTCGATATGCAAATGAGTATTTAGATGAGCAAGGTTTCCGACGAACAGATTAAGGTTATGAGAGAAACTTTCCAAGAGAACTTTGATGTTCTAACAATGGTTTCAAGATTTTTGTTTGAGTTGAATAAAGCAATGCAAGACTTTGAAGTTGAGCTTGATTCGTATCTCAAGGAAAAAGCTGCGCTAGAAGACAATCACGATTTGCCGATGTAGGTCCTTCTAAGGTACTGAGCGGGGGCAGTTCCTCGATCGGGATAGATGCGCTAGTGGCTACATCGGTAACGTCATACGTCCACTAAATCTATCTCACCCCCGCACTTTCCTTACACTAGGAGAACCACTTTGGGCCTTGACCAATATCTAATTGCAGAAAAAAACGAAGATACTGCTGAACAGCTTGGCGTATGGCGAAAGCACGCAAACCTTCAAGGTCTTATGCAAAACATTGCCGTAGATAAAGGCATTGTTGAAAATGTAGATCAATTCAATTGTGTTGATTTGCCTCTTAATAAGCATGAGATTAAAACAATCATTGCAGCGATTGAGCTTGATCTCTTGCCAAAGACTACTGGGTTTTTCTTTGGCCATTCGTATGGAGACGACGCAGAAAAACAGCGTGACCTTTTAATTTTCGATGA
>VTLG01008600.1_pt1 | contig 10467 bp, 13 predicted proteins | sample 4694571 | NCBI WGS metagenome assembly VTLG01 (sample SAMN12604809, study PRJNA352737) | marine metagenome | biome: ENVO:00000447; feature: ENVO:00000209|ENVO:00000569|ENVO:01000036; material: ENVO:00002151; isolation source: viral sequences binned using virsorter ... | reverse complement strand
AGTGTTTCATGCAGTCCAAAATAAGCCCAGGTGCCGATTGCGACGAGTGCAATAAGGCTGGCAACCGTCTTCATAGGCATTTGCACGGCGGCTTGTTCAGATATTTTTAATGGTTTATTACTCATTTATTTTTGGTTTTGGCTTTGGCAGTATAATATCTTTTACTTCCATTTTCAATGGTGTATGGTCCACCGGCTTTACACAAAAAGCTAGCAAACATAACAATATTATTAGTATCGCTGTAAATCTGTAATCCATAGCCACACCTCATTTTTTCTTTTCCTCAATTTCATAGAAGAACTTGTCCGTATCTTCTGTACGCCACGCTCTACTATCCTCTACGTTCCATTCAGATGTTTGGACTTTCCAATCTGGAATTTCATCTTTCACAGTAAAAGATGGTATGTCCCATATAATTCTATTGTTTGGTTGAGCTGCATAATTGCCATCATCTAAGGCCATTATGTGTGCACACTTGTGTTCGTGTGGTATTTCTGAATGGTCAGTGTCTACTATGTTACTCTCTGGATGTGCAAAGTCAACAGTAAATAGATATGCACCTGCGTGCCACTTCTTATCTTTGCCAATGTATTTACCAGCTTGACCATCTAGAATATCCCAACAATGGACAGAAGGATAATAAGAAAAACAATTCCAGAGCTGTAGTTCATCAAGTCGTCTTGTGGGCACGTCGGATGGTTCAAATCCCTTTTGAATAAACGCGCTAATTGGTAAGCGATAAAATATTGCACCGTTTTCCATAATAGCATGAAATAATATGGGACGACCTGTGATACTGCTAAGCCCGAAGATAATACAATCTTCAACCTCTCCATGATGTTTTTTAAGATCATATAAATATTCTCGTCTTATTTGTGCGTACGTTGGTGGTATGTTTGCATTTAAGTACGCCATGGGTCATTAGAATATTAATGCACCAATAACGAAACCTGCTACAGCAAAAACAACTTCTCTTCTGTTATGCAATTGCCATACCATAAATTTATCATAGTATTGTTTAATCATTTATTTCCCCCCAATTGTTTCCGGACTCATAGTCCACTTTGTTTGGTACCTCCAGACTAACAGCATTTTCCATAATCTCAATAACTTTTTTAGCCTGCGACTCACTCTCTATAGATAAATCTAATTCATCGTGAATCTGTATGTGAGGTACAATTCCTTCTTTGTATAATTCTAACATAGCCTTCTTTGTCATGTCAGCTGCACTACCTTGAATTAATTTGTTTAATGCTTTGTATGTGTAAGCTCTTCTTATCCCCGGTCCATGTTCCCTGAGTGCATCTTCGTGAGTCATAGCCTTATGCATACCAAAACTATTAGGTTCCCATAGGTGGAACCGGCATAGTCGTCCTAGCAATGTACGGATTTGTCCACGGTCTTGTGCTCTGTTAGATGCTTTCTCCATCAGTTGTTTTACGAATGGTACTTTACTGTGATAGGTATTAAATAATTCTGCAGCTTTTTCTTTTGTTACACCCAACTCTGCCTGTAGTTTAGCTTTACCCATACCATAAAATAATCCAAGGTTAATTGTTTTAGCTTGTGATCTAGGTATCTGTGCCATGTCAGCTACTGTCTGGTGAAAGTCTGAGTTAGAGTCTGTTTCGTATGCATCTACAACATCATATACTGATGGTAGTTTATACAATGCAGCGTAGTGCACAACCAAACGTGGCTCTTGTTGTGAGTAATCGAACACACCCCACTTACACCCTTCTTCAGGTATAAATAATGATCTTATCTTTGGTCCAAGATCTTTATTACGTGCAGGTATTTGTTGTAGATTCGGGTTCTGGTAGGAAAACCTACCAGTTACCGTGCCACCCCCAGCGTTTCTTAATTGATTTATTTCTGCATGGATTCTACCCTTGTGCTCGTATCTAAGAATAGAATCTAAAAAAGTTGTGTGTGCTTTGTTTATTTCTCTTGCTTGTGCAATCATATTTACAACAGGATGTTTGTGTTCTTGTAAAAAGTTTTTTGTAAAAGATGGTGCACCTGTCTTATCTGTACGTGGGTATTCTAATCTCAATACATCAAATACATTTGCAATTGATCTTGCAGCCCATATTTGTGTGTCAATGTTTGTCTCGTTTTTTATTTTATGTAATAAAAATCTTTCATGATAAGTTAATTCTTTTTTCATTTCATGTGCTTTCTCAATATCTACACGCACACCTTTAAATCTCATGTCAACCAGGCAATGAAACAAATCAGACTCTAAATCAAATATATCTTCCAGGTCCTGACTAATAATTTCTTTTTTCATTTCTTGCCAAAGTCCTAATGTTACTTCAGCATCACGTTCCGCGTATGCACCAACATGCATCGCAGGTAGTTTGTACATTTCTGATTTAGGATCTATGCCCCATTCTTCTGCAGCTTCTGCAAGTGCAGCTTCGTTCTTACCGTAGCCAAGGTAATGCCACGATAAACTATTGAGATCATAACGAAATCTGTTCTCATCGGTCAACGCTGCAGCTATCATTGTGCAGGCTATGTCGCCGTTTATTTTGAACCCCATAGCTCTTAACCAACATACGTCGTAGATTGCATTGTGAAATACTTTTGTTGATGGTGATTCTAAAATATCTTTAAGCCATCTCAATACTCTAACTTTCTCCATGTTACCACCACCTTCGTGTGCTATTGGAAAGTATCCTTTATAAAAACTTGTAGCAACAGCGATACCTATAACTTCACCATTACCAATAACAGAACCAGATCCTTTCTTTAAAAGATCAGGATCTTTTGTCTCTAGGTCAATTGCTATTTCATCTACATCACGTAAGTCTGGAAACTCTGTAGGTTTTACCCACTCTGTCTGTGCTTCGAACTTAGGAATTTTCATTGTAATCCCTCTCTAATATCATTTCTAAAAAATGTATTGCTTTCAATATATCTTCCTTTCCATTCTTGTCGCGATGACGAATGATGTACTTTATAGCACAACCTTCAGGATATAGCAATTCATTCTCAACTACAAACTTACTTGGTTGTATTTTATATTTTTGATAATGGGATCCTCCGTGTTGTTTATCCCAAACTTTCGATGTCATAACCTTTATCCTCCTGTTTTGCATTTAGTATGTATAGGTTTTGTTTTGTACGTGTAACGCCGACATACCAAACCCGTTGCTCTTCATCAGCTTTCTCCCAACTTTTTTCTATCGCCTCTCTTATCTTTTTTGTATTGTCTAAAATTAATAATACATTTTCTGCTTCGCCGCCTTTGGCTGCGTGTATTGTTGACAGTTGTACTCTTGCAGGTTTAGATAGTTCCTCGCCCTCTCGTAACATTTCTCTTATGTATAAACATTCTTCTGGATCAGCTTTAAATACATCAAACCATCTTTGTGTTCGTGAGTATCCCCATTCAAATAAATCATACATTCGCTCTTCTGTTGGTTCTTTCTCTTCTAAAAATTCAAACAAATCTTTTATCTCAGACAGAGATAGTTTGTCTCCATTGGTCCAACGTGTGTAATCTTGAATACTTTTGTAGAGTCTTGCCCTATAACTCTTTCTACCTTTAAATTGATAGTATATGGCTTTTTCTTGAAGATGTGGTTTTAATTTTATTAATCTGTCATTTGTTCTTGCAAGAATCAACCAGTTACCCTCGTATAAAGGCACATCATCTATGTTCATAACATAATGAACGTTGCCTTGTTCTGGTCTTGCGGACCATTGTTTTTTTATTCTTCTTTCGTTAGGTATTTGACTCAGTATTTTATCAGCGATGGACTGTATTTGTTGTGGAACTCTGTAAGATTGTGGCAAAACTATGTCTTTAGCAGGTTCGTCCTGAAATCTTTTAACATCTGCGCCTGCCCATCCATAAATAGCTTGATCATCATCGCCAGCTAATATAACGTGTTTGGAGTTATTTTTAAGAATATCGTACATTTTCCACTGTACCGGCGATAAATCTTGTGCCTCATCAACAAACACCACGTCATATTTTGGACACAATTCTGCCACATTAAATTTTTCAATCATGTCCGTAAAGTCTACTAATTTAAATGACTCTTTGTAGTTATCTAATTCATCTTTTAAAATTTGTAGCTGATGTTTATCAATTTCTTCTGAGTACATGTCGGTGTTGTACTCTTCTTCAATAGATACACCTTTAATTCTAGCTGCATTTATAAGGTTAAAGTATTCACTATCTGAATCTACAAAGCCTGTTTTCTCTTCACCATTTGAGTATACTGTAACCTCTATACCTAATTTTCTACCTATATCTTCATAGTGTTCGTCTTGTAATACTTCAGATTTTTTTAACCCAAGTCTTGTAAAAGCCAATGAATGTAACGTTCTAAAATATTTTAAATCTTTTCTTTGATATTGAGGGTATGCATCTAACATTCTATCTATAGCCTCGTTAGCTGCTTTAGTTGTAAATGCAAAATATCCTATCTTATCTATAGGTGTACCTAGTTTTAAAAAAGTTTTGACGTACTTCAACAGCTTTGTTGTTTTCCCTGTTCCCGGAGGCCCGAGTATTTTTCTAATCACATTATCTCCGTGTTATGTTTTATCTTTGTGTGGTTAATTATAATGTCTTTAAACTCATCCACATCAATCATTACAATGTTTTTTGTAGGTGTATTGTATTTATTTTTTTCTTTAGACGGGTATCTTTTTTGTTCTAAAAATTGTATGTCGCATTGTTTATAGTTTACTTTCATCATTACACCTGTCTTGTCTTCACTATATTTCCAATTCTTAGATCTTAACTTGTCATAAAATTTATCAAATTTAAAATATGCATAACCGTCTTCAATCAATACTGTGCCTGATTTAAAACTAGCATCGTTCATAGCTTTTGGTCCATTAATTTTTGCATGTAATACATCATGTAATTTTTCTTTTGGCGATGTTCCTATTGGTGGATGAACTAATTTTTGTGTTTTAAATAATTCTTCTAATACAGTTTGGTCCTCATCACCTTTAATAATTGGTGGTGGAAACCCTGCAGCTTTTGCTATGGCATTTCTACGTTTACGTTGATCATTGACATGTTCAATAGATCTACAGTGTACTGTTGCTGTGCTGATACCGTCCGGTTTTGTAACATCAAATTCATACTCTGGTTCTGGATCTAAATCTATTTTTTTAAGATTAGTCAACACAGGATAATTACCTTTTGATCCTGCAAGGATACCAAATTTTTTCTTAACACATATACCTCTTTTACAGTGTTCACTTATTGGGCTTTGTGTGCAAGTAAATCCTTTAAATTGTTTTGTCCACGATCTAACTTTTGCAGAAACCGTTTTATCATCCCACGCATTTGCATGTTCGCCAATAAAATATTTGACTGGTGCATTTTTTACTTTCTTCTGCCAATCGTCTGGATACTTCATTTTAACAAAGACATGATAGTTATACATAAATCTATCTTTGCCATCAAACTTAGGGTCTTTCATTATTTTAGATAGATGCGCAAGACAGGGAGGTCCTTCAATAAATTCTTCATCAACACCTTCCATATCTTGTTTATCGATAGAGTCAGTTATTATTTTTAAATCTTCTTGACTGACTGTATTGTTTTGAATTACTTCAATAAATTGATCAAACGTAAAATGCGTGCCATCTATGTTTATTGCAACACGTTCTGTTTTTTTAAAGTATGGTAGATTAATAAAGTTACCTTTGTTTAGTTGACCTGTCTCATTATCTTTTGTGAGCTGTGTTTGTTTTGGAAATATTTCTGTGTCTGGCTTTAATTTAAATATTGGTAGTAAGTTACTTAAAAAAGATTTTATAAGTGAAGCGTCTATAAATTTATCTATAAACATATATAGATGTAGACCTCCACTTTTAGACAAAACTGGTATAAGAGGCAGGTTATAAGTCTGTAATGTATCTATAAAAAATTTTCTATCAAAGTCTCCGTAATCACTTGGATCTATATCTATTACACCAAAACGAGCCTGTCCGTTTTCATTACACGGTTGAACACCTATTGATTGTGTGCCTTCAAGGTGGTTTTTATAAATTTTATCGGTAAGTTGTTCGTCGTTCCATCGGTATATTGGCTTTTGCTTTCTGCTTTCTGGGTCTATCTTTAGTGTAGACATGTCTGCTACACCGTAAGCTTGCCTATAACCTTCAAAAAATTTTATATACTTTTCATCCATAAACTACTTTCATGTGGGCCACTCAGTCTCCCTCCTGGCCCACACTGTGCACTTATTCTCTTAGAGAATTATATAATGCTGCTACTTTCCGCTGGTTTCTCTTCACCATGCTTCGCTTTCACTGCACCTTTAGAGATACTTTCAGAAAACGATTTAGCTTGTTGATAGACGCTTGCGTCAGTAATAGGGCCAATTTTACTAACTTCCCAACCAAACCATGTGCCTTTATCATTAGACATTTGAGTAGTCTTTAGTTTGTAAATGTGGCTAAAAGATGCCGGCGTATATAAACCGTTCTTACCTTTTAGTTTTATGCCCGACATCATTGAATTCCATTTTCTACTAATTTTTAATTGAGTAGATTTCATAGCAATCAATGCAGTCGATGGACTGTCGCCAGTTATGATAACAAAATGCGATGCAGTTTTTTCGATATAATTACCATTAGGTAATCTATCTTTGTAGTTTGCATCTGGTTTTGTTTTAGACATGATATCAGATGAAGAATCATAAATTGCAACTGGTGCACCTGGTCCCTCTCCTCTATCTTTCCATTCGATATATTCAAGTTTGTAAAAGCACGGAATTACATCTATACCTTTTACGCCGTCGTATAAATCTCCAGAGACAGAATTATAAATCATTCCTGGCTCTGCACCTTCGACATACTTACCATCACGTTTGTTGACTTCTGGTGAAAGTTGTCCAAGGATTTTAAGAAAAGGAAGAGCTAGATCTTCTTGACCTATTTTGCCCAAACCTTTTGCTGCATCTTCTTCAAACATATTTGAAGGAAGTGGTGCAGACTTTTTCTCTGTTACTTGGTTCATTATTATTTATTCCTTGTTATTTTTGTTCTGTTGCTTGTGAACACGTTAAAAAGGTCAGAGGGCATATCGAGTCCATTTTCAACACGCTCTCTAACCAATGCTTTAAGTGTCATGGGTTCAACCTTTAATTTTTGGACTGGTTCATACCCTTGACCTTGCGCAAGGACAGCATATTGCTGTGCCTTGTCATCTTCGGAACGACCAAAAGCAACGGTTACCTCATTTTTAATAAGGTCACCTAGGCCATTCTCACGAAGCCATTTATACGCTTCTTCCCTTTTGTCTGCAGGTATTGAAGCACCATATACTGGTTTTACTTCTACAGAAGTACCATCAGCCAATTTTAATGTAGAGATATTCATCTCTTGCATCATTGTTGGTATTACTTCTGCAGAAACTAATTCTACTTTTCTTTTGAGTTCTTTTAACTCTTGCTCTTTTACTAGAAGCTCTTCCTCTAGTCCCTGTAGTTTTACTACTTGATCAGATAGTTTTTTTGCATCGTTTGCACCATCTAAATCTTCTCTTTGATCTTCTTCAAAGTTAATACTATTGTCCATATAATTTGGATCAACAGTTATTTTTGTTTCATTACTCATCTTCTATTTTTCCTTTCTCATTTAAGTTTATTTCTATAGGATAGTACACTCTATCTTGTTTATCCCATTTTAACAGATTGTATCTTCCATTTGTCATCTCTGAAACAATTGAACATGCAACCCCTATTATAGCAGGATCGCCTGTTAATAACAAATAATCATTTGTTTTGTATTGTGACAAAAGTTTACGAAGTTTAAAAATCAAAGGTCCCGGTGAAAAAATTATTTGAGAAAACTCAGGTAATAAAAATTTAAATTCACCAAACTTTGATGCACTCATAATATTTATTTTTGGAGAGCCCGCTCTCGTACCAGGTAATTCCTGTAACACATAAACTTTTGGTTTATAATTATTTTTTATATTTTCGTATTTCATACTTTCTGCATTGACAAACAATATAGGATGTTCTATATAAGAAGTCAATACAGAAAGAAAAAAATATTATGAATTATAAATTTAAAACTGAGCCCTACGCTCATCAACTCAAAGCATTAAAAATGTCTTGGGATAAGCCGTACTTTGCCTATTTTATGGAAATGGGTACTGGTAAATCAAAGGTACTGATAGATAATATAGCCATGCTTTATGATAAAGGTAAGATCAATGGTGTCCTAATTGTGGCACCAAAAGGTGTATATAAAAATTGGTATGAACAAGAGCTACCGGCGCATATGCCAGATCATGTCGAATATGTGGACACATTGTGGCAGGCAACTATCAATCAAAAACAACAAAAAGAATTAGATAAACTGTTTAAACCAGGAGAAGATCTACACGTATTAATTATGAATGTAGAAGCTTTTTCAACTAAAAAGGGTGTAGAATTTGCAGCTAAATTTTTAAGATGCCATAGAACAATGATGGCAATTGACGAATCTACAACAATTAAAAACCCAGATGCTAAAAGAACTAGACATATTTGTTCTCTTGGAGAATATGCTGCTTACAAAAGAATATTAACAGGATCGCCGGTTACTAAGTCACCACTAGATTTATACAAACAATGTGAGTTTTTAAAAAAGGAACTGTTGGGACATACTTCTTATTATACCTTTAGAACCAGATATGCAAAAATGAAGACAGCAAATTTTGGTGGCAGATCAGTACAAATAGTTGTTGGGTATCAACATCTAGCAGAATTATCCGATAAATTAAAACCATTTTCTTACAGAGTGTTAAAAGACGATTGTTTAGATTTACCAAAGAAAACGTTTATGAAACGTACAGTTCAGCTTACACCAGAACAAACAAAACTATACAAACAGATGAAGACATTAGCGTTAGCTCAAATGGATGGTAAAATAATGACCACAGCTACGGTGTTGACTCAATTAATGAGACTTCAACAAATAACTTGTGGCCACTTCAATGCAGACGATGGCACTACCAAAGAGGTTAAATCAAACAGGTTACCAGAATTAATGGATGTATTAGAAGAAATAGAAGGGAAAGTTGTTATATGGGCCCATTGGCAAAAAGATGTGTATAGGATTATCCAGGAGGTATCAAAAAAATTTGGCGAAAATAGTTTTGTAGATTACTTCGGTCCTACCCCAATGGCAGACCGTCAAAAAAATATAGAAAAGTTCCAAGATCCCTTGTCCCCGGTTCGTTTTTTTATAGGCACGACTCAAACAGGTGGCTATGGTATTACACTTACAGCTGCTAGCACAATGGTATACTATTCAAATGGTTATGACCTGGAAAAAAGACAACAATCAGAAGCACGTATCGATCGTATCGGTCAAGAAAAACCAATGACTTATATAGACATTATGTGTGAAGACACTGTTGATGAAAGAATTGTAAAAGCTTTAAAAAAGAAAGTTGATATAGCCAGTCAAATTATGGGTGAAGAATTAAAAGCTTGGATTTAAACTAAATCTCTAGCTGAACCAGTTACCGGTCTGTATTTTGTTTTACCTTCAAATCTATAAGCATGCATAAACTGTGCACGTCTACCTTCAGGAATCCAGCTACAGTGGATCCAGCCCGAATTTGGTTCGCCGGGAGTGTAGAACTCAAGGATCAATTGATCTGGCTCTAAATTTTTATAAATCCAATCAGCTAGTTCTGCATTATCTACGCCTGGACATTCGAAATCTGCGGCCTCAGCCTTGGCATGCTGTGAATTTGCTGAACTATTTATGGCTAGGCACAGCTCTACTGAACGAAAACCGCTAGTGACTTTAACTCTGCCGAAGTGATCTCGCACTGGCTGTAGAATATTTTCACAAAGATCTTTTAATTTTTCTATTTGTTCTGCGTTAGGGTTATTATTTATACCCTTACGTATAGCAGTGTCGCTTTTGATAAGCTCTGAGAGAGTGAAGTTACGTGAAAGATTCATTTTTATTTTGTCAATAATGTAAATATAACATATGCCATGCCGGTAATCAATGCACCAACTGACACTAATAAGATACTTTCTATACGGTTTATTTGATGTTCTATCTTATGTATCTTATCATGAGTTTGCTTTTGCATTATTCTGCAAAGCTTCTCATGAGATTCTATTCTCTGTAATGCGTTATCTTTAGCCATTTGGAAATAGTAAACGAATTTTTTGGTCCATTGTCAAGTTAGAAAATTGGTTAGCAGCTTGCGTTTTTGACATAACAGATTGGTCAACAGACGGTAAATTTAATGTTGTTGGTGTTGTAGGTGTGTCTTCCATGATTGGTAATAATGGGTTTTCAATTGTAGGAAAGAATGGTTCGTCTAAAGTTAAGTCCGATAATTCATTACCTATATCAAAAATATATCCCTCTGCTTCTTCATAAGGATTTTCTAAACCAAGTCTTTCTGCGTTTTCATAAAAAGCATTTCTAATTTCATCAGAAGGGAAAAAAGGTCTAAATAAA
>VTLG01002102.1_pt1 | contig 10467 bp, 17 predicted proteins | sample 4694571 | NCBI WGS metagenome assembly VTLG01 (sample SAMN12604809, study PRJNA352737) | marine metagenome | biome: ENVO:00000447; feature: ENVO:00000209|ENVO:00000569|ENVO:01000036; material: ENVO:00002151; isolation source: viral sequences binned using virsorter ... | reverse complement strand
TCTATAACCAGTACCAACATAAATCTGGCCTGCTACAACTGCAAGAGTTGCAATAGACCAGAAGATGTAGTAATAGCGTTGTTTAATTTGTCTTGGTTTTTTGGTGACTTGAGTGGTCATAAATTAAATACGTGGTTTACGGCCTATATTTCTATATAAAGTATCTTCATCTATATCAGGGTTTATATTACCAGTTGCAAGATCAATACCAGTATTAGTCAGATCAAGTCCTGCTGATATAAGGTCTCCAACAAGCGGTACTTCACCTACAATACCACTTAACCCTGCAATACCAGCTTGAGTCCACCTGCCTTGAGACACGTATCCTCCAGCTTCTAGAGCAGAGAGTCCAAAACCAACTCCAGGGGCTAATTTAGCACCAGATTTAGCTAAACGCTTCATTATAGCTTTTTGAACAGCAGGAGTCTGTAAAGCGAGTCCTAAAGACCCTCCAACAACATTACCAGAGGCTAGCTGAATAGCCGCATCAGCACCACTAGTAGCTCTAGCTAGTCCACCTATGTTACGAAGATTACGAGCTCTAATAGTAGTACCAGTATCTATTTGATTCTGTATATCTTCAAGTATAATACGCCTAGCTTCTTTAGTTGGCACACCTTTATCACCAGCAAAATCTAAAGCTAATGCCTCTTGCTTGTTTAAAGGGACTCCAGCCCGTCTCAGAGCGTCTTCAGAAGGGATGATATCACTTTTAGGATGATTAACCTCATCAGTCCATAAAACATTGTTTCTCCAGTGCTCTACGCCACCTTCTGGGTTAGCTTGTGGGTTTAAATGCTCTACAATCCAAGGAGTATCTTGACCACTTCTTAGTTGTCTACTTTTTAAACGAAGTTGGTTTTGGTTATACTTCTGATCAGCTATATCTAAAGGTATATTATTAGCTTCTGCATAATCATAATAATCCTGCTTAGTAAGAAGTTTTCCTCTTTCTAAAGCTCTTATTTTATGATGATGCTTACGATGCCCAGCTTTACGTGTATCCCAACCTTCTCTTTCTAACTTATACTCATTATCATTAATAACAGTTGGTTTAACTCTTGATTTATATCTTAATTTCCAAGTTTTACCTGTTTCTGTATCTTCATATACATTCAATCCCCGTTCAACTGCTTCATTTAGTGTTTTAGGCAAACCTTGTTCAACATCCAAAGCTTGAGGATCTCGTAAACCATTCCTATCAACGGATGCACCTTTTGGGTGTACTTGCATAGTTAATGTCTGGAACACTCCGGGGATTCCTTTAGCCTTAGCTGTTTCACCACTTAATTTAAACAAAGGGTCATTTTTAGTCCATCTTTTATATAAAGCAGCTTTAGTTGGATGATCTGCATTAAGGCGGTATGGACCAGGAGGCAGTTTATCTCTAATATTTAAAAAGTACCGTTTCTTTTTGACCCAATCTGAAAAGGTACCTTGTCCTTGTTGATCTCCTAAAATATCAATCCATTGATAATCTGGAGATACTCGAACTACTTTAATTGTCCCGGAATTATCTATCCATTCTCCGGTTGTCGATAAAGCTTGTTCTATCTCTTTGGTTGTCGCCATCGTGCTGTAGGTATAAATAGGTGGCAAATATAATCGGTCCTGCTATCCTTAACAGTAAGATTATAAATAATAGTTTTCTAAATTTTACTACCATTGGTGCTGTAATAATAAATCGTGGCTACGCCTCCCACGATAGGGTAGCAGAGAAGATCCCTATTACTGGAGTTTGTCTTCTCTGCCAATTTGACCGCTGTTTCCACACACGAGGAGCACCACTTCCCCGTGTCATAATGTGGGAATAGGCTAAACCCAGGTTGGGAGGCGTTTACCCTTGGTCTTACCTCGTGCTTCTCTACGCTGATTTAGGTTCATACCTAGTACCATATGATTGGCTTCAGCTTGAGGATCATCTACCCAAGATTCCAAGTGGTCAACCCACTCTTCCATCTTTCTTGTCTTTATTTGCTCAGAGGCGCTGAGGGCGAGGGCATCTGTAAACCACTTGACGCCTTGGGCAAGGGCATCGATTCGGTCATCGTGTTTAACGGCCCCTTTTTCCCGGCACATTCTGGAGATTTGGTATCCAAGCATATACTGGAATCTAGATTCACTTGGCGCATCAGCATTCGAGTCATAATCCCATTTAATAACCTTGGGGTCAACAACCAGCCTATGCTGATTAAAGACAGGCTCAAGAGCGTCAATAATCCGATCTTCTTTCCTGACATTAGCTCTAGTCTCCTCTATAGTAAGGTTTGTTTTAGTTTGTTGGCAATGCTTTCTGAATAGTTCAGATACCATTCCATCACCAAAGTTTGATTCAATTAATAAAGTTCCTACTTTATATTTTCTACAACGCCTGAGAATTTCCAGCAATGTACGGTCACTATAACCGTCTTTACTAGCCCAAATCTCATGCAAGTATATAAAACCATTTAATTGGCTTAAAAAGCACGCTACAGTCTCGTCAGAGCCGCGTCCAGAGGGGTCTACAGAACAAATTGTTTCTGAATAGGGTTCCCATTTTCCTTGAACCTGCATGGGACTGTAATAATAATCCCCAGGAAGGCCGACACAAGGAAGATCCTTAATAATATTTTCAGGACTTGAACACCATATAATGTTTTCGGGTGCATTTTCAGGATTTACTGGATTAACAACGAGGTCCGCAAATTTGAGAGGAAACTTTTCAGCATCAGACAGGCTAGTGTCCAACATAAATTGCAGCATAAAATTACTGCGACCCATAGCAGACTCACGTTCCAGCAAATCTCCTTCATTGAATCTTGTGTCTGTTGGATTCCACGCCAAATCGTCTTCATTATTTAAGTCATTCTCTAACTGTGGAGCAAGTAGCCCATCATACATAGCCACCTTTCGGGGGTATCTAGCAGGCCATACAAACGGTTTATAGTTGCGTTCACGTAGTTTATTATAAATAGTGAACGTAGTTTGAGGGGTTCCCAAGAACATAATTCTTGAATCAGACTTGGGAGTAAGAATAGACTCACATTCAGTAACAAGTTGTAGTAGTTTTTCTCTCTGCAGCTCGGTCATGGAGTTATTCGGCACCTCAACGTCATCTAAAACCATTAAATCGGCTCTAGATCCAGTTAATTGTCCTGTGATACCCACAGACTTAACAGAAGGTGCTTGGTGGGGCCGTGCGGGGCCGACATCAAACGATACTCGGCTCCACCTTTGATCATCATTTTTAGGTTTTAAATGACTTAACCATGGTACTTCTAAGATTAACCTTTGACAGAAAATCGAGAAAGCATCCGCTCGATCTTTAGATGCAGATACGACCATAATTTTTTTGTCTGTATCTTTATAGAGCGTCCAAAGAACGAACGCAGCAGTAATCCAAGATTTACCGACACCTCGAAATGCTTGTATTTGTAGTCTTTTTGGCCCATTTTGGATAAATTCTGCAATACATAACTGTGCTCTAGTAGGTTCCGGTAATTCTAAATGCGTCCAAACAGCTGTTAGGAAGAATCTAAAATCTTTTTTTAGTTGTTCTTCAATATGCATACTCTTGAATTACGTCTAGTACTTTGTTTAAATACTCATCAGCACCACGGCATTCCTCATGAGTTAGTTCGTGGCGCTCACAACGGGCATAAAGCTCATTTTTGAGATTGATTGCTCTAGCCTCCATATGAGGCTTGTCTAAAGATCCATTCATTTATTTGATTCTCTCTAAAAGGGTCTGGTGGGAAGTTATCCCTAAACCATTCTAACCAGTCTTGACTTCCTTTGCTTTGATTACACTTGACACAAGCGGGTACGCAGTTGCTGCTAATGTTGTTACCTCCCATAGATCTGGGCTGTACATGATCAATGGTAAGATCCGATTCATGATGGGATTGTCCACAATAAATACATTCATAGTTGTTTGCCTCCTTAATAGCTTTTCTCCACAGTCGTTTTGCGTCGGCGGATTGCATAGCTAATAAATTGTAAGTGTAGTGTTTAAAGGTTGGAAGTACTGGTGTCATTTTTTACCGCGATTACGTGCTCTGTTTTTTGAAGCATTTTCTCTTACTAAAGTACCTCGTTTAGTATGTGAGAAGTCCTTACCTCCTTTACCATAAACCCCGGCTTTACGCCTAGCACGGTTTAGTTCGGCTCGGTACTTTTTATTGATTTTGAGCTTATTACGAGCCCTTTGTGCTGCATTCTTTTTCTTACGAGACAAAGGGTTCTTGCGGTAGTTTCTTGCGCTTTTCTTTAATTGTGAGGTTGGGAGTTTTTTAGGAGCCATTAGCGATGTACCGCTTTTTGTACTGCATCAAAATCAACTTTAGGCATTAGATCAGCTAGCTTCCCTAGAGGGGAATCATCAAAGGCAATGCCTGTAATATCATTTTTAGCTAGCCAATCAGCAGCTGCTTTCAGGTCAGCTGTAGTAGCTTCACCTGATTTGATCCTGGCTAAAAACTCCGTTGTAAGAATGCCATGAAGTTCATTAAACTGCTCTTCAGTAGCACGTGTTTTAGCCTTTCTGTTCATTACTTAGTCCCAGGGAACAAGTGTTGTTTAATAATGGCAACAGCTTGGTCATCCAGTGTATTTTCAGTGGATGAGACTAGCCCTTCGAGCAGATCAACAATAAGTTGCTTAACTGCTGTGGACTTAATAAAAGCGAATAGAACTGGTCTTAGTACGATCATCATTTGGATTCAGTAGTAGTTGTTTTTGTGGACTCTGTTTTTGTAGCGGGTTTAGCTTTTTCAGCTTCTTCTTTTGCTAATTTTTCTCTTAGTTTTGATAGAGTACTCATTTTGAAAAAGGGTTAAGGTTTTGATACCACTTTTTAGGTGGCGGTGGATTCTTCTTTGCTAATGCTGCAGCAACTTGTTTTTTAAATGCAGCTATAGGTATTACATCACTACACATATGGTACACTCTTGTACCAGGGCGTATCATGAATCCCTTCTGCTGTAGTTCAGCACAGTTTTTAACTCTAACTAATTCATAGTCTAGAGCCATTTTAGCTTCTTGTTTGGCAGCAATAGACTTACACCGTTCAATTAAAGAACCATCCAGGGGTACCATGAAGTTAATCTGTGCACCCCAGTTTTCAGCTACAGTATAGCTTTGCTGGTCCATTGCGTCATCGAATGGTGTTGTATGATTGCCCATATAAAATGGGCTAAAGGTCATTGTAGCACCGTTACAGCTTATGTTCGGCCCCAATACTTGACGCGAAGGGGCTCCGTTATTTTGGAACTGGACGGCTTGATTTGTAACGTTTCCTGTAGCTGCTGCCACAGGGTTTGAAGTATTGTTGGTTTCTCCCTCTTCAGCATAACTTGGATTTCCTATTGCGAGAATACTGATAATGAGACCGTAGTAGAAGTAGTTTCTATTTCTCTTTCGATCTCGGTGACTTCTAAGACTTGACTTGCTGCTCTGGTTACGATTTCCAGAGTAAAGTCTGAACCAGCTGTCGTCATATTGAATACCGAGTCTGAATCTGCTATTCCGCCTGAAGACGTTGAGGTATGTGTTATGTTGTCTCCTGACCATTTGTTTAATGCAGACCCATAGGTAGTGATCTCGATTGTCTCGGTGATCTCTTGGGTCGTTGTGGTTGTCGAGTTCATGCTTCCTTGCGTGAACTGTGGAGTCACTAACTCCGCTTTTACAGCAGTTGGTGACAGTAGTAACAGCGCTAAAAGCCATTTTTTCATTCTTCTTCAGCTGTGTCTTGAATAAATTTATATAGTAATACAATGGATAGGCCAATGCCATAGGCCCATGTAATTACATAAAAGAAATCACTCATTCTCTTTTTTCTTAGCCATAGGGCAATTTATTGGTTTACCTTTATCTTTATTATTACCAGTGGTCAAGCCGAAGGTCGCCAGAGCTCCCGTAAACACACTTGCCACGAACGTGATATCTGAGTTACCAGATTTCCGTACCATAGGTAATTCTACGTAATTAAGAGTGATGATAAAGCCAGACCAAACCACTACGCCAAGTCGAACAAATGTTCCAAGGATTTGGATTTGGTGTTCTTGGTCTTCTGCAGCATCTTTTAATTTGCTGAGGAGTCCTTTTTTTTCTTCCGGTTTTCCTTCCATTTATTAACTTTGCCTTGTAGGAATTTTTGTACCTTTTTTTTGATGTTTTTAGATACAGGCTCAGCGAATGTAGTTACTACTACAGCCGAAACAGCCGCGTAAGATGCTACAGCTACCACTTCCACAGTAGGAACAGGTAGCTGAATATCTATGATTGGTATTTTGAGTTTAGGCGGTTCAGGTTGTTCTGTCTTAGTCTCTTCTTCCTTAGCCTCCTCAGTGCCCTCAGGACGCTCCAAATCAGCTGGTGGGATGACTATAGGCCGGAAGGCCGGAACGTCCGCTGTAGGCTGTCTCAGGTACATCTGAGGGATGTCCAGAGCCTTGGGTAGGTTAGGGCGTGGGAGGTTGATGGACATTAGGTATCGCCTAATCTTATGAAAGTAGCGAATGTATTATTTTTTGCTGTCTGACCATGTGCACTAAATGAACCATTCTGAGCTGTCATATAGAATTTTGCTGTATCAGCACTAGTATCGTCTATATCACATAAACTATCTGTTCGTACATGGTAGTAAACATTACCACCACTATGGCAATTAGAATATTGAAATGCTATTTCAGTGCCACCGATACGTAAACTTGCATATATAAAATCTTGTTCAGCACTAGAACTATGACCAGTTGATGTAAATGCAACTTGCCATATACCAGTGGAAGGGAATGTAAATGTACCGTTACTTTCGGTCATTGCACTACCTATTGTCCCTTGTTGTGCAGTATCTACTTGTTCCCAGGCACCTCCTCCACTTCCTATATGACAATCACCTTCAGTTATAGTCTGAGCAGAAGTCAGTCTCCATTCATCTGCAACTGTTATACCGCCTGCAGCTCCCCATGTAGGTACACCACCAGCAAGTTTTAATACTTGTCCATCTGTACCTTTAGCTAACCTTACATAATTAGTACCATTATGATATAAAACATCTCCTGCAGCATCTGAACCTACTTTAAGTTTAGGTATCTCAACAGAACCATCAGACGCATGAAGCGTCATGGTATCTGCTGTACCTGATGTCCCTCTAAGGGCTCCTGTTTTTAATGTACTCATTATGTAGCTCCTAATTTTAGGAATACAGCACTAGTTTCACTTTGATCAGTATGGCCATACCAATCAATAGCTGCACCAGCTGCAACGTTGAATTTTACTTTTACGTTTGAAACATCAGTAACATCAACTAAAGCTTGAGCTGACATTGATGTATGACTATCAGCATCTTTACAAGCACTTCGAGTCCTAGCTACAGCGTTCATATCATTATTATTTAATGTTGCCATTATCTGGATTTGTGTCCAATCTGCTTCAGTTCCCGCACAATAACTCTTGAAAAAGACTAACCAATAACCTGTACTTGGAAAAGTAAAGGTACCGCTAGATTCACTCATGCCAGTACCAAGTGGTCCTGCACTTCCTCTTGAATCTACCCGTTCCCAGTTACTATTAACACCTGTTGAGGCTGAGTTGAAAGTTGTCGTTACTCTCCATTGATCCGCTTCAGCTAACCCACTTGTAGGTTTATCAACCCAAGTTAAATTTCCTGAGCCATCAGTCTGTAAGATCTGTCCTGCACTTCCATTATTTGCTGGGAGAACTAAAGTATTACTTCCAGCCGCTGCTGGTGCATCGATTGCTGTATAACCAGAGGAGCTTCCGTTTAATTTTAATGTCATGCTGCTATCTCCAACGCTATTAAACTAGACCTATGATCATTCCATGCAATACCTATACCTTGTGCATTATTTCCTCGTTTATAGTACAGTTTATATGTACAAGCAGAGGTTGTGCTAGGTGAATCTAAATGCATAACTGTTTGAGAAGTCCAGTTTTCTGAATGTCCTGCGTCTCCATGACGACTACCATGATTAAATTCTCTTATATCAGTTTCAGTGCTACTAATAGTTCGTGTCATTTTGAAATGAGATTTCGTTTCTGACCCACTATCTTTATGCGAATAACTTGATCCTGTATAAGCTATTAAAATCTTACTACCAGTAGCAGATGGTGTTATGGCAACACTTAATCCAGAGTCTGTGTAAGAAGTATTAGTTGTATTTGCCCATGTAGTTGTTGTACCTTCTTGTACTTGAAGGATTTTACCTGTACTAACACTACTAGCTAGCATATCTGCGTCTACTATTCCGTCGGGTAGACCTCCGACTGCGATTCCTGTAACTGTACCGGAACCATTAATTGTTATTGGCATAATTACATAATTGTCCAGTACTCTCCATCGCCAATCGTTACCGTGACTCCAGAGTTGATCGTTACAGGACCCCATGTTCCTGCGTTTTGGTTGTTAGTTATAGTATAGTCAGTGGTAACTGTCTGACCATTTTCCCAGAATATTTTATCACTACCACCACCTTTAGCACCAGCTGCAGCATCACCCCATTCGGGTGCTGTAGCTCCACTGTTCATCTTTAAGGATTGATCAGCTGTACCTTTAGCAAGTTTAGCCCAGGTATCAGTTCCTGTACCATAGATAATGTCACCTTGTACAATAGACAAATCTAATTTAGCAGCAGTAACTGTATTATCAGCAGGTGTAGTAGTATCTGTGTCTGGAGGTGTCGCCCATGCATTATCTCCTCTTAAGAAGGTAGTAGCTGAGGCAGTACCTGTAGCAGATAATTCGGTTACACCAACTGAATCATCTGCCATATCAGCAAGCTTAACCTCACTATCTTTTATACCTTCTGATATAATTTTATTTAGTGCCATTAATCTGCTGCCTCCGCTGTATTAGTTTTAGCCCACTCTAGATACTCTTGGTAATCTGTATTTGCTGGATCAAATGGAGCTTGTAATACAACCTTACCGTCTTCTTTCTTAATTACAGAATTAGGTGTATCTGAGTATTCTGAATTTTTATATAATTTATAAGTAATTGCCATAGTTAAAGCTCCGCTGAAAAGGCTACATAATTAGCAGTATTACCACCTTGATCGATGATAGCTCCATAACCTGCAGTTGAGAATGTACCAGTTCCATTATGATTAACAGCTGCTGATTGTACGTTAGAACTGTCCATTGTTATACCATTATTAATATCAAGACTTGCACCGTTATAACCTCTAAGAGTTCCATTAGATGAAATACTAGGAGCTGCTCTCATAAAAGGTCTGAACTGATAACCAGCTCTTACATTATTAGTAGCTCTTACATAACCAGTAACGATAGGTATATGACCATCACCAGATGCCTGTCCAAACTGTTGATAATAACGCTTACAACGTTCCAATTCATCACCATACGATCTATGTTCAAAGTCAGTAGCAGTTGTACCTTCTTCTAACTGTATGCCTGTTATCCAATATTTTTTACCTGTTCCAGCCATTGCTATCGTCTGACCTACCATCCAGTTAGCTTCGTTCCAACCAGCCCAACTAGTATTAAGAGTGCCTGTTTTTAAATTAGGGCCGCCATCCATGTTGAAATAAAGGCTCAGTCCAGCGGCATTATTAGCATCGAAAGCATCAGTCGTACTTTTAACTAATTGTATAGTTTTTCTTTCCCAAGTATTAGCAGCACTAATGGTATATGTATATCCAGTATTAGCATCAGAAGTGTCGTGATCGTTGTGGAATGCAAGTATTGTTCCTGTACCTGTTTCTGTAGATTTAACATAGAAACTTAAGATAACATCTTTTGCACTAGATGTTCCCCATTTCCAATCAACTAAATTCTGAGCTTCAACTTTATGTCTCATATATACATTATTAGATCCTGACATAGTTACACCAGAAGTACAGTGCCAAAGAAGGCTATTTGAGAAACCTTCTGGTGCATCAGTTTCTTGACTAATCGACCAAGTACCAGCGTTATTGTTGGTCAGTTTAAATTGATATCTATCAGGTCCAAAGTAGCTATTGGAAGAGGTTGTTTTACCAGTAACATTTCCTCTTTGATTTATAATCATCCCACCATTTATGATCTTATTACGACCAGGAGTTGGAGAGGATATTCCAGTTAAACTAGCACCACTAATTGCAGGTAAGGCTCCTGTTAATTTATCAGCAGGAATAGTACCAGTAACGGTAAGATTACCATCTACTTGTAAATTATTCTCAGCTGTTACATTCTTAGAACTATCCAGAGTTATATTAGCGGCTGATGCGCCTGAGTGTTGTAACTCAGTTGTTATTACTTTTGCCATTACGGTTTACTCGGCCATGTAGGGTTTGCTGGATCTGAAGTGTTAGCAGGTAGATCCCTTAGATCCTGCCTATATTTAGTTTGGGCTGCTGTGATCGACCTATCTGATAGAGCCCATACATCTGTTTCGGCTAAAAGCCTATCTCTATCTTGCCTCAACCGACTCCACTTATAATCAGTCGATGGCTCTACAGGAGTATA
>VTLG01015543.1_pt1 | contig 10468 bp, 13 predicted proteins | sample 4694571 | NCBI WGS metagenome assembly VTLG01 (sample SAMN12604809, study PRJNA352737) | marine metagenome | biome: ENVO:00000447; feature: ENVO:00000209|ENVO:00000569|ENVO:01000036; material: ENVO:00002151; isolation source: viral sequences binned using virsorter ... | reverse complement strand
AGTGAGCAGTTCAAATCTGATCCACAAGGGTTAACAAAACTGATCAATAGGTTCCTTACGCCAATGACTGATATCATTATGAAAAATGAAGGAACGATTGATAAATACATGGGTGACTGTATTATGGCTTTTTGGAATGCTCCTCTTGATGTTGAAGAGCAGAGAAAATTAGCAATTCAAACTGCACACGAAATGTTCGAGCACCTTGAAAAATTGAATGAAGAGTTGTTAAGTGAAAATTCTTTACCTATTAATGTAGGTATAGGCTTGAACACGGGAGATGTAGTTGTGGGTAATATGGGTAGCGATCAGAGATTTGATTACAGTTGCTTGGGTGATGCGGTAAATCTAGCGGCACGATTAGAAGGTCAATCGAAGGAGTATGGATTAATGCTAATCATAGGGGAAGATACCGCTAAAGATATGGAAAAGGAATTTGTATTGGTAGAATTGGATACCATTGCAGTTAAGGGTAAAACGGAGCCAGTGAAAATTTATACTTCTATAGGAACTTATAAAGAACTTAATAATACTATGAATTGGCACATGGCACAGCGTCAACATGAAAAGTTCTTGGGGTGGTATAGAAGTCAAGCTTGGGGATTGGCGAGAAAATGGATTGATGATTTGAGGAATGAGTTTAATGGAGTAATGGTTGGCTACTATGATATGATGGAAAAACGGATTGAGCAATTAGAACAAGAAGACCTCCCAGATGATTGGGATGGAGTATATAGAGCAACAACGAAATAGATGGAGTTCAAAATGTCTATATTGCGAACAATAACTAAAGTTAGACCTAATACTGGTGTGAATTTTAAGAATTTAGCAAAAGGTTCTCATATTAAATCAACTTATATTGACACTAATAAATTAGAGTACTATAATAAAACATTATCGGAAGATGGTTTGACTCTTACTGTTGAGAGAATTTTTGTTAATCAGGCCGCACTGGACGAATTTGAGGCTGATAGTGAATTGGCATTAATAGCTAACAGAAATGAAAACATCTCAAAAGGTATTACAAGAACAAAGGAAATTATTACACTGGAATAAAAGAATGAAGTCTAGGAATTTTATAGGTAAAAAAACAGGACATCATGCTTCAGATGAATACTTTAAACATCATGCCGCATTGTGGTATGATAGTGATATGGCAACCGCATTTGTAGGTGGATTCATATTTGGAATTTTGATTGGTTGGAGTTTATTTTCTATATATTGAAATAAAGTGTTGACAGAGTTTATTTAATGTGGTAAATTGAGTATATGAATAAAATTGTGAAAGCTGCAATATTAGGTATTGCTGCGGGTATGACTGTATCCGCATCATTTAGTGCTAGGGGTTCTGATAATCAAATAGAATGTCTTGCAAAGAATATGTATTTTGAAGCACGTAGTCAAGGAACCGCTGGTGTTTTAGCGGTGTCTGCTGTTGTTCTCAATCGGGTTAATGACTCTAGATTCCCTGATACCATTTGTGGTGTGGTGAAGCAAGGTCCAACAAGAGCCTCATGGCTTAACAGAAATAAACGATATCCCATTAGAAACCGCTGCCAATTCTCTTGGTATTGCGATGGTAAATCTGATGTTCCCAAGAATAAAAAACTCTACAACAAATTGGAAGGTTTGGCAACATCCATATTATCTGGTGAAATAAACTTTATTGACATTACTGATGGTGCTACTTTCTATCATGCTGATTATGTTCAACCCTCATGGGCGAAAACTAAAACCAGAACGGTAGAAATTGAAGACCACATTTTTTATAGGTGGAAATGATGACTGACAAAGGTGTATATCTTCAAGCTGCCGATGAAATACGACAAGAAAAGGAACAAGAACTAGTACCTGGCAAAGTATTCATGTCCCGATTAAAAAGGGATTTATCGTTTATCATTGGACCATGCTCTCTAGAATCTTATGACCATGCGTGTGAAATGATTGAACGCATTTCGGAGATAGTCGGGAATAAGAATTGGATTTACAAGTCTAGCTTTGATAAGGCAAATAGAACCTCGCACGAATCGAATAGGGGTTTGGGGTTTGACCGAGCATTCTATATCTTTAATGATTTGAAGAACAAATATAAGATACCTATTCTAACGGACGTTCATGAGGTGTGGCATTGTGATGTTATCAATGCGGATGTTATACAGATACCCGCATTTCTGTGTCGGCAGACTGACTTACTTCAAGCAGCTGCGGCAAGTAATAAACCTGTTAACATCAAGAAAGGTCAATTCCTATCACCCCAAGAAATGAAGCACGTTGTTGATAAGGTGAAGCATTTCGGTAATGACAACATATCCATTACTGAAAGAGGCACTACCTTTGGATACAACAATCTCGTAGTTGATATGAGATCGTTTCAAATTATGAGTGAGTTTGGATACCCTGTTATTATGGACTGCACGCACGCTGTGCAGTCGCCAGGCGGTCTTGATGGTAAGAGTGGCGGTAACAGAGACTTCGCACCATCATTGGCATACGCAGCAATCGCAACAGGGTATTGTAATGGTGTATTCATGGAAGTTCATGATGATCCTGATAACGCAATCTCTGACGGGCCAAACTCTATAAAGTTAGATGATTTGAAAGGTATTGTGGATAAAATTAAAAGGGTATGGTTAGCAAATGAAACAAGGTAAAGTATGGGGGCAAACTGAATCCCTTCTAGTAACACCTATGATTGAAGTTCATAGGATTAATGTAGAACCCGGTATGAAGTGTTCTATTCACATGCATGAACACAAGTGGAATATGTTCTATTGTATAAGTGGTGCTATTGATATTCATGTACAGAAGAATGATTATGACTTGACAGATGTTACTAGACTTGAGGGTGGTGATTACACTAGTGTCCCGCCGGGGGAATGGCATTGGTTTGAAACAAGTACAATGGTAGTTCGCAAACAGACAGAGGTTCTTGAAATCTATTATCTTGAGCCAATTTCATCAGATATCATTCGCAAAACAGTAGGAGGAATTGTTGAATAAATGTCATTAAATGTATTGACAAAAGCAAACTTTTCGATTATTATAGAGAAGATAGTCAAGGCAAAGCAGATATCTTACATGGATGCGATTGTCTACTATTGTGAGAAAAACGGAATGGAGGTAGAATCAGCAGCGAAATTAGTAACACCAACAATCAAATCGAAGCTCAAAGTAGAGGCGCAAGAATTGCATTTCCTACCACAGACTTCAAAACTGCCCCTATAAATAAGGGATCATTATGAGTTACTTTGGACAAGTAATATACGCAAACATACGAAACGCAAATACGGAGAAATAGATATGGCAACATCATTTGCAGCACTAAAAAAGTCACGAACCAGTTCAATTGACAAGCTTGTACAAGCAAGTCAAAAATTGAACACGGGTAATCAATCTTCCAACAACAAAGATGATCGTTTTTGGCAACTGTCCGTCGATAAGGCGGGTAACGGTATGGCCATCCTTCGATTCCTTCCAGAACCTTCGGGTGAGGAGCTTCCTTGGGTACGAGTGTTTTCTCACGGTTTCCAAGGTCCAGGCGGTTGGTATATTGAGAACTCTCTTACTACACTCACTGGCCAGAAAGACCCTGTTTCGGAATACAACAGCAAACTCTGGAACAACGGTACGGATGCGGGTAAAGAGCAGGCACGTAAACAGAAGCGTCGCTTGCAGTATATCTCAAACGTATACGTTGTCAAGGATTCTGCTAATCCTGATAATGAGGGTAAAGTCTTTCTGTACAAGTACGGTAAGAAAATCTTCGATAAGTTGAACGAGGCAATGCAGCCGCAGTTTGAAGATGAAACGCCCGTGAATCCTTTCGACTTCTATGAAGGTGCGGATTTCCGGTTGAAGGCAAGGAACGTAGAAGGGTATCGAAACTACGATAAGTCAGAGTTCGATTCTCCTAGCGAGTTTCTTGGTGGAGATGATGACGCACTTGAAGAAGTGTGGAATTCGGAATATTCACTACAGGCCTTCGTTGCGCCAGATCAATTCAAAACCTATGCAGAGTTGGAAGCAAAACTGAATCGGGTTTTGGGTTTGGATGGTCGGAACAATCCACCTCGTACCGCAACGGTTGAGGAAGATATGGATGAGGTTGAATCCACGCCACCGTGGAAGGAAGCCCCCGCTCCAAAAGTCGAAGAGGATGATGACTTGTCGTTCTTTGAGAAGTTAGCAGAAGACGACTAGATTAAAGAGGGGGGAAACCCCCTCTTTTTTACCCCCAAAGTCCACCACTGGCCAAACTGGCGTTACGAGCTGCTGCTGGATTTTGTGGTGATGGTGGTGTGCTGAATTTTTGTTCAACTGAACTATTACTGGTTTGAGGCGCAACTACATTAGCATTAACTGCACCTTGCCCACCGCCAGGTCCACCACCCATACCTGACCCTAATGCACTGCCCGGCGGTCTAGTCGGTTCAGTTTTAATTACATCCATTTTACCAGAATCAACATTAAATTTTGAAATGTTTTTAGCATCAAACATTTCTGCGGCAGTTACCCCTAAGTCAGCAAAAAGTTCAGCCAAAGAATCCCGGCCGGGGAACGGAAACAAGTTGGCGACTTTTTGCGCCATCCATTGCAACGCATTATTAATTTTTTCACCTACTGATGACATTATATTATCAGTAATATCACCGAAATTTGGCATCTCGAAACTCATACCACCAAACAGTTTTGACATGTCAATTCCAGCATCATCACCTTCACCCATACCAAACAGGTCTTTAAAGAATTTTGACACACCTTCAAACATTCCTTTGATGGAATCAATTACTTTAGTTATCACACCAGTTTTACCAAATAGAAAATCAGTTAAACTAAAATCCAATAAACTTTTACTTTCTTCTTCATCAAATCCAAATAATGTACCAATCCATTTTATACCGTCTTTAATTTTATCTAATAGAAATGTTTTCAAGCTAAAAGGTTCTTTTAATTTTTTATCTTCTTCACCAAATCCTAATAGTGTTTTAAACCAACTTATTACCTTAGTTACTACACCCTCTGGATCGCCAAATAGAAACTCACTAAGTTTAAATGGTTTTTCTGGATCACCCCACTTGAAAATATCTTTAACCACATTAACTGCTAAATTTATACCATAGAAGGCTAAATCAAATAAACTACCAAATAATTTCTTAAAGTTTTCAAAACTAAAATCTCCACCAAATAAAGCTTTAATAGTAGTGAACAAATCACCAAAAGTTTCTTCAAGAAATTTGAAGAATGAGAAATCACCTAATACGCCATGAACCGCGAACCATAGATCATCAAATACTTCTGTAACTTTATTTTTAATCTTCGGCCATAGTTCTGTAATTGTGGTTTTAATACTAGTCCATAGTTCTGTAATTGTGGTTTTAATACTATCCCACGTTTCTGTTATTGTTTTCTTCAATTCTTCCCACATCCACATAACTTCAAATTTAAGAGTCAACCATAAATCTGAGAAAAATTGTTTAATTGAACCACCAACCGAATCAGTAGTCTCGAAACCAAATATTGTAGCAATTGTGTTCCAAAGTAACGTGCTTATATTATCAATTTGTTCCAGAACAAATGAGCCTATCGATTCAAAAAACGTTGTTATACCACCCCACCAATCACCCTTTGAAAAAAGATCAAAAGATTTACCCAATCCACTAAAAAGCTCCTTAATATTACTCCAAGTGTCAAGTATGTAATCCCAATAAAAATCTGCGATTGGTTGTAAATAATCTTTCCATAATATTTTTAATGCGGGTACGATATCATCTATAATAATCTTCTTTATTGTTTGAAAAGCTTCACTCTTTACAAATGCATATAAAGCTACACCAATTGCAACTGCCGCTAATTTTATAAGGTTAGCATATTTTTTTAATATTTTTCCTATACTACCAAAAATGCCACCACCTTTCTCTTTTGGTGCTTTTAGTTCACCTGCTCCATCATCTGGCTGGCGGGATTCTTCTCTTGTCTTTTCTAGCTGAAACCCTCGTTGCGCCTTCATTGCGTCTGTTTGGGCTTTCGCATTATCATACATTAATTGCAAAGTATTTTGAATAGAACCTAATGCTTTTACAATATTAAGTTGGCCCGAGCGAAGACTCTTTTGCAAACGCTGACGGTTATCTGTTGCGTTATCAGATATGTTTTCTAAATCTTCTACAGTGATTTCCGGCAGTGCCATTTGTTTACCTTTTAATTTCCAGCCTTAATCTTTACTTTTGTTGTTGTCGTTCATTTTCTTCTTCAATATATTGTATTAGTAATGATACATAAATGTCTCTTTCATAAGGTATCATATTATCTAATTCTGTTAATGAGTATTTATGATGTTGTATCAAAGAAAAATTAGTTCTATAATGATTTTCCAACGATTCATGACTAAGGCTTAGGTAAAAAAATTGTTTAGGCCCTCAATTACAACAGAATCTTCTTCACCGCACCCACCACATTTCCACGTTACTTCATGTTTAAGTGATGGCATTTCAGTAAAGAAAGTTGAAATCTTTTCAAATTGTGATTGATTTAAAGTATCAACCCATGATTTTACTTCATCTTCAGTAAACTCATTATAGACATTCTCTTTATCGTAAACGTAATCAATACATTTGGTTAACATATCAAATAATTGAGTAACATTAGGTTCTTCATCCATATCGTTGTTAACCATTTCATGAAAGGTAGGGAATTTTAAAACTACGCCAACGTCATCAGTCAATTGGATTTTCTTATCAACAGTTACTTCTGGTGGTTTGATATCATCTATGTTAATACTAACTTCTGTTGAGTAATCACATTTGTTTTCTAATGTACCCGAAGCTTCGGTCGTACCTTGATGACTGAGTTTGACGGTAATACTTTCCCCTACACTTTTAGAACGGAGCTTTAGAAAGAGATATTCAATATCAAATGAAGTTAAAGACCCGACAATAATATCTTCTGTAGTGATGCATTCAGCCAAAACTTTAGCGACTGCTAATATCTGATCTTTGGGATCATCACTTTCTTGTGCTGTTAATAGAACTTTCTCCTGCTTAACAAGAAAGGGCCTATAAGTAATTTCTTGTTTTGTAGATGGAATGATAGTTCTATATTCTGGTGTTACAATTGATGGTAAAGCCATAAATTACTCCTTTTCAATTCATATAATATAATTACAATCTCCGTCGAATAATGTCATCCGCCGGCAACGGCCGCACCGTTACATCACTAACGGAAGGGGGGGAAGATGGTAATGGGATATTTCCGCCGATTGTAGCATTACCAATTTTAATACTTCCAGAGATACTAGGTCCAGCGGGTTTTGCATCAGGATTGGGTGGGCCTGGTGTAAAGTCTGCTCTATAATCATGGTAGGCAAACGTTACTTGTAACCTGATAAGTTCTCCATTTCCCCATCCCATTGAAATGGGTGCAATACCAATCGGATATGCTTCATCTAAGTAATGTCTAGAACGCCTTCTTCCATTTTCATCATACTGTCGAATTTCTATTGTTTTGATATAGTCGTCATAATATCCTGTTTCGTATCTACCCCTAGTATGTTTTGCAGACATTCCAGAGGTTGCTCTGTGATGCATGATTATATCTTGCCATTCTTCAAAGTATCTTTTCTCTTTTAGATCAGCACTACATAGAAATCCTATGGTAGTATCTGTGTAGGTAGATGCGTATGCAATCTTACGAATCGGTCCATAGATGCGATATTCAGCGGTTGATATAGTTCTCCCGGGCAACTCACACGCATCTGCCCGAAACATAAGATCGTTTTCTTCTTCGGTTGTGCCCGGCCCAGTAATTTGAACTTCAAAATGTGAAGATTTTGCTACACCATTTTTATTGAGTGTTGCTAATAGTTCGCTTGGTTTGAATGACATTAAATCATCTTCCTACTGTCTGCATGTACTGCTCTCTTATTTGCTCCAACAAATCTTTCTGTCGGTAGAAATAATGCTATGTCCCATTCGGCAGCATATACTTCTAAAAACCTCGATTTTACATGCGGTGTTAAGTAATGTTTTACACATGGTTTAAAGTATTTATACTTCGCAGCACCATTTAGTATGTTATATGATATCCTTAAACGAGTATTTTCATCATACCTATTATCTCTTGAAAGAGTATAAAGCTCATCCATAAGTTTAGCACGCAATCTCAAAGGTAAGTAATGTAGATTTATACCTAGAAATCCACCACGAACTCTCTTGAAAGGAAAGATTAACGGAAACCTATCGTAGTATGGCAAAGTTTTCTTGTGCTTAGGATCATAGAAGAAATGATACATTCTACCAATCATCACTCTACTAGTTAATCGTTCTCTATCGCTTCTTATTAATCTATCAGGCGTAACCCTAGTAGTTCTGGCTCTATTTCTGTACCAATCTCTTGCGCTATCGGTCCTTGCAGGAATTTCACCCGCACGAACACCCTTGGCAAGTAAGTCATCAAATACTATTGCCATTATTTGATTCCTAATTCTTTTTCTGTTAGTATCATAAACTTCCAGTTTCTATCGGCGCAAAACTCTTTTGCTGCTTTCCACTTTGCAATATTTATACCATATGTGGAAACTTCATATAAATACTTCTTAGTAACTTTGGTACGGACCTTAGGCTCTTTTGTTTGTGCATGGGGTTTAACTTCTATCATGACGGTCTTTGTGTTTTTTGTTTTATCCTTAACCTTCACGATGAAGTCTGGAAAGTATCGGTGCCATCTACCGTCGATAGGAGATTTATAAGGAACGATAATTTCTTCAGAAGACCATTCTAAAACATCTGGATTCTGATCGAAATAGACCATACAATTTCTTTCCCACAAACTTCTATAAATAATGTTAGTGGGATTGCCCTTATATTTTCGGGGAAAATTAGGTTTGTATTTGCCTTTATAAGATTTAAACATAGGAATATTTATACGGATGCCTAAGATAAACTTAAACTCTATAAGAACAGGAAACAGAACTGCTGATAAGGCGATTAGTCGAGCGCAGAATATAATCTCAAATCCTGCGGCTGCTGCACCTATTTTGTCAGGAGTTGTACAGGATGTTATAGACACTATCAGTAGTGGTCAAATTCCTAATGCTACCACATTATCACCAAAAATCGTAAACCCCGCTATTAAAAGTCAATTAGCATCTCTTTACACTAACACTGAAACTCCTTCTTCATTTCTGTTTCCTAATGATTTAGATGAAGACCATTATATGTTGTTTAAAGTAATGGAAAGTCGTAGATTGAGAAAGGAAGATGACACTAAAATAAAAGCAAAAAGAACTATTGCATTGCCAATACCCGGCAACCTTCAAGTTTCTTATGCAGCTGATTATGAAAATGCATCATTGGGTGTGTTGGGTGGTTTAATAGGTGGTAATGTAAGTCTTGGGGAGATAGGTTCTGGGCTTTCTTCTGCTCTTGATGATATTATGAGTTTCGGAAAAGGGGTAATTTCTGATGCTAAAAAAGGTAAAGCAAATGATGCCACTGTCGGTGTGGGCGCAGGATTACTAGGCACTGCGGCCGCAGTTAAAATTGGTGGTGCAGTCGCAACAGGTATTCTTGGTGGGGATGTTATTGGTGGCGCGATCAAAGGTCTGAGTAAAAGAACTGGTTTAGCAATGAACCCCCATATGGCAGTTGTATTTAATGGCGTTGGGTTTAAAGAACATTCATTCAATTTTAAATTTGTTGCACGAAATGAGTATGAAAGTAGACAGATACAAGCAATATGTAAAATATTCAGGCATCACATGTTGCCCTCTTATGCATATGATAAATTAGCATTTAACTATCCTGATGAATTTGAAATTGAATTTTCCACAACAGTTGCTCCATTTCTATACAATATTGGAACTTGTGTTCTGAAATCGTTTAATGTTTCTTATAATGGCCAAGGAGTACCACAATTCTATGCAAACACCCAGGCGCCTATTGAAGTTGACATTCAATTAGGTTTCCAAGAGGTTCATATTGAAACTAGGGCAACGAAACATGGGTCAGGATTTGGTAGTGGTGGTGATGCTTTGCTTCCTGATCTTTGGGATTTTGACCATAGTGCTCAAAGTGATGGAGATCGTAACATGCATCTGACTGAATAAAATAGGGTTCTATAATGTCTAATTATTTTTCATACTTCCCAACAGTCGAACATGATTTAAAGCAGGATGGTTCTGCTATTACTGTTACTAATATTTTGAAGAGATTCAAAATACACGACGATGCGAGAGATCAGACTGAAGTTTTTTATCCATACCAATTACAGGATGGTGATAGGCCTGATGTTGTAGCAGAGAAGTATTATGGTAATGCAAACTATGCATGGCTTGTTCTGTTCTCGAATAACATAGTTGATCCTGTAAAAGAATGGCCATTATACGGTACGGATTTCAGAAACTATCTGGTAACAAAATACGGCTCTATTGAATCCGCAAACACAACTGTCAAGAAAAGATACAAGGTATTAT
>VTLG01002101.1_pt1 | contig 10468 bp, 9 predicted proteins | sample 4694571 | NCBI WGS metagenome assembly VTLG01 (sample SAMN12604809, study PRJNA352737) | marine metagenome | biome: ENVO:00000447; feature: ENVO:00000209|ENVO:00000569|ENVO:01000036; material: ENVO:00002151; isolation source: viral sequences binned using virsorter ... | reverse complement strand
CTAATATAGATATAGCTAAAGCTAATCTTGATGTGTTATTACATTCTGCTGTGGGCATTGGAGAACATTCTGATCTTACAGCAGAAATGGATAAGTGGATAGGTGAGATTGCTTCTAACCAAGATAAGATAGATGCAATTGATGAATTAAATGAAACTAAAGATACACCACCAGAACAAGGAGATTTATTTCGTGAAACTAGCCGATGGTAAAATAAGAAGAAAGACTAGTACTATACCGTTTGGGTATGTGTTAGATACACAGGATGAAAAACATCTGTCCCCTATACCAGAAGAGCTACAAGCACTGGATCAGGCATTAACATATGCTAAGTCTTGCGGGTGGAGAAAAGCAAGTCAGTGGCTATTAGCAAAAACAGATAGATATATATCTGACGAAGGTTTAAAAAAACGTAGTAAGTTAGGAATATACTTAGATGGCAACGGAAGCCAAACTGGATAGGAAGAAGATACGTAAAGCCGTATCAACAAAGCTATCCAACGCTAAAGCAAAAGCAAAAAAAGATTCAAAACGTGCTATAAATGCACGATACAGGGCAAATAAACTACAAGAAAGCCTTAGTAAAATAGATGCAGCTCTTTCAGGTGACGGAAAAGAGCCAATATCCGAAGAAGAACTACTAGCGTTACCAGAAAAAGTAAGAAATCACGTTGCTGAGAACGAAGTTGTGTTTAAATCTAACGATGGACCACAGGCTGAGTTCTTAGAAAGTCCAGAAAGAGACGTATTGTACGGTGGAGCAGCAGGTGGAGGTAAATCATACGCACTTCTTGCTGATGTTTTAAGAGATGTAGGCAATCCTAACCACAGAGGACTACTTTTAAGACGTACTTTACCAGAATTGACCGAACTTATAGACAAAAGTAGGCAATTATACACAAAAGCGGTGCCGGGAGCAGTGTTTAAACAGGCAAAATCAACGTGGGAGTTCCCTTCAGGGGCTAAAATATGGTTTTCTTACGTAGATGATGACCGAGACGTAACAAGATACCAAGGACAAGCGTTCAATTGGATAGGAATAGACGAAATAACACAGTATCCTACTCCATATGTTTGGAATTATCTAAGATCTAGACTTAGAAGCACCGATCCAAAGCTTGGTCTTTACATGAGGTGCACAGCTAACCCCGGTGGAGTAGGAGGTTGGTGGGTAAAGAAGATGTATATAGACCCATCCCCACCCGGACAGGCATTTTGGGCAAAGGAATTTGACACACAGAAAACAATAAGGTACCCTACCGGACATTCTAAAGCAGGCGAACCTTTATTTCTGAAAAAATTTATACCAGCAAGGTTGACAGACAATCCATATCTTGCTATAGATGGTCAATACGAAGCTATGTTGCTTTCCTTACCAGAAGTAGAACGAAAAAGACTATTAGAAGGAGACTGGGATGTCGCAGAGGGAGCAGCTTTTACAGAATTTAGCAGAACGCTACATGTGGTGGAAACCTTTGACCCTCCTGATGGTTGGGCTAGGGTACGTGCCGGAGACTACGGCTACAGTAGTCCTTCTTGTATTCTTTGGGGTGCTATAGACTGGGATAATAATATCTGGATATATAGAGAGCTGTATATAAAGAACAAAACCGGTGAAGCTCTCGGTGATTTAATACTAGAATTAGAAAGAAACGACCCAAACATGCAAATATCCGTATTAGATGCAAGTTGTTGGAACAGAACAGGGTTAGGGCCTAGTATAGCGGAAACAATGAACAGAAAAGGCTGTAGATGGATTCCATCAGACAGAAACAGACTAGCAGGAAAGATAGAAGTGCATAGAAGATTAGCTTGTGATAGTAGAGGACAACCAAGAGTAAGAATTATGGAAAATTGCACTAATTTAGTAAGAACATTACCTACATTACCTCTATCTAAAAATAATCCAGAGGATGTAGATACAAAAGCAGACGATCACGCATATGATGCGTTAAGATATATGATGATGGTGAGATCTTTGCACAATGCAAGTACACCGTACTATTCTAGCAGGCAGATGCAACGATATGAACCAACATTTAGTGAGGAGTTTGGATATTGACAGATAGACAGGTATTACAAGAAATAGATGAGTTTAAATCTTTAATAACCGAATTAGAAATATCTTCTATAGAGGATATTCCTGAATTAGATGATTTAGCAGACAAATTTAAAAATAAAAAAGCTACTCTTAAAGATGCTTGGTTTGCTAAATTGTATAAAGGGGGTTTGGATATACCAGAGGATGTTAGCAATGCTCCTGAAATGAAAAATTTAAAACAACTTTCATTAGATATGCAAAAAAGATTTCCCCCTCAACTTGACACTAAAGCATCACCGGGTGCCGTTGCTAATCAAATAAAAAATATGAAAAATGTTTTTACAAAAAAGGGCACTAGTAATATTTTAAATCAAGTTTATTCTGATAAAATATTTATAAAAGGGCTTTCTGCAAAAGATGTATCAGCTTTAAAAACTGCTGTTGAAGAAGTATCATTAGGTTTAGGAATTAAAAAACAAACAAAATCTAAAATATTTAAAACTATACCAACAGATGAAATGGTAAAAAAAGTTTTACGTGGCATTGCAGACATACCTGATCAAGAAACAAAACGATTAATTCTTTTAGGATTATTTGGTACAAGAGGTGCTCAAATAAATGATTTGGCTAGTGATTATTTGTTTGGAGAAAATAGAAAAAGACCTTATTATGATCGTGAACTTGGTGCAATGATAGGTGGACAGGGTAGAGGAAGAAAAAAATTAGCTGCACAAGTTCCATTTGGTCCTTTTATGAAAGATGTAATGGATTATCAATATGATATTGCAACTGACAATGGTAAAAATTTAGGTAGATCTATATTTAGTAAAAAATTAAACCTTGGTACTGTTATTAATAAATATTTGTTTAATAAAAATGGCGTACCTGTTTTATCAGATGCTGAATTAGCTAAATTAGGCAGAGAAAATATTGGTGGTTTTACAGATTTAAGAAGAATGATGTTATCTTGGGCTGCTAATGCATTAGGAGATAAAAGTTTAGCAAAAGAACTTTTAACTCATGGGCCAGAAAATATGGATAAAAGTGTTACGGGTAGATTTTACATACCCGATGAAGGGACAGATGTAAATAAATTACGTGCATTTACAACTGGAATGGAACAAAACATTGCTAGGGTATTAGGGTATAATAATTATCAAGAGTTTATGAAGGGGTTAAGAGTAGAAGCATACACTACAGAAACATCAAAAGTAAAAAAGTTTAAGAAAAAAGTTACTATTGTAAAACCGGAAACTAACATAGTACAAGGTAATATAACACAGCCTAATTTAGTTTCGCAAGGCACTGATCCAAATATAGATAGGCAGTTACAAAATCTTAAAAATCAAGAAGAAATAATTAAAAGAACTACAAATATAAATGAACAAATTCAATCTTTAATGGCAAAAGAAGGTTTAACCGAAGAGGAAGCAAAAGCAAAATTAGGGATAGATAAACTTAAAGGAGATACAGATGCTCCTCTGTCAGAAGAAAATAAAAATTTTTTAAAAAGACTAAAAGAAGTAAAAGAAAAAAGATTAAAAAAAGCAGCAAGTATTGCAAAGAAAACTCCGGGAGCAGCAGGTGCTGGACTATCCGCATATTTTGCTGTTGATTATGCACTTAAACCTAAAGAAGCTTTTGCAGAAGAAGCATGGGGTGGATTTTTGGCTAATCAATCTATGGTAAAGGGGGCGACTGTTGCAGCAGAGGGGTTTGGTGTACTATTACCAGTAGATGCTCCTATGTTAGGGCTAGGTACAAAACAAGAAATGATAGAACAAAGAGAAGCAACAGAAAGAAAGAAAGAAAAATTAGCAGAAGAAAGAGAGACATTTGCGGTAGCACCGGGATCACCAGAGGCAGGTTATATTCCTGCAGAAATAGATCGTAGAGCTCGTGATGTAAAAGAATTAGATTCACAAAAAGATCAAGAATTTATAAATAGAGCTAGATTTATAAAACAAGCAGAAGAGATGGAAAATCTCGGATTTTAACAACAACCAACCAAAAGGAGGCAATTATGCCACAAGGAGTAAAAGGAGCTTACAAATCTGGTTACATAATGGGTCAGATGGGTAAACAAGGTGCAATGAATGAAGCTAACGAAAGCTCATTACATCGTGAAGGTTTAGATGGAAGCATCGCTGGTGCTAACGCTGGTACTATTAGCGGACCATTTCAATCAACACAGGATTCTAAATCTGTATCATCTAACCAAACAGGTGCATTAGGTACAGTAATGGGTGCTTCAAAGTACACACCATAATATAGAGGGAACAGTATGTCTGATCCAATTGATTTAACAGAAGAAATGTCTGAAAGTTCTGGAGTTGTAGGGCTAATTCAAGAACGTATGAGAACTGCTGAAGATGGTAGGCAGTCCCATGAAGAACGCTGGTTAAAAGCGTATAAAAACTTTAGGGGAGTGTATGACTCTTCTACACAATATACAAGCACAGAAAAGTCTAAGGTATTTATAAAAATAACCAAGACTAAAGTACTTGCTGCATACGGTCAAATTGTAGATATTTTATTTGCTAATAAAAAATTTCCAATAAATGTAGAGTCTACTCCAATCCCTGAAGGAATTGCAGATTTTGCTCATCTAAAAACACCAATTGATCAAATGGAAGAACAAGTTCCTGTAGATCCTTTTGGTTTTGATGGAGATGGTAGAGACTTACCTCCGGGAGCAGTAGGAGCAACTCCACCTAATCTTGATTTTTTAGGTTCTCTGGCTGATAAGTTTGGCCCAGATGCTCCTATAGCTGAAGGTCCTTCTAGAATGGGAGAACCCCAAATTTCTCCTGCCCAATCTTCTGCATTGGCAATGGAAAAAGTTATTCAAGATCAACTTACTGATAGTAATGCAGTTAATGTTTTACGACATGCTATATTTGAGTCTGCTTTGTTAGGTACAGGAATAATTAAAGGACCATTTAACTTTGGTAAAATTATTCACAATTGGGAAGATACACCAGAGGGTAGAATATACGAACCTTATGATAAACTTGTTCCTCGTATTGAGGCTGTAAGCATTTGGGATGTATATCCTGACCCATCTGCAACACATATAAATGATTGTGAATATGTAATACAACGTCACAAAATGAATCGTTCTCAATTACGTAGTCTTATGAATATGCCTATGTTTGATCCTGAAGCAGTAAGAGAGGTTATTGCCGGTGGAGGTAATTATCAGGAAAAGTATTTTGAAGATACAATTCGTGATGATGAAAATGAGCCGTACACTGAACAAGAACGTTATGAAGTGTTAGAATATTGGGGAATACTTGATGCAACTATAGCTCAACAAATGAACATAGAAGGTGCAGATGAGTTAGACCCACTAGATCAAGCACAGGTAAATATCTGGGTTTCTGGAGGTCAAGTTCTAAGAGCTTGTGCTAATCCATTTACTCCAGAAAGAATGCCATACTATGCTTTTCCATACGAACTTAGCCCATACCAAATCTGGGGTGTAGGTGTACCAGAAAACATGGAAGATGCACAAATGTTAATGAATGGTCATGTACGTATGGCTATAGATAATTTAGCACTTGCTGGTAACCTTGTATTTGACGTAGATGAGACATCACTTGTACCCGGACAAAATTATGACATTTTTCCCGGAAAAGTGTTTAGAAGACAGTCAGGAGTTACTGGAACCGCTGTAAACGGCATAAAATTTCCTAGTACTGCTGGCGAAAACATACAAATGTATGACAAAGCAAGGCAACTTGCTGATGAGGAGACAGGTATACCAAGCATTATGCATGGTCAAACGGGAGTAACAGGCACAGGAAGAACAGCAGCAGGACTATCTATGTTGCTTGGTTCTTCAGGATTATCTATAAAAACAGTTATTAAAAATATAGATGATTATCTACTTAAACCCATGGGAGAGGCTTTCTTTCAATGGAACATGCAGTTTAATGATAGTAATCCACATATAGTTGGTGATCTTGAAATTAAACCAAAAGGAGCTGCTTCTGTAATGCAAAAAGAAGTACGTTCACAACGATTAACTATGTTATTACAAACTGTAGCTAATCCGATGCTTGCACCATTTATTAAGATACCAAACCTGTTAAAAGAACTGGCTATATCACAGGATATTGACCCTGACAGCTTAGTAAACGATGTAAACGAAGCACAGATATACGCTGAAATACTCAAAGGATTACAAGATGCCCAACAACCTGAAGAAGCCCAAGGAGCCCCTCAAGGCCCTAGCCCCGCTGCTGGGGCAGGACAAGATGGAATGGGAGGTGTTGGAGGACTACCTGAAGGACCTCCACAAGCAGACCTTAACGGCACTGGTGGTGGCACCATCGGAGTTGGAGGTGTACCGGCTGCAGGGGAAAGCGGGTTTACTGGAAATGCTCCTCAAACTGAAGGATAACTTCAAGGAAATGAAAAAGAATGGCCGTCAATCGCAACGATGAATTTGAAAATAGATTTGATTCTGGTGCAGTAGATTTAGATAATCCTAATATTAATGTTCCTTTAGGTTCACTTTCTGAAGAAGTAGGTGAAGCTGAAAGATTAGCTGTACAAGAAAGCGTAACTCCTGATGAGGTAGATCCATCAAAAGCTAATATTATTGATGAACAAAATCAGGCAGAGATAAGTCTTAATCTAGATCCATTACCATTATCCGGTTTTGAAAAAACAGGAGCTGAAGTAGAAGATCCAAAATCTTTAGCAGACATGCTGCAATCAAAATTTAAAAGTTTTAACGTGTATGGTGGGACTCCCCCCTCTACTGTAGATGCTTCTTACGATCCTCTTAGTTTGGCTTTAGAACAAGCAGATAAAATAGATTTAAGTGGAACAAAAACAGATGCAATAGAAGAGGCAGTTAAAGAGGGAGAAGAAGTATTTGGAGCAGATGCGTATGTGCCTGATACAGGATTAGGTACTTTAGCTTCTGAAGGGTATGACTATGCAAAAGGAAAACTTAATAATTTATATGAATCTTATTTTGGAGATCCCTATGCTGGTCAAAATACTGTAACTACAAGTACTCCATATGGTCCTAGCCCTGTAGGTGGTGCAGCATTATTTGGATCAGGTGTAAATTTAGCTACTTATGCCACTCCTTTTGCTACAAGTTTAGCAGGGCAAGCTGGGGCAAATCTTGCATCGCAAGCAAGTATTGGTTTAAGTTCTGCTCCTCCAGCTTCACTAGCAGGTCAAGGTGCAAATTTTGGAACTGTTGCAAAATCCAGTACATGGGCTACATTAGGAAATGCTGCAAGTGTTTATGGAATATATGATGGTATAAAAAACAAAGATTATTTTTCTGCAGGAACTTCTCTTATAACACTCCTTAACCCTGCAACAGCTGTACCAATAGCTATTTTACACGCAGCAAAATTTGCATTAAGTCATCTTTTTGGAGGAAACAGACCTAAACCAAAATTTGGTGGTGTTGATCTAAAAGCAAGTTCTAATAAGTTAATGACTACAAGAGGATATGGTTACAATGCCTATAGGAGAGAAACAGGACAAGCTGTTGGAGCAAGTATAGCTGACTATGTAAATCAATATGTAAAAGACTTTGGATTACAATTTAACGGCAACCGTTGGCAAAAATTCCTTCAAGAAAACCCTAGGTTAGAAAGATATGATAGCACTGGAGAAACTGGATATTCCGATCCTAGTACAATGATCCGTGCAATACTTGAAACAGAAGGAATGGTTACAGGAACTCCAACGTATAACGGACAACCAATTACTAGCCAAGAAGATTACAAAGCAAAAATGGAAGATTTCAATAAGAGGTATCAAGATATGGCTTATAAAAATGGTGGACTAGTAGATCCAGTAAGCGTAGGAATAAATACTCCGCTGTCTGGAGAGTTTACTACAGTACAAACAAAAAAAGATACTGGAGTGCCAGACCCAAATAGTCCATTAGATTATTCTGGTCGCCATACACAAAATATAGTTTCTTTCGGAGAACGACCAGCTACATTATTTGAAATGTTACATAAAAATCTTACGGGATCGTATACCATATAATAATTAAAGGAAAAACAATGTTAAGTTTTTTAGGACCAATAATAAGTTTAGTTAGTGCACCTGTAAAATCATACATGGAAGAACGCACAGCTAAAGTTCAATCAAAAGCAAAAATAGCAGAAGCAAAAGTAAATGCAGAGATAAAACGCATTGAAAAAACAGCTGATTCAGAAATAAACTATGACATAGAAGCATTGAAACAACAGCAATATAGCTATAAGGATGAATTTGCTTTACTTGTAATAACCATGCCGTTTATCGGATCATTTTTACCTTGGACACAAGAGTATGTCATGCTTGGATGGGAATATGTATCTAATGCACCAGAATGGTACAGCTACACATTTATCGGTGCAATATCCGCATCACTTGGTATTCGTTGGGCAACTAAAATGTTAGGTAAAAAATGATAGTAGATACTTTTCGTAAATCTGAACTGGTAGACTCGTTGATTGATCACGAAGGGCTGGTACTTCACCAATATACAGACAGCGAAGGTTACGCTACAATTGGTGTAGGTAGATTGATTGATCCAGAGAAGGGTGGCAAGATTACAAAAGACGAAGCCATCTATTTACTACACAACGACATAGACGAATGTTCTGCAAGTTTAGATAACAGCCTATCTTGGTGGAGAACTAAACCAGCAAAAGTACAGTTGGCATTGATGCACATGAGATTTCAGTTAGGTATGACCGGTGTTCTTAAATTTAAAAAAACTTTAGCTTTGATACAAGAAGATCGTTTTAAAGAAGCTGCTGTAGAGGCAAGAGATTCTCGGTGGGCAAAACAAACAGCTAGACGAGCTAAGTATGTAACAGGATTAATAGAAGATGCTTAATTTTGAAGAATTAGACCATGAGTTTTTAACAGAAGGTAGTCCTGCTGCAGAGTCTGAAAAAATAGCAGGGTTAATTCAACAGAATCTATCACCAGAAGAACAAAAACGGCTGGCAGAAATAATTCCTGTGTTAGAAGAATACAATATGTTGATGGTAAAGGTGCAAACTGGAAAATCTGTAGAGGAGTTAGAAAAATCGGGTGAATTAGAGGTCCTAGCACTGCAGTCTGGAGAGTCTCCGGCTATAGAGGTAGCCCAAAAGGGCCAAACGCAAATGGCGGTACCTTCTAGGCCCGTACAGAGGGAAGTGCCTCAAAATGCTCCTGAAATGATGGCAGAAGGGGGTAAAATAGCTGAAAACAATAATTTAGAAGAAGCAAAAGCTATTGTAAGGGAAAAATATCCAGTTCAAGCAAAACATTTAGATGATTTAAATATAGTTTTTGTACCAAATATGAGTGGTCATTCTGAATATTTATCTCCGCTATATGATGATTCTAAAAAATATAATAACGAAGCAACTATAGAAATAAATCCAGAGTTTTCTAATACACCAGAACAAATTGCTTCTACCATAGCTGGAGAAACTTTACACCACATGAAAGATTTTGATGATGGGTTTAGAAGTATGTGGAAAAATTTTAGACAAAAAGTAGATAAAGATGATGTATTTAAAAATGTTCAACGAAAAAGACAAAGAACTATGAATACAATGAGACAAGGAGAATACATAAGAGGCATGGCACAAGACCCTAGAGGAAAAAAATCTCCTTATGATGATACTAGAGATGTAGACAAATTTATAGACGCTTCCGCACTTGATGAATATATTCGTGCATATAATTTTTATGATGACCCTATTGCTGGAAAACATTATGATGAAGGGTGGAAAAATGATCAGTTTTTTAAAAAATACAAATCTGAACTTGAAGGTTTTAAAAAATATTTAAACCCCCCTGAATTTGTGGGTATGGCACTTGGAGGAACACCCCCTGTAATTGAACAACAACAACCCGCTGCAGCAGGACCGGGAGGTGTAGCAGCCGGACCAGTTGGTGTAGTAGACGAACCCGGAGCAGATGAATCCGGTGTAGCCGATGATGTACCAGCAAAAAGTGATGGATTTGTAATAAACGCAGCAGCAGTAAAACATGCTGGATTAAAAGATATAAATGATATGATACAGTCTGCAAAAGAATACGCAGAACAAAAAGGAATAAAACTAAACTTTGGCAAAGTTCCAACGGATGCAGAGGATATTCTTGTATCAAATGGAGAGGTTGTTATACCAGATGCATTAGCAAACATAATTGGGTATGACAAGTTAGAAAAAATTAATAACCGTGGTAAGAAGGAAACAGAAGAGAAACTAGCAGCACAGGAAGAGGGAGCTCCTCCGGAAGGACCCCCACCTAATACACCACCGGTATTACAAGACCAAATGGCTGGTCTTACATAGAGTTTTAACCTCCGGGTTAAATATAGCGTAGGCTACCCGTTTCTTCAACGGCCCCTACATAAAACAACCGAAGTGGCTACCCTAAAGAAGGCCC
>VTLG01013846.1_pt1 | contig 10469 bp, 18 predicted proteins | sample 4694571 | NCBI WGS metagenome assembly VTLG01 (sample SAMN12604809, study PRJNA352737) | marine metagenome | biome: ENVO:00000447; feature: ENVO:00000209|ENVO:00000569|ENVO:01000036; material: ENVO:00002151; isolation source: viral sequences binned using virsorter ... | reverse complement strand
ATATGAAGACTTGTGTGCAGAAGAAGAACAGAGTTATACAAACACATAATGACTAGAAGAATATTTGAGTTTCAATGTAATAATTGTTCTAATGTATTTGAACAATACATTGATGACTCTTTAAAAACAACTAAATGCCCTATTTGCGGTTCTGAAGCTACACGCATAATCAGTAAACCAAGAATAGACCTAGATGGTTGTTCAGGTGATTTTCCTACTGCTTCTGATGCATGGGTTAGACGCAGAGAAAGTCACATGAAATACGAGAGAAAGATGGGCATAGGTCAAGAGTATAGTAGTATGGGATAAGGTTAGACCCCCATTTAAAGTGTCTTTCCTAAAATGTCAACTGACACAGGAGAGTATAGTGGCTGAGTTTGTAGAAGAAGTAGAAGATAAGAAAGAGGAACCACAGCAAAAAGAAGAAGTAAAAACTGAAGAAGTAAAAACAGAAAAAGAGATTCCTGAAAAGTACAAGGAGAAAACTCTTCAAGATGTTATATCTATGCACCAGGAAGCTGAGAAGTTAATAGGCAGACAAGGTGCAGAGTTAGGAGAACTTCGTAGGGTTGCTAATTCTTATGTTCAAAGTCAACCGCAAACAAAGCAAACAGAAGTCAAAGAAACTAGCGATGATGATTTTTTTGCTAACCCTAAACAGGCTGTAGACAACGCAATACAAAATCATCCTAAGATCAGAGAAGCAGAACAGCTAACCCTAGAAATGCAAAGGTCGAAAGCTCTTTCATCACTGAAAGAAAAACATCCAGACTTTACAGAGATTGTAAAAGATCAAGGGTTTCAAGACTGGATAGGTAATTCTAAAGTAAGAGCAGAGTTATTTGCTAGGGCTGATCGTAGGTATGATTATGATGCTGCTGATGAGCTTATTTCTACATGGAAAGAAAAGAAACAGATTGGTAGTAAAACTGTAGAAATGGAGAAACAGGCTAGATCACAAGACATCAAAAATGCTACTACAACTGTACCAAGCGGTAGTGGAGAAGCACCATCTAAGAAAATTTTTAGACGTTCTGACATAAGAAATCTTATTAACAGTGACCCTGACAAATATGAAGCTATGATGCCAGAAATAGAAAAGGCATATAGAGAGGGTAGAGTCAGAGGGTGATATTTTAGAAAAGGAATTTAAAAATGGGTTTAGGAACTAATCATGTAGTGCAATCAGAAGTCAATACCGCAGGTTTTATACCTGAGGTTTGGTCGGATGAAATAATCGCTGGCTATAAGAAAAATCTTGTAGCTGCTAATTTAATTAAAACAATGAACATGAAGGGCAAGAAAGGTGATGTAGTTCACTTTCCAGCTCCAGCAAGAGGTTCAGCTTCAACAAAGGCTGCTGAAACAGAGGTAACTTTGATTCAAGAGTCTGGTACAGAAAAGACTGTAACAATTAACCAACACTATGAGTATAGCCGTTTGATTGAAGACTTTGCAGAAGTACAAGCATTGACTTCACTAAGACGTTTTTATACAGATGATGCTGGTTATGCACTAGCTACCAGAGTAGATACAGACGTACTTTCTTTAGGTAGACAGTCACAGTCTGGTTCTGGTAGTGCTGCTTATGACAAAGGTTTTCTAGGTGGTGATGGTTCTACATTCTATGTAGCTGCTAGTAATAACGAAAGTGCTATTACTGATGCAGGATTTAGAAGAGCTATTCAGCGTCTTGACGATCAAGATGTCCCTATGGATAATCGTAACTTTGTCATACCTCCTGTAGCACGTAATGTAATGATGGGTCTATCACGATTCACAGAGCAAGCGTTTACAGGTGAAGCAGGTAATGCTAACACCATTAGAAATGGTCAGATTGGTGATATATATGGTATTAAAGTATTTGTATCTACCAATGTGGACACAACTTCTGGTTCTGGCGGTGCTAGAGTATGTTTATTGTTCCATCCTGAGTTTGGAGTATTGGTTGAACAGTTAGGTGTTCGTGTTCAAACACAATACAAACAAGAGCATTTAGGTACGCTCTTAACTGCTGATACCTTGTATGGTACTGGCGAGCTAAGAGATACTTCTGCTGTTGCTCTTATTGTTCCAGCTTAATTTTAATAACAGGGTTGGCTGTAGCGGTCAACCCTTTTCTTTATAAGGATGAATAATGGCTACAGTAAAAAGAGGACAACATAGACAGTTTCAGGGAGCTTTCTCTGATACCTGGACTATTAAAGACACATTTAACTTTGGTTCAGTAGCAGATGGGAATGAAGAAGCTACTGGTGTAACAGTTTCTGGTGTTGGATTAGGTGACATGGTTCTAGGAGTAGCTGCTAATGTAGATGTAGCAGACCTAGATTTAACAGCACATGTTACTGGAACAAGCCAAGTTACATTTCAAGTAAATAATAATACAGGCGGAGCAATTGATTTAGCCACTGCTGAATACACAGCTCTTGTAGTTAGACCAAACTGGTAAACATGATAACCCTCTTCGGAGGGTTTTTTTGTTAAGGAATAATTATGGCTTTTTTTAGAGGTACTGGTGGTGCTGGTACTGCTACTTTTGAACAGTTACCATTAGCAATTAGTGAAGGTGGAACAAGTGCGACTACTGTAGCTTCTGCTAGAGCATCGCTGTTACCTGATTTTTCTGGTAATGCTACTTTTGTACTTGCAGTAAATTCTAGCGCAACAGATGTAGAGTTTGTTACAGCACAGTCTACTATTAGTTATTCTGATGCTACTGCTAATTTTACAGGCATATTACAAGAAAGTGGTAGTAATGTATTAACAAGTGCTGACATTGGTGTGTCAGTAGCTTCTGCTGGGGTTACAGGAGGAGGAGGAGTAAGTTATTCTGATGCTACTGCTAATTTTACAGGAGTGCTACAACATAGTGCTAGTAATGTTTTAACACAATCAATGATAGGTGTATCAGTGCAAGGATATGATGCTGATATAGCATTTTTAGATGCAGCAACAGCAAACTTTACAGGAGTGCTACAAGATGGAGGAAGCACAGTTCTAACAGAATCAAGTACGATTGAAGGGGGTACTTACTCATGACAACCATTTTAACCAAGAAAAAAGACTCATCAGGAGCGCCAGCGACTGCTGATATCACTAGCTCTGTAGGAGGAGCAGAGTTAGCAGTCAATACTGCTGACAAAAGACTATATACAAAAAATAGTAGTAATAATATTGTAGAGGTAGGTACTAACCCAGCATCATTAAATTTAAATGCAGATTTAACAAACACATCAGGTAATTTAACAGTAGACCCAGCTACTAACATATTTGAGATAAAAGGTGGTGGCTCTACAGATGCTGAACTTAAACTTAATTGTAGAAGTAATTCGCATGGTCAAACAATAAAATCACAAGAACATTCAGCAGGTATAACTAATACAATGTTACTTCCTAAAGGTGCTAACTCTACATTAGTATCTGAAGTAGGAACAGCAACTTTAACAAATAAAACTTTTGATATTGTTACTGATTCAAAAGGAGATATAAGAGATTTGAATGTTTCTCGTACAGTTACCGCCACTGCTGAAATAGCATTGACAGATTTAGGACAAATGGTTCAATTAAATTCAGCAGGGATTCAAGCATTAATACCTTCTGCAAGTAATATGACTGGTGCTTTTTCTATTGGAGATATTGTTAGTGTTGTGAATACTACAAGCACTACTGGTTCCATCACTAGCCAAATAAATTCTTTTGTAGGTGGACAAGTTGCTACTACAGGAACTATTACTTTAGGGGCAAATGGTATTGCTAATATTTATTTTGTTTCAGCAGATGGATGTATTATTACAGGAAATGTGAGTTAAAAAATGACAGCACCCCATCAAAATTTATTAGGAATGTCTGGAGCGGCAGACACAGAAGAAACAGACCCTAATTTTAATCAAACTGTTTTATTACTGCATGGCGATGGAACTAATGGTGGGCAGAACAATACGTTTATTGATAGTTCGCCTACTGGTCGGACGTTGACTAGAAATGGAAATTTAACCCAAGGTACTTTTAATCCGTTTTTAGGTGATGGACAGTATAGTAATTTTTTTGATGGCTCAAACGATTTTATCACTATGCCTAATGTATCAGATTTAAATTTAGGCACAGGAAACTTTACAATTGATTTTTTTATTTACCCAACAGATTCGGGTAATAACAGAATGATTATTGGGGGTACTAGCACACAAGATTATATAAATTTGCAAAATGCTAACACAATACAAGTTGTGTTTAGTTCGTCAGGAGATAGTAAAACTTTTTCATTAGGTACAACAATTACTAATAAATGGAGTCATATAGCTGTTGTTCGTAAAAATTCTACAACTTGTGAAGTGTTTTTAGATGGAGTTAGCAAAGGTACAAATACTATAGATTCTAATTCAATTTTTAATTCACAATCAGGGTTTATAGGCAAATGGGGACATAATGACTCGTACTGGTACAAAGGATATATTTCAAATCTTCGTATTATTAGCGGTTCAAATATTTACTCAGGTGGGAATTTTACTCCATCAAGTACAGTTATTACAACAACAACTGGAGGGGCAACTGCTTCAGAAGTAGAGTTGCTTACTTGTCAGTCTAATAGATTTTTAGATAATAGTAACAATGGTAATGCACTTACTATTACTGGTGCGCCGAAAGTAGTACCGTTTAGCCCCTTTGCCCCAACCGCCAGTTATTCAGAATCGGTACATGGTGGTAGTGGTTACTTTGATCAGGCTGATGATTATGTTGAAACACCTAATGCAAGTAGTGACTTTAATTTAGGCACAGGTCAATTTACTATTGAAGCATGGATATATACTCAAAGCACAGATCAACAAACAATAGCTATTCCATATGGTGATACACCCTTTAATATTTATCTACATGATGATGCGGTGCATCTGTATTCTAGTAGTGTAATAATAGATGGAAATAGTGTTTCTGTAGAAAGTTTTATACAAAAACATGCTTGGAATCATGTAGTAGTGCAAAGAGATAGTTCAAATTATTTAACATTGTATGTGAATGGAGTAAGAAAATATCATACTGTAGATGTTACAGATTTTAGTGCTAATAATAAAATTAGAATTGGAAAACATTCACAATATACTAATGAATTCAAAGGTTATATATCTAGCTTACGTTTTGTTCAAGGGAGTGGAATTTATTCTGGTGCAACAATTACTTTACCTTCCGCTCCGCATACTTCAACAGGGTCAGAAACAAAATTGCTTTTGAATTTTACCAACGCATCTATTATCGATAATACGATGAAAAACAATGGTGAAACCATAGAACATGCACAACTAGACACTACTGTTAAAAAGTTTGGCACAGCAAGTATGGAGTTTGATGGGTCTGGAGATTATGTAAGATTTCATAACAACCCCCTTTTCACATTTGGTACTGGTGATTTTACTATTGAATGTTTTGTTTATTTCAACAATACTAGTGGTGGTCAATATATTTGTGGTCAGTCACACAGCGATGCGGCTTCGGATACCAGTGTGCAAATTTATTTAGATAGTGGAACTATTTACGGTTGGGTTGGGACGGGTTCAAATGAAGTTACTGCCTCCGTTTTTTCAGCAACCACTTGGGTGCATCTGGCTTTTGTAAGACAAGGTGCAAATATTCGTCTTTATTATGACGGTGTGCAACAAAACAGTACTAACATTGGAGCAAGTTATTCCCCGACTGTCTCCACTGGCCCTTTTAGTATAGGTACAGTAGGAAATTATGCTTCCGGGGCTTTAAATGCGTTCATAGATGAATTTAGAGTAACAAAAGGAATATGTAGATACCCAGATGGTACTAGCTTTACAGCACCAACAAAAGCCTTTGCTAATAAATAGGAGATAAAATGTATATTGCAAAAATGAATGGAGATACGATAGAACAAATAGATCATTATCGTGTTTGGTTTAAAAACGTACCTGACGATGCAACACTTGTCAGAAGAGGATTTAAAAAGGTAAATAAGTTTTTACCGCACAATAACCTTACACAAAAATTAGAAGGCACTACACCTTTTATTGATGGTGATTTTGTTACCACAGTGAAAGTAGTCAATTTAAGTGCAGACGAAATAACTGCAAATAAAGCAAGTAGTTTAGCTCAAATACGTTCACAACGTAATCAATTATTACTCAACACAGATTGGAGCCAAGTCGCTGATAGCACTGCGAACAAATCAGCGTATGCTGTATACAGAGTTGACTTAAGAAATGTACCACAAAAAATTGCAAATGATAACGCTGACCCTAGAACATGGGATAGTTGGCCGTCACTTAGTTTAGAAGGTGCTAGTGCTGGAGGAGCTTGATGAAAACAGAAGAGTTACTAAACGAATTAGATAAAAGACTTACTACACATGAAGCAATATGTGCAGAGAGATGGGCTGAAACACTTTCTAAAATCAAGAGACTTGAAACAATCTTGATTGGTTGTTTTGGTTCTATTGTATTAATACTTATTACTATCATTTTAAAACTAAGCTAAGGAGAAGTCTATGTACGGTATGATGAAAGGCAAGAAGAAACCAATGAAGAAAGCCATGAACGGTATGGGTAAAAGTTATGGTGGTAAGAAGATGATGGCTAAAAAGCCAATGAAGAAACCAGCTAAGAGGAAAGCATAATGCCTGGTTCTAAATTAAAAAAAGGTTCTTCTAAAGATGCAATATCTAGCAACATTAAAAAACTTAAAAAAGAAGGATATTCACCACAGCAAAGTGTAGCAATAGCTTTACAGACTGCTGGAAGAACTAAAAAAACAAAAAAGAAAAGGAGTAAACGTGGCTAAAGGAGTACCGCATTACTTTAGAGATGGTAAAGAATACAAAGGAAAAATGCACAAAATGCCTAATGGTGATGCACATTCTGGTGCAACGCATACCAAGTCTAGTAAAAAACTTTATCATTTTAAAGAACTTTCTAAAACAGCACAAAAGAGGGCTAAGAGTGGCAATAAAAAAGTCTAAGAAGTCTAAGAAGTCTCCTACACCTACTAACAAGGCTTTGTATAGCAGAGTCAAAGCAGAGGCTAAACGTAAGTTTGATGTATACCCATCAGCTTATGCTAATGCTTGGTTAGTAAGGGAGTATAAAAAGAGAGGCGGAGGTTACGCATAATGTCACTCAAGGAGTGGTTTGGTAAAGGTAAGAAAGGTGACTGGGTAGACATAGGAGCACCTAAAAAGAAAGGCAAGTTTCAGCCTTGTGGGCGTAAGTCTGCTAAGAACAGTAAAAGAGCCTATCCTAAATGTGTTCCTAGGTCTAAAGCTAAAAGTATGACAGAATCACAAAGAAAATCTGCTGTAAGAAGAAAGAGAGCAGCAGGAAACCCAGGCGGTAAACCTACCAATGTGAGAACATTTGCAAGGAAAAAGAATGGTTCAAAAAAAGTATCAAAATCCTAAGGGTGGTCTTAACAAAGCTGGTAGGGCTTATTTTAAAAGAACTACTGGTGCTAACCTAAAACCACCAGTATCTGCTAAGAAGGCAAAGAAGTCACCTAAAGCAGCAGCTAGACGCAAAAGTTTCTGTGCCAGAATGCAGGGGATGAAAAAAAAGAGAACAGGCAGTAAAACAGCAAATGACCCTAATAGTAGGATTAATAAAGCACTTAGAAAGTGGGATTGCTAATGGCACTAACAACAACATATTTAGATTTAGTAAATGATGTACTAGTCAGGCTTAGAGAAGCTCAGGTATCTAGTGTATCTCAGAATGGGTATTCTTCTTTGATAGGTGCTTTAATCAATGATGCTAAAAGAGAGGTAGAAGACGCATGGAACTGGGATGTGCTAAGGGAAACAGTATCATTTACTACACAGCAAGGCACATTTAACTATAACTTAGATGGTGCTAGAAACAAGTTTAGAATTATTTCTGCACATAATGATACAGAAGATGTATTCTTACGCTATCAGACAACAGCATATTTTATACAAAATTTATTATTAACAGATACTCCTACACAGGGAGCACCATTGTATTATAATCCTAATGGTGTAGATGCTGATAGAGACGGTCAAATAGACTTGTATCCTATTCCTGATGGTGAGTATATAATACGTTTTGATTTAGTAATACCAGAACAAGAACTAACAACTGACACTGATACCACAGCTATGCAGAAGAATGTAATCACATCTCTTGCATGGGCTAAAGCAATAGAAGAGCGTGGTGAAGATGGAGGTATTAGCGTATCAAGTCAGTATGCAGTAGCTAAACAGGCTCTAGCAGATGCTATAGCTATAGAGGCTGCAAGAAGACCTGATGAAGAAACTGTGTGGTATCCGTCATAATGCCTAACAAACCTATACAACCAGTAGCAATAACATCACCAGGTTTTTTTGGTATTAACACACAAGACTCTGGTGTTACTCTTGACTTATCATTCACACTAGAAGCAGACAATGCTGTGATTGATAAGTCTGGTAGAATGGCTGCTAGAAAAGGATGGGAGTATCAGACAACTGCTGGTGGTACATCAACACTACCAGAGGTTTTAGTAGAGTTTGACGCATACACAGCTACCAATTCTTATAATATTATTAGTGGTGGTAACAATAATTTGTATGAAGGTGAAGGCACTATGTCTGCTCTTCCTGTATATAATGTAAGTGCTACAGGAACATTAGGTTATAGTATAACAGATAACAACTGGCAGTTTAAACAGGCAGAGTTTGAAAGTGGTCTTAACTTTAGTCCACACATGTATGCAGTACAAAAAAATCATCAGCCTTTGGTATATAATAAATTACCAACAGGAAGTTTTGGTTTTAGAAGATTAGTAGATGTTGGTAATGTTCCTTCTGGGTACGGAGCAACTACGTTTATACCAAATGTAGCGTTATCAGCTTTTGGTAGAATGTGGATGGCTGATATAAAAGATGACCCGTTAACAATATACCATAGTGTATTACTAGACGGTTCAGACTTTACTGGTTCTGGTTCAGGACAGTTAAACTTAGAAAAAGTTGTACCTGGCGGTGACAAGATAACAGCACTAGCTGCACATAACAACTTTCTAGTAATATTTTGTGAACACCACATTGTATTGTATCAAAATGCAGATGATATAAGTAATATATCATTGAATGATGTAATAGTAGGTATAGGATGTATTGCAAGAGATTCTATACAAGTTATAGGTACTGATTTAGTATTTCTATCTGATAGTGGTCTAAGAAGCCTAGGTAGAACTATACAAGAGAAGTCAGCACCGTTAAGAGACTTGTCAAAGAATGTAAGAGATAACTTTCTTGCACTTGTAGCGGTAGAAAACAAAGATGAGATAAGAAGTGTATACTATGAGAAAGAAGCATTTTATTTACTAACTTTACCAGCTTCAGGATTTACTTTTTGTTTCGATGTAAGGGCAACACTACCTGATGGTGCATACAGAGTAACCAGATGGGATAGTATAGACCCATCAGCATTAGCAGTTACACATGATAACAGACTACTTATAGGTCAAACTGACGGTATAGCAGAGTATAAAAACTTTACAGATAATGGTTCTAGTTATGTATTTAGTTATCTATCACCATACCTAGACTTTGGTAGACCTGATATAACAAAAATACCTAAAAAGATTAATGTAACAGTTATAGGTGCTATTAATACTACATTAGCTTTGAAGTGGGCTTTTGATTATGAAAACAGTTTTAATAATGCTGATGTACAAACACAAGAAGGAAATATTGCTGAATACGGTACAGCAGAATATAACATAGCAGAATATTCAGCTTCTGTATTTATTGATAAACTTAGTACACAATTGTCAGGAAATGGTAACATCTTACAGGTGGGAGTAAATGCAGCAATAGATAGCAACCCTCTATCACTACAAAAGATAGATATATATTCAGTCTTAGGAAGGACTATATAAATGAGTAATTATACAAAAACAACTAACTTCGCAGCAAAGGACACATTAAATAGTGGTGACCCAAACAAAGTCGTTAAAGGAACAGAGATTAATACTGAATTTGATAACATTGCTACAGCAGTTGCGACAAAAGCTAATTCTGCCTCCCCAGCGGTAACAGGCACAGCAACCATTACGAATGTTGTACTATCAGGTACAATGTCTGGTGGTTCAATAGAAGGAGGGACATACTCATGAGCACTTTTACAAATGCTAAAAAAGTACCTGGTGGTTATGAGGTTTTAGTGCCTGACAATCCTAATAATCCTATGGGAACTTATTCAAGAAAATTTATTCCTGATGATCAAGTTAATGTAACTAGTTCAACTACTAAACCATTAGGTATGGGAGCTACTGAAACTACTTATAATATTAATGTAGATACAACACCAACTACTACTACGTCTTCAGAACCCACCACAGCCTCACCACAGCCCTCTGGAGACGCTAGTAGCCCTACTATGCTTACAGAGTCAAGAACGCAGACACAGGCTCGTGAGAGCGTTACAGATGATACTACATTGTATGAACAAAGAGTTAAT
>VTLG01003884.1_pt1 | contig 10470 bp, 17 predicted proteins | sample 4694571 | NCBI WGS metagenome assembly VTLG01 (sample SAMN12604809, study PRJNA352737) | marine metagenome | biome: ENVO:00000447; feature: ENVO:00000209|ENVO:00000569|ENVO:01000036; material: ENVO:00002151; isolation source: viral sequences binned using virsorter ... | reverse complement strand
ACCTGTAAGCTGAACTTTCAGGTATCTTGTGATCTACTACAAGAATGTCAACAATATCTTTTCTTTGTAGTTGCTCTTCTGGTTTTTTATCTTCGTTAGAAACAAGTAACTTTTGAATAAAATCAGTAGCCTTCTTTTTATCCATTTAGCAATCTCCTTTTATGTTCTCTAGCTTCAGATAAAGAATCATAAAACTCAATTACCGAGTACAGGATACTATCAAATAAGTAAGTCTCATCATACTCCTTCCATATTTCGTACAAGTTGGTACGATTCCTATTTTCAGGGTGCTTCATATTCCACTTGAGTAGAATATAGTATGGTTTAACTTTCATTATTCTGCCCCTGCACTACAGGACAATATAGTTTCAAAAGTCTTAGAATTTTGGACTGTAGTTAGTCCTCTAAATTCTTCGCACATTTGAATCATTTTTTCTTTTGCTTTTTTAATACTGTTTGTATAAAATTCAATTTCAGTATTTGAACCTCCAACAGTATATTTAAATTTGTTTCTTGGGTCGTCAGGTAATCTTTTGAGTTTTTCCTGACCTAAGATTTGAAGCAGTTTTAAGGACTGTTCTAAGTATTCTTTTTCAGTCATTTTTAAAATTAGCGTATTTAATAAAGGTGGCTTCAAACGCATTAAATAGTATGCTTTGATTATCTGGGTCGGCTTGTGAATAGCAAAAAGCGAGGGAAGCCACAAAGCTACCCCCGAATCTATCCATGTTGTCCAGTGCGGTATAAATCTGTTGTTTGTTCATAAGTACCCGCACCCATCTTCACCCTCTAATTCATAGAACCAGTTAACGGAAATATACAAACCATTACTGTAAGACTGCTCAGATTTATTTTCATATTTGGAACGTAGTGCCTGACAGATTTCTTCTGGTGGACACCATGCAGTATCAAAAGTAACCTCAAGGTAATCTGTATCATCTTGTGTGATCTTTACTTCACAGGCTGGCCACTTCGTACCCCAGTGTTTCAGTCTCCAGTCATACCATCTATCGTCTTGCCTACCAGTAGAGGCAAATTTTGGACAATCCCATTCTTTTGTTGGGTCGGGTGGGGTAGGTAGTTCTCCTAGTTCTCCTCTAGGATAAACAACACCAGTTAAGTATTCTTCAGAAAGTGGAAGTACTGTCCAGTCTGGTTCGGGTATTAGAGTGTTAAAAGGATTTTCACCTTCAAAAAGTTCTTTAACTTCTTGTATTGTTTTGGAGTCGTCACCTCTAACTCGGACTCTGTTGTATGTCCAATTTGGCATAAGTTACACCTCAGTAATTAATTGTGGATTAGTGAACATTCTTATTATAGTACTATTGTAGTATTTTGTAAATAAAAAATTCTTACTTTTTATTTTTAGTGATAATTCTGAGAATTTAAAAATCGGCCATTCATAGGGGCTATTTTGTTGGTTCGTGTATTTTTTATTTTTTGAAGATTTTGGCTAAAAATCGAGTTATTTTCAAGAATCCGTGCGAAATCGTGCGAAATCTGACCCCACGCAGTGGACACTACGAAAAAACCAAAAGACGCACAGTGGATTGTATGAGTAAAAATACCTAGTAAAAAATGCTAGTAATTCAAGATAATTTATACAAATTAATAGTCAATATTGTTTACTTTTTTCTATTTATACTGTAATATTCTATTAGTACTATATAGTGCTATTTTCAATTACACCCAAAAATTAAAATGAACAATCAAATCGAATTATTCAAAAATCAATTAGAAAATACATTAAGTATTTCTAATGAACAATTTTCTAACAACATCAACAACCAACTAACAGCCGAAAAACTAGGCTATCAAAATAGTTCAAATGAAACTATTTTCAAAGGGTCTAAATTTATTGATGATTCTTTAAAAACTGATTTAGACGTTATATGGAAAAATAACGGGCTAGATTTTGAAGCAGTAAGAACACCTTTATTTTATAAGGGTATAAATGGTGAGTTATTAGAGGTTAAAGATCACCAAGCAATTATTAATAACCAAAATAATAATTTGTTGAATATTCCAAAGCTACAATATACTACTTTGCAATTATCCACTATTAAAAAATTAATTAGTGAGATTAGAGGGAATACAACTATCGAATCAATAATGAATGTTGACGACAAAAGATTTGTATTTAACTTAGCGGTAGATAATGCAATACAAGATGTAAAACAAGATGACCCGCACAAACTAAGACTTGTAATTGTTTCTAGTCACGATTCTAGTGTTTCTTGTCATATATCATTTATTCACTTTCGTATGTTTTGTTTTAATCAAATGAATAAATTAAAACAGTCTAATCCTTTAGTCTTTAAACATACAAAATCTATTAACGATAATGTAGCTAGGATTAATTCTATTATTGATTTCAATAAAGGTGAGTTTACTAAGTCAATAGAAGATTATAAATTAATGGTTCGTAAAGAGATTACAGACAACCAAGTTAAAGAAGTTTTAGAGAGACTATATTTTGATAAATGGAATAATAAAAAAGTTTGTATTGATAGAACACTTAAGCAAGAAAGAGATAAAACATATCTTGATTTAGTAGAGGTTAAACAAATTAAAGAGAATCTAGAAAAGGAATTCCAGTTAAACGGTAGAACCGCTTACAGTTTACACAATGGGATTAATTATTATTATTCTCATCAAATGGGGGCATCAAATATAAAAGATGAATCAACAAGAGCTAGAATAAGAACTGAACAAAATTACTGGGGTAAAAACTCAGCGATAATAGATAGATCAAAAGAATTATGTATGGCTTTATAAGTCTAATTACATAAATCTTTTTTACCCTGGGCTAATTACTCAGGGTTTTTTATTGTCTTTTTATAGTTTTACCCTGGGCAATTACTGGACAGTCTCAAATAAGACCAAGTGAGAATCCTATATTTTTAAACTTGTTAAGGTGTATTTGTACTGTTACACATTTTAAAATGTATGATTATTAACTTAAGACTAAAGAAGTGTTGCTATCACTAGGTTTTTAGGTTGCTAGTCTTACTATTCTCAAGTGTTTTTAGTGTGTTTTATTGCTTATATTGTATTAGCTTATGGTTAAAAGTACGATATAATAAGGGTAGGCAATAGCCTAATTTAAATTTCACCCAAAAATTAATTATGTCTACTAGATCAGTTATTGGAATTTTACAAGATGACAAATCTGTTAATTCTGTTTATTGTCATTTTGACGGATATCCCGAACATACGGGCTATTTTTTAAAAAAGTTTTTTGACACTACCGAAAAGGTTAATAATCTAATATCAAATGGAGATATTAGTTCTTTAGTATCTAACCAAAATTGGAATAGAGAAAAACACCCTATGATTAATAACAAACAAGTTTTAAAAACTTTGTACTATGTAGATAGACCCGAAGCGTGGGAGCATATTAAACCGCAAAAACATAAAGGTGTTTTAGAGTTTTTTCAACGCGATTGTTTTGATGAGTTTAAGTACTTGTTTCTACCTAGTGGAAATTGGAATTATAACTCTAAGGGTGTTTGGAAGTGTTACGAAACAAGTGACCCCACCAAACCCGCACCATCTGTTACTATTCCCGAAACATCAAGATTTTTTGATGCAGATAAACAAATGTTTGTTTACGGATTTTCTAAAGTATCAAGAGAAAAGGAGCTATCAACAGATACTGTCGAAAGTCTTGGTAAAAAAATTATGCAAATGGGGTTATAAAAATGAAAACTAAAGAACAAATTTTTAAATCAAAAATAATCGAACAAGTAAAACGATTAACCAACACTGGCCAACACGATAAGGCTAGTAAATTATTTAACAAGTATTTTTCAATTAATTAATTATGGATTCTAAACTTATCAAATGGTTATCACAAATGCCAAAAAATTATTCTCTATCAGGTAGTAAAACAAGTTTTTACAATGGTGAGAAACAATTAAAACTATTCTTAAAAATTAATCATGACAAATAAACGAACCAAAAAACAAATTAAAGAAGATGCAAAAGCAATGCGAGAACTCAACGAATGGTCACGCAAAGTTTTTGGATACACTAAAAACGGTTGGCTTTATGTTGATAATAAACCAGTTTCTTATATTGGTAATGATGATGAAGATGACTAGTTTTTATCCACACTGCTCATACTACCCCCAAAACAACATGAAACACCAACAACACAGAGTACCAACAGCCAAAGCAATAAAGATTGAAAATAAAAAATCTTTTTTCGCTATGATATTATTTATCATTTTGTTTTTTGGTGCTAGCTACTACGCCCCCGAACATATCGAGGGCTACACCACCCCACCAACCCAAACGAAATAATCCACGCCCGCACACAATACACCACGCCCGCCCCGTGCGGGTTTTTTATTGTTTGTTGGTCACACTATCCACTGCACCCCACCAATACCCCACGCACCAGACACCCCACGCACAGGCCACCGCACCCGCAGACCACCGCAGGGGCAGGGTAGCAAAAATTTTATTACCTATTAGAAGAGCCCCGAACCTACTGATAAATCTACAAATTAAGACTACTTTTTCTTTCCTTCTACGCTTATAGAAAGCTGTGGAGTGTTTAGATTAATTGTTTCTTCACTCTCCCCTAGCACCTTACCTAACGAATCCAATATCTGAGCAGCAGTCTGAAGCTGACCTCTCTTCATCGCTTTGTTAAAAAGCCTCATTCTCATTCCCTGGAGTCGTGCCACCATCTTCTCTCTATCTTTTTCCCAATCTTCATCGTTCCATTCTTTTACCTTACCCCAGTCTCTCCACGCTGTATCAACCCCAATATTCTCTTTGGTTGCGTGATCTAGAACCAACTGTCTAGTAGTCAAGCCCTCAAGCTGACGACTGTACAATCTTTGCCTCCTAGCTTCAATAACTGAATCTGGATTTCTTCTTCCACAGACCTTACCACCCAACGGAGCGTTTGGACTGTCTACATCTGGTCGATAGTATGCTTGAGCCACGGACTAAATAAATACTAATACTTGAATAATAACCCTAAAAACACTATTTAGTCGACAAAATCAAGGAAATTTGTTCATATTTGGGCTATTCTTTACTACATGAGCACAAAAACAGACGAAAAATTATCACTTAGATGGGCACAGGGGGAGGTGTTCAACGCAAAACAAAGATTTAGAGTCCTGGTAGCTGGCAGAAGATTCGGAAAATCCTATTTATCCTGTATCGAACTCCTAAAAGCAGCAATAGACCGCCCTGGCGAAACATATTTCTACTGTGCCCCCACCTACCGCATGGCAAAAGACATTGCCTGGAAAGAAATAAAGAAACTAATCCCACGAGAATGGATAGCCTCCAAAAACGAAACCGACCTCAAAATCGAACTAATCAATGGATCGCTAATCGAACTCAAAGGCACAGAAAATGCAACAACCCTGCGTGGCCGAAGCCTTGCTGGAGTAGTACTTGACGAAGCAGCCTTTATGGATTCCGATGTTTGGTTCCAGGTTATCCGACCAGCCCTCGCAGATAAACAAGGTTGGGCACTCTTCATTTCCACACCAGATGGCACAGCATCCTGGTTTTATGATTTATGGTGCTACGTTCCAGAAGATGAAACAGGTGATTGGAAACGCTGGAGTTTCACAACAATAGACGGGGGTAATGTTCCAGAAGAAGAAGTCGAAGCAGCAAAGGCCCAACTAGATAGCAGAACATTTAAGCAGGAGTTCGAGGCAAGTTTCGAGAATCTCACGGGTCTCGTTGCAGTCTCCTTTTCAGATTCCAACATTTCTACGGAAGCGGAGGACATATCTATCGCCCCACTCTTACTAGGAGTTGATTTTAACGTAGATCCACTTTGCGGAATATGTGCAGTCCGCTACCGAGAATACCTATACGTCTTTGACGAAATAATTATGACAGGCGGTGCAACAACCTGGGATTTTGCAGAAGAAGTAACTGACCGATATGGAGTCGAAAGACGCATAGTTGCTTGCCCCGACCCAACGGGTGCTGCCCGAAAAACATCAGGAGTCGGTTCAACGGACCACACTATCCTACGCAGAAGCGGATTTACAGTATCCTCTCCACGTTCACCCTGGAAAATACGAGATAAAATCACATCAGTAAACACCGCTTTATATGATGCAGCAGGAGAAAGACGAACTTTAATTCACCCACGCTGTAAAGAATTGATAAAATCCCTCCGAACTCTGACTTACGCTCCAAATACAGGTATGCCAAACAAAAATCTTGGGGTTGACCACGCATTTGACGCTTTCGGCTACCTTTGTTTACAACAATTTAACCTTGCTAAACCAGAGACATTAGGCCAAACTTCGTTTAGAATATACTAAGAGTTACCTTTTTCCGTTATGTACCATTCTACAACTAAGAAAAAGAAGAAGAAAAAGAAGGGAGGTAAGAAGCGTGGCGAATGTTCCTGTAAATAAAGCGTTATATTCTAGGGTAAAGTCAGAAGCTAAGCGCAAATTCGCTGTTTATCCTTCTGCTTACGCTAACGCATGGCTTGTACGAGAGTACAAAAAGCGTGGTGGCACTTATCGCACAGGAACTAAAAAACGTGGCAAGAAGTAGTGGTGGTCTAACCCGTTGGTTCAAAGAAAAATGGGTAGATGTCAAAACTGGTAAGCCTTGTGGTCGTTCTAAAGGCGAAAAAAGAGGCTATCCAGCTTGTCGACCCAGTAAACGTGTCTCAAGTAAGACACCTAAGACTGCTGGAGAGATGTCATCAGCCGAAAAAGCACGATTTAAGCGTGAAAAAACTGGTAGTGCTAAGATAAAGTATCAACATAGACGTAAAAAAACTACCAAAAGGAAGAAAAAATGACTGAAATCACAGATGAGATGCTTGACATCATTGAAAAAGTCAAAGGAAAGCGAAATCCTAGCCTTTGGGACCCCCGATGTGAACAATATCTAGCAAAAAACAAAAAAGGTACTGTAAAAAAGTCAACTACAAGTTAAACTATTTATAAATACTCTTTTTTATTAGAATAATGGCATTTTTTCGTGGAGAAGAAGGCTCCGTAAAATTTAAAAACGGATCTGGAACTACAGAAGCAGTCGTATCTACTACTGGTTGGTCACTAGATACAACAAAAGATACACTAGATGTAACTGCTCATGGAGCAACATCAAGATCATTTGTAGGTAGTTTAATTTCTGGATCTGGCACTATTGATTTTTTATATACAGCAGCTAGCGGTAATGAAACTGCAAACTTATTAACAGATGTTTTAACTACAGAAGATGCTGGCGATGCACAGTTTGAATTATTTTTAGATACCTCTGGTAGTAAAAAAGTAAGTTTTTCTGGAATTGTTACAGGAACAAGTCTATCTGCAACAACAGGTGATTTAGAAACAGTTAGCGTTAGTTTTATAACTTCTGGTGCTATCACCAACGCTGCATAGTGAAACTTACTCCTCGCCAAAAAACTTTATTGTCTAAGCACTCTGAGCATCATAGTGCAAAGCATATGGAGTTTATGAAGAGGAGAATGAGAGCAGGAGATACTTTTACTCAAGCCCATAAAAAGGCACAATCCAAAGTAGGAAAGTAATGCCACGCAAAAAAGGAGTCAGCTTATCAGTCGGTAGAGGCGAAAAGTCCAAAAAAGGAGGACTTACTGCAAAAGGTCGTGCAAAATATAACCGTGCCACAGGCAGTAACCTAAAAGCACCTGTAACAGAAAAGAATCCTACAGGAAAAAGAGCAGCAAGAAGAAAGAGTTTTTGTGCTCGTATGAGAGGAGTTAAAGGTCCAATGAAAGATAGTAAAGGCCGACCAACAAGAAAAGCGTTAGCATTAAAACGATGGAGGTGTTAAATGACTTATTCAATTCCTGGTGATTACAGAACAAAAGTACAGACTTCTACAAGTATTGGAGATATAGACAGTCCTTTTACTCGCACGAGGGCTGTCCTCGACATGATGAAAGGGTGGGAAATAATGAAGGCTGTTACTGAAGGAACAGAGTATTTAAGAGAAAATAGTGAAGCCTTTTTACCATTAGAACCAAGAGAAGATTACACAGCATATATGGCAAGAGTAAATCGTGCTGTATTTTCTCCTTTTACTCAAAGATTAATAAGAGCAGCTACAGGTTTAATTCTTCGTAAACCAATAACATTAACAGGCGATCCATATTGGACAGAAACTTTCAAGGCAGATGTCGATGGTTGTGGTTCAGATTTAGATGAATACGCAAGAAGAATATTAATGTGTTCTCTTACTTATGGCCAAAGTCATATTCTTGTTGATTATCCAGCACCTGGAGGAGCAGTAAGTTTAGCCGAAGAGCGTTCTCAAAACCGCAGACCATACTGGATTGAAGTAGATCCCACAAATCTCTTGGGTTGGAGATTAGATAGAGAATCTAATTATGGAAACCTTATACAAGCTCGAATTGCAGAAAAGGCTGTATTACCTGATGGGGATTTTGGTGAAAAAGTTTATGACCAAGTAAGAGTGATAGAACCTGGAAGTTATAGAGTATTTCGTAAAAAAGATGAGATTGATGCAATGTATGATGTCGATGATAATTCTTACATGGGTGAATTTAGCACTAGCACTACCGATCAAGAATACAAATTAGCGGAATCAGGCACTTTTTCTCTTGGTGAAATACCTTTAGTCACTATTTATTCTGGAAAAACTGAAAATTTAGTAAGTAAACCACCTTTACTTGATATTGCGTATTTAAACCTTGCACATTTTCAAAGACAAGCTGATTTAATCCATAGTTTGCACGTTGCATCTCAACCAATGCTTGTAATGGAAGGATATGATGATCAGACCAAAGACCTTGCAATATCTGTTAATTATGCGATGGCAACTCAACCTGGCAACAAAATCTATTATGTAGAACCAGCTTCTAGTGCTTTCGATGCTCAATCAGCAGAAATAAAAGAACTACAAATGCAAATGGCTACTCTTGGTATTAGTACACTATCACAACAGAAGTTTGTAGCTGAATCAGCAGATGCTCGCAGACTAGATCGTGTGGACACAAATTCAATGCTTGCTATGGTTTCCATGGAGTTAGAACAAAAACTACAAAAATGTTTTAATTTTTCAGCCGAATATGTTGGAATCGAACCACCAGAAGTAAAAATCAGTAGAGACTTCGACATCGAAAGACTAATTGGACAGGATATAACAGCATTAACATCTCTATTCGATCAGCAAGTTATAGATAGAGAAGAATTTAGAGACATTTTGGTACAAGGTGAAGTTTTACCAAGTGCAAATGAGGCCAAATCTGAATAGTCTGCTACAATAGTGGATAAATATACATATTTTTATGGCTAAATCCCTAGATAAGGTACTTCAGCCTGACGGAACTTACAAATGGGAACTTGTAGAACCTACTGCATCTGAAAAGATGGGTAATGGTCCTGAAGCTCCTGTTGTCTGCCCTGCTCCTACACCAAAAGCGACTAAGAAAAAGTCCACTAAAAAGAAATCTACAAGCCCACTATCTGATTAATCTATGGCTATCGAAGAAAAAGTAATTCAGCCTGATTCTGTGACTCCTGCTGAACAGCCCGTGGCTGACACTCCTTCACAACCACAAGCACCCGATCTCAGTTCTGTAAAAGCAGAATACGAAGCAAAACTAGCTGCTGCACAAAAAGAGGCTGCTGAAGCACAAGAGAAATTTAAAGGCATCAAAGGTAAACTTGACGATGTTTATAAACAAAGAGAGGAAAAACGTACCAAGGAATTAGAAGATCAAGGTCAATGGAAAACTCTTTGGGAAGAAGCAAATAAAACAGCCCAAGAAAAAGAGCAACAGATAATGACTTTATCTCAACAGTTAGAAGAAATGAAAACTTCAAATGAGGTAGCTTCTACAAAAACAACAGCACTTGCAGCTATTAGTAACCTTGGAGCGATAAACGCAGAACAAACTCTGTCATTATTACAAAACAAGTTACAAAAAAATGCTAACGGAGAAGTAGTTGTACTGAACGGAGGTGTTGAACAAAATCTCACTACATATCTCACGAGTCTCAAAAACCCTGGTAGTGGTTGGGAACACCATTTTAAACCAAGTTCTGCTGCTGGAATGGGTGCAAAACCAAGCCCAGTTGCTAATGCTTCTGGAGGTCAAGTAAACCCTTGGAAAACGGGCAATATAACACAACAAATGCTATTATCAGAACAAGATCCTCAAATGGCAGCAGTGCTGAAACAAGAGGCTCAAACTAAATAGTTAATTTCCGTGAAATTAACCCCCTTATCCGTGATTAGGGTATCGCAAAACTTATTAAGGTAAATCTGAATGGCTGCTCCGTTTCAGAATTATACTGGCGGTGTCCTATTAGCGGACATCGTTAAAAGAAATAATTTTAGTGACTACGTTTCTCAAGCTATCAAAGAGCGTAGCCTATTTATCCAATCTGGTGCTGTAGTTCGTAATGCTTTGCTTGATGCAACAGCAGGTGGAACAAGAATACAGGTTCCAGAATTTAACCCAAT
>VTLG01010312.1_pt1 | contig 10472 bp, 11 predicted proteins | sample 4694571 | NCBI WGS metagenome assembly VTLG01 (sample SAMN12604809, study PRJNA352737) | marine metagenome | biome: ENVO:00000447; feature: ENVO:00000209|ENVO:00000569|ENVO:01000036; material: ENVO:00002151; isolation source: viral sequences binned using virsorter ... | reverse complement strand
CTTCCATAGAATCTCTCACTGATCCCGTTTCAAATTCAGTACGCCCTCCGCTATCGGGTAACGGTTTTCTTTCTACTACTTCTGCTTTTGTGGTGGATTCCATAATTTCACTTCTCCTTCTTTTTCGTTATATTCGTTTCTATTTCTAAGGATGTAGGAAAGCCGAGCGTTCAAGAGAGCGTCTTCTTCTGTTTGTCCTTTTGATTCATAAGCATTAACAACTGTCTCCCAAGTTGCCCCGTTTTTATCGAGCAATTTGTTAGCAGTTACACTTCCAATACCTTTAGCTCCCGAGAATCCATCAACTGTATCTCCCGACATTGCTTGGGCAAGGTGATTATAGTCGGCTTCCTCTTGAGTCATAAAGCTTGTCTCCTTACTCATAAAGTTGAACCACTCGCACTCGGGTAAAGTTGCAAAATCTTTGTCGGCACTCACCGCTACGTTATCTTTTGTATTAGAACAAAGTATCCCGATAACATCATCAGCTTCGAGGTTGTTCCATCGAATACCGTTGTAATTATCAAAAGCCCACTCGGTCATAGCTCGGATACCGAGAGGTTTTCTCTTATCTTTTCTGTTTGCTTTGTACTCAGGAAATAATTTATAACGGAAGTTTCGGGAGTCTGAGAATACGAGGTGCAACTCTTCACATTGGGTAGCATCCCAAACAAACTCAACCATATCATCTATGATAACTTTCATGTCCGTCTCGGAACTATGAAGAGTCCAGATGTCATCTTCCCACTTGGTCTCTTGCTCGGAAGCAAAAGCAGCCCGATACATTATCATGTCTCCGTCAACGTAACTTGTTCTTTTTTGTTTGCTCATAATTATTAATGTGTTTCAGCCCAATTATTTCCTACTTTAAACTCACCATCCAAAGGGCATTGAATACCGAGAGTTTTTCCTGCTGTACCGAGAGCAGTCACGAAGGCTCTCCCTAAATCATTAGCGTGTTCCTTTAAGCACGAGAACTGTACCTCGTCATGTATGTTGGCATGAAGTTCATAAGGATGTTTTGCGTGATCCCGAGCGAACTCGATCAATGCTTGTTTCATCACGATGCTTGCCGAACTTTGTAGCAAAGAGTTAAGTGCTTTATGTTTCGAGCGTATCTTTAAGATCCTCCCGTCAATCGAAGTAAGGTGTCCTTGCATATCGACTGCCCGATCAATATCGGTAGTTAACTTTTTAAATGACGGCATCTTCTTTAAAAATGTTTGTCGTAATCTCTTTCCTTCTTTCATTCCTTTCCCGACAATTTCCCCGAGCAATTGGTTACCGCATCCATAAAGATAAGCATAGATCCAAGTCTTAGCTTCTGATCGGGTAATACCGAGAGCATCCGCATTGACTTGATGGATGTCACCTTCAAGGATCTCCCGAACATATTTACCTGAGTCATATTTAAACAAAACTGAGCCAAGCATTCTCAACTCGATCCCACTTGCATCTGCACCTACGAGAACTTTACCCTCGGGAGCTTTAAAAAGTCCTCGTGTTTCCTCGCCATACTCTGCACGAACCGAGGGAACTGCCGAGACATTAGGCTGTGAGTGAGTGCATCTTCCTGTAACTGTCCCCGCTGTATTAACCGAGCCATGTATACGACCCTCGGGAGTTACACAAGTAAGCCAAGCATATTTACCATCGACAAGTTGGCCTAATCTTTTTTGCACTAGAAGATACTCGAGAAGCTTTAAACTTTCCTTTGTGTTTATTTTTTTAAGAACAGTTTCATTTATCTCAGGACGCTTCCCTTCATAAGCTTCGGGCTTCCAACCATTAGCTATCAGTCTCTCTGCTATCTGGTCGCGACTTCCCGCATTGAATGGTATTTCTCTTTTCTGATTACCCGTTTTTTCAGCGAGGTTTGCTATCGTCTGTTTAAAACCTGCTCGTTTTAATTCTTCTTTAAGTTGTCCTTTTGTCTTAGCTGTAAAGTCAATACCCTCTACTTCAACTGTCCAACCTGCGGGTCTTTTCATCTCTACAATAGTAGGCGGAAAGACTTCTTGTAGTTCTTTATCAAGCTCAAGCTTTCTTACCATTAAATCCCGAGCAAGTTCTTCGGCTTTCTTAACATCAAAAGGAAACCCGTTAATTTCCTGCATCCGAATAATTTTTGCAAACTCGTGTTCCATAACAAGAACCTTAGAAGGCGTGTTAGTTTTCATTAAATGCTCGTACAACGAAAAGGTTACTCGAACATCTTGATTGCAATACTGCTGCATCTCGGGACTAAAGTTTTCCCAAGTCTCACTTTCTCCATGATCTCCTTTAAGATTACCGAGACGTATCCCCCAAGCTTTAAGAGACTGAGAACCTACTAACTTTCTAGGAAAATTGTCCCGCTTAAAATCGCTTTCACCAATGTCGGGAAATATTATTTTAGCCATCAGCATTGTGTCTATTACTTTACTAATTCCTAAACCATAAAGTTTGTGAAGAGCAGGGACATCAAACCCAATGCCGTTATGAAACACAACATACTCCGCTTGTTTAAGCATCGAAATACCCTCGGCTATGTTTTGTTTGTGCGTGTTAAACTCGTAAATATTTTTTGTGTCTGCGTCCAAGATGGACATACAGTGCATGGTATCAAGACCTAATTGAGTTGACCACATTGTTAGTCCATTGTGTTTTCCAATGGCGTTAGTTTCTATGTCTGCGATAAGTAGTTTGTATTTCATAATTTTTTATTCATGGTTGCTAAAGTCTCCTTTAAAAGATGTTTCACTAAGTACACCATCATCGGGATTGTATTCGAGGTAAGTAGCAATACCTGTTTCCCCCGAAAATCTGTTCTTCAAAACTGTGACCGTGGTTGTGTGTTTATCTTCATCTGATTGTAAATTCCTGCTCAATCCTATGACTTGATCTGCAAGTTGACTTAGCGATGCCGATCCGCGTAGTGACGATAAGTTAGGAGCTAACCCATCTTCGAATCCTCGGTTGCCCTCGGGTCTTTTAAGGTGGCTGACCAGTATAAGAGAAAACTTAGATTCTTCAACTAAAGCTCTTAACCTTGTCATTAAGATATCGAGGGATTTTCTCTCCGAAGTTTCACCCTCAGAAAGTCCCGAAACAATTATAGAAATATGGTCAAGAACAATATGACTAACCCCTTCTGCTTGTACCATAAATCTTATGTGAGAAAGGAGTTCATTAGTGTTCATCGATCCCCAATGGTCATATAGAAAAAACCTACCACTCCCAATAGTCTTCTGGTAACCTTCGGTAAATTTCTCGTCTACTTCAAAAGGCTCGAGGTGTAGTTGTTTCTTTAATTCAATACCGAGGATACCTTGACCAGATCTTTCGATACTTTCTTCTAACGCTATGTACCCTACCTTGCACTCGGTAGTAGTCAGGATATGGTGGGCAATCTGCCGACAAACTTGGGACTTACCGACACCACTTCCCGCAGCAAACAAACTTATTTCTCCCGTCCTAATTCCTCGGGTCATTTTTGTAAGACCTTCGAAGGGGTAAGGAATACTATCTTCATTCGGTTTAGCCCGAGAGATCCTATCAAATAATTCAGTGCCGTTTATAATTGCCGAGGGTGACCACTTTTTAGCATCCCACATTGCCTTTATAACCTCTTCCCCCTTACCCTTCATAAGCATCTCGTTGGCATCCTTTTCGGATAACCGAGCCACGTAAGCTTTACCTTGAGGAATTATCGAGACAACTTCTTCAACCGCTTTTCTCCCATGCTCATCCTCATCAAACATAAGAATAATTTTCTCAAAGTTATCAAGCCACTTTAAATTCTTTTTAAATACATTTTTAGCTGTTCCTACGCCATTCGGTAGACTGACTGTTGGGTATTTGTTACCTCCTAATTGTGAAACTGTTAGGCAGTCTATCTCACCCTCGGTGCAAACAAGCATCCTTCCTCCGTTAACAAAAAGATGTTGCCCGAAGAATCTATCTGTAATTTTTCCTTTTATAATAAACTTCTTGTCTTCCCCGCGTACCTTCTGCCCGATAATATTCCCATCGTCATCTTTAAAGTTTGCTATGTGTACGCTATTCCCAAAATTATCCTGACCTATATGATACAAAAACTTTCTACATGTATCCGAGTGCAGTCCTCGATCACTTATAGGCTCGGGAGAACCTCCAAAGTAATCCGAGAAGTCCTTAGTGGCCCGAGGAGCAGGGGTATCCATAGGATCTCCATCTAAAGGATCATGCTGAATAGTGTTTTTACACGAGTAACAATACGAGTGATTGTCATCGTAGTACGCCTTGCCATCCGAGGAACCACAATGGTCACACGGTTGATCTGTTTTTATAGTGTTGCTGTTGCCCATTCGTTAGGTATCTTCTTATGGCACCACATAAATCCATTCTTATCACACCAATTGGCGTATGTAGTGTTGCTGTTCTTGTTAAGTCTTTGATGTGCGTTCATAAATAAAAATCGTATGTCATATTCTGTTTGTTGCGAGATCAGAATATGCTTCGTGCGATCCGAGGGTTTAAAGAAACCTTTAGCTTCAATAATTACACCGTTAGGAAATATAAAGTCTGGAGTATAAGTACAAAATTTCTGGTACTTAATCCGCATAGTCTCGTATTCAAAGTCTACCCCCTCACTTTTCAGTGAGAGGGCAGTATCTCTTTCGAACTTGGACCTAAAATGGGACACTCGCTGATGAACTATTCTCTTTTTCGCTTGTCTCATCGAACTCAAGTGATTCACCTACAAATCCCCCTTCAACTTTACCGAATCCCATTGATTCCGCATTGCCTCCACCTGCTCCCGAGTACTCCACTAACTCGACAACTTGCGCTGCACGTAATCTCAGGGTGTATCCAAATCCAATCGATGCCACATACCAAGGCGCAAACTCTACGCTGAGACGTAGTTTACTTCCACTCCCTATGTTTGTGTCACTTGGTAATTTGTTTCCCTCGCTGTCATACATAGCCACATTAAATTCAAGTACACCTTTAGATGTATTCTTCTTAGCGGGCTGTTTACTGTAGATCTCAAAGTCACCTTCCTCGGTAATACGAACAGGTAACGACTGCATACGTTTTAGTTTTTGCTTACCTTGTTTAGTTAATTCAGCTTGATAAGCTGCTTCCGCTAACTCTTCAACTTGAGCAGAAAACTTTTCAAAGTCATCTTTCTCAACATGTAATTTACAACTGTAAATACCCAACTCATCAAACCTAAAATCAGGTGCGTTAATTTTTGGGAATACCGCTTTACCTAATGGCGTTACTAATATCTTTTTCATTTTAGTTTTTCTCTTTTGTTATTATTATGTTTAAGTTTTCCTTTGTTTTTAGGAAAAGAAGTAAGGACTATCACGTATCAACGAGATGTCAGCGGAACCATACTCGGGTGGTTCGGGAAATTCTAAATCAGGGTTCTGCTCCCTAATCTGACTAAGCCAGTTCCTTAAATAATCTTCTTTAAATATTTCCTCGGCTACCTCTCGGATAACTTCAGCAAGTTTATCGGTGTTCTTACAATGAGTGCCATAAGAGTCATGTATCATCGAGAAATCATAAATGCCTTTGTCGTTGGCAGCGTTGGTGACGAGGTGCAAAAGAGCCGAGTCTAACGAGTGAACAAGGTTAGGCGATACTCCCATTGCTTGCTTAGACGGACTAAGATCATCAGTGTCTTCTTTAAACCTAACCCATAAAGCCTCGCCAGTTATATATGTAACAACACGAGACTCCTTTAGTTTTTTGTAGTCTTGCTTAACAATAAATCCCGAAGGCGTAACCCACATAAGAGGTCTTTGGTTTTTACTTAAAATTTTTGAAACATCTTGGAGCCACTTCATACACCTTTTAGGTAGGTCTATAACTTCATCAATGGCTTGCCAAACTTTGTTAGCTAAGTAATGAACAGCCGAGTAATATTCCTTGTCACAAAAAGGTGAGGGACACCCGTCGGCATGGATCTTTTCCTCAAACCAATCAAGAATGTATTGACGGTTCGAGTACCTCGTAAGCCCATAACTTATGCACATAACTGGCCTTTTCGTCGTTACTCGTGAAATACCATAATCTAACCACGAAGCAGCAAAAGGATGATGTTCAAGTATATCTTTTTTTAATAAAGCCTCAACGCGATAAGCAACAGTTTGATAGATGTCAGCAACGCCATCAGTCCGTATAACATTGGTAGCCTTGCAACCCATATCACAACGAGTAAGCATCGACAATATTTGTAGACCATTGTTAGTCGCGTCCATGTTAATCGGAAGCTTAGTCTTCAATCTTTCAAAACCACTTTCAGCAAACTTCTTCCACTCAAAACAAAACGCTATAAACTGCCAAGGGTTATCACAATCAATCCATTCAGTGTACGAGGTAGGATCATTAGCCATCTTACAAATCATCTCAGTGTTGTCGTAAGCCCACTTCTCTCTTTCCTCGAGAGAAACTTTGTCGTTACCCCAAGTGTTTGAACCGTGTATAGCTAACCACTTAGCTTGCTCCTTACCCCTTACTCTTTCCTCTCGGTGAAATCTTAATAACCCTCGGCAAATGTCTGGGCCTTGTGTATGAAGAAAAGGATTAACAGGATAACAACGCCCCCTAAAATCTACGTTCTGTACTACAAAGAATCTCTCGCCTTGAAACTTTTCCGCAAGGTGAACTATCTTTGTACAAAGCATTCTTTTAGATCTACTTCTTTCGTTGCGACGGTGTACACCACTAGCCATCTTAGCCCAAGAATCCCTAATAACTTTATTACCATCAGCGTCAACAGGAAAAGGGGGTTTAGGTTCATCTTCTTTAGGAACCATCGTTGTACCAACAGGAACATTGTTGTCCCAAGCCCACAAAACAACATCCAAAACATCGTCGTTAATTTCCCAAGGCGTTCTTTGTAAAAGATTAACAGCCCTCATCGGCTCCGCTAAATGCTTCACGTTTAACGAGCGCAAAAATTCTTTATCGGGCGTTTTAATAAAAGGTACTTTCGGTAGGCTTGTTCCTTCTACACGATACCCGCCTTCCCAAACAGAAGTCCAATCAGCAGGTGGTTCAAGTACAGGCATCCAATATGGGTCCATAAGCGATCTATGATGGTTAAAATTTTCGAGCCATTCTAAAGTAGAAGCCGAGGGTATAACAAATCTCGTGCTATGCTTTCTGCCTTTCTCTCGTATGTAATTGTATTCAATTAAACCCGTGGTATCTCTAAGTAATTCTATTAGTGTCACCCCACAAGCAATTCGATCCCTCCTAGACCAAGGCTCAAAGTCAGGAATACCTTCCTTTTTCTCCTCGTGCCTCATTGATAATTGTATATGCCTAAACTGAGAAGCTTTAGCGCGTCTCTTAGCCCCTTTGATAATCCCTTCGCCTTTCTCGTTAGTCTTTACTAAATGAACACAACGCAATTCATTTTCAATCGCCTTGCCTACAGCATAAGCCATCGAGGTCATCGAGCTTTTTTGCGGAAAGGTATCAAGTAAAGTTTTAAATGCTATAAAAGCTGTCTTGTTAGCATCGTAAGTGTGTAAATCAGCAACCCATCTATTCTTCTTTAACTTCTTGCCAACCGTTATTAATTTAACAGCCTTTGCAAAACTAGGGAGTAACTCTCGGAGTAGTTTTTGGCCTCCTTTAGTTCGCCCCATCTGCGCGTGTTGCCTTGCGGAATCTATTTGTGCATTGTAGCGACCGAGGCCTATCTCGACCATCTCTTTGTTTAATGAATCCTGATCTAACATAATGATAAATAATTGTCAGCAAATTGTCAGTACGCAATAGCCTTTATAAGACTGCGCTGACAATTTTCGAGGCGGGATAAAGGTTAGAACTCTGCGGTTTTTTAATGATGACAATAGATTCGCCAGAACCTAAATCTGACGTGTCTACCAGTTTCACCACAGCCGCATTATATCTATAACCCTTATCCATCCTACGTTCTAGCTTACCTTTCCCCTTGTTATAAGTTCGTAGGTATTGTCACCAAATGTGGACAAATTTGTCACCTTATTGTCAACGCTCGAAGACGAGTATTCTAGCGCGTTAAGCCCCTGCAAAAAAGATTGGGGTGATAACCGAGCGTAACGTAGAGTTTGCTTGATATCTTTATGCCCCAACCACTCCTTTGTCAGCAACAAGTTATTTGTCCTTTGTATCAGTCTCGAGCCACAAGTGTGCCGACAAACATAAAAAATAAAATCTTTATCATTAGACCTACCAAGCCCCTCTCGGACTTTATCCCAAGCTCTTCTGATTCGATCTTTGTTCCAATAAGCCCAAGGATAATCGAGCGTGTTAAATCTTTCCTCAACCGCTAACATAGCACGACGAGTTAATGGTATGGTTCTCTTCTCCCCGTTCTTAGTCTTTTGAAGGTAAGCACAAGGCCCGAGAACTGGATCTTTTTTAATGTTCCGTCGGTGTAAATAACGAGACTCTATCGGGCGCATCCCCGTATCTATTTGCCACACGAAAAAATCCGAGAAATCATCCATACCATTCTCTTCTAAGTAGGTTAATATCTCCTGCTCCTCTTCTTCCGAGAAAAATACCATCCGCTCGTTGTTAACTTTGATCTTAGGAAAAACTGGTTTTTTCTCGAGCAACTCTCGTTCAACAGCATAAGTAAACGCCATTGATAATGTAGCCAGTTTAAGCTTAATCGTTGCGGGCGCATTTCCCTTATCCTTACAATGTAAAACAAACTTATCGAGCATACTCGTCGATACATTTTTTATAAGGGTCTTAGGTCCAAAAAAATTCTCAAGCTGATAACAGTGATTGCGAGCGGTATTCTCGTTCGGTGTATCTTTCCAGTGGCGGTTAATGACTCGATCAAACAGTTCTTGAAGACATAAAGGTCTAAAAGTTTTTTCGTCTTTATCAACAAGCTCACCACGAGACAAGGCAAGCTTTAAATTACTCTCCCAAGCTTCTGCTTCTTCCCGCGTATCAAACTGTTTACGATAGCGAACTTTGTTCTTCATAAAGTCAGCTAAAAATTTATTTCGTGAAGTACGAGTAGTCATTGTTAGGTGTCTTTCTATTTAGTAGTTATTGTTAGGTAATGTTTATAATAATAATGAATTAACAAAATTCAAATAAAAAATAAAAAAGGAAGCACCAACAAGATAAACTAAGAGAACTACCTAACTAAAACTCTTAGGAAAAAATATCTTATCAATGCTTCCTTTTAGTTGAATGGATAAAGCAACGGTTAACAATAAAATGTTTTAAGGTTTAGTCAACGTCGTTTATCGAGAAAAAGCGGAGGATCAAAAGGATCACGAGGAACCAAAGGACAACCGCTCCTAGCCATATTAATACACTCATAAGTAACATCATTTTTATTATTATAGCTCAATATCAAACATGAGTTGGTTAACATAAGGTAAAACTAAATGCTTCTTCCCCTCAGTGTTTAATAATTGTCCAATCTCTTTCACCACTATATGACAATGCGGAGTCTTTTTGCTAAAAACATTACCCGCTGTTTCATAAGTAAATCCAAACTTTTTAACGAGGATAAACATACCTATCTTTCTCCAGTGGGACGCATTGTGTTTTGTACTGTCCTTTAAATATTCCTCGTCAAATCCCGAGTGATTACTCATAGATTGTAATAAGCGGTTAATGATTAGATTTTGATTTATCAAAGGTCGGATTTGTTTTTTTGTTGTTGTTGTAGTTTCCATAAATTTATTTCTTTTCGTTGTTATAAGGACTGTTACCCCAATCATTATCTATCTCTATCTCGACAACATAAAAGTCTTCGAGGAATTGATTGCAAACCTCTCGTATTGCTGATTCAATTTCGTGATGGGCGGTATCTTCGAAAACTTCATTTTCGTCTTCGAGCATAATTCTAATGGTTTTCATAATTTTATTTAATTTATTTTTTAGGTTAATAAAGTACTTAGTTCTTCCTCGGAAATCTCTCGTGGCTTCCCAATAATTTGGTTAAGTAAACTGTCATAACTAAATTCATCGCAATGGCCCATCCTCGGCTCATCATTTTGGAAAGGCTCAGGCGATAACTCATAACTAAAGGCGGTTAATAATTCCCCCGATTTAGAATAGTGAATATCGAGGACTATCGGCAAGCGAGATGGGCGGAGAAATCGATGAATTATCGTCATTGCTTCTTCTTTTTTATATTATAATTAATGCTAGGAGATTCTGAGCTTAATTCGTAAAGGTCAAAGTTCTTAATGTTGTTAATAGCTTCTTGCTCGTTTTCAGCGTAAATTTTAAAAAGCCCTTTAAAAGTAATCTTAACTTTATATTCGTATTCTCTCATAAACTTATAGGTAATAAAAAAGCCCCTCGAGGATTACCCGAGAGGCTTTAATAATTTAGTTAGGCGGTTAATGTTGCTTTAGGATTAGCGCAAGCGTCGCAAACTGGCATAGCTTCTCGGCAAGGCTCCCAAGCCCAATTTGGTATCGGGTCACCATGCGCCCAAGATGTGGTTTTTCCTATTGTTA
>VTLG01005598.1_pt1 | contig 10472 bp, 14 predicted proteins | sample 4694571 | NCBI WGS metagenome assembly VTLG01 (sample SAMN12604809, study PRJNA352737) | marine metagenome | biome: ENVO:00000447; feature: ENVO:00000209|ENVO:00000569|ENVO:01000036; material: ENVO:00002151; isolation source: viral sequences binned using virsorter ... | reverse complement strand
TATCGTTAGAAACTTGTTTTACAAAGATAATTGCTTGCGTAATGTTACCTGCGGATAGAGTTGAATCCATTGCAGTTACCTGATTTGTATTAACAACAAAAGTAAAGTCAGCAATAGTTACAGTCTTAATCGTGTCTCTAGGGTTTGAAGTATTTAGGTATGCAGTTCCGTCTGGTTTTGTTACTGTCTTTTCTGTACCATCTAGCTCATATACTTTTACATTACCATTGCTAAATATCGCTACATATCTTTCATTAACATCTCTGTTTATAGTTTGAATATGAACATTACCTAGTGTGCTAGTACTTAAGTTTGTAACGTGCTGTATGCCTGATCTTTTTACTAGACCTACAACTGGGTTGCTGTCAGCATTGTCTTGTATGTCAGCATGATCTGACTGCTTAGAAGAGTCTGAAGACTGTGATATACCTCTAAGTAGTGTGGGTATTGATCTTGATACTATCGCCATAGTTATCTGTTAAGAACATCAGCAGGTGTAAATGTATTCATAGCATTATTAAGATTTGGGTCGCCTGATAAAACATTATGGTCTGCATTATCCATATCATTTTCCATAAGGTTTGCTCTTGCTCTTGCTTCGTCTTGTGCTGTATAAGTTCTTAATCCATCATCTCCAACTAATCTATCTACAAATACTCTTGCTGCTCTTATATTTATATATCGTCTAGCGGATTCGGGTATCTCATCAAAGTTTCTAAAGTAAGTAACATTACAAGTTAAGTCTGTATCAAAAACATAAGTATTATTTTTTCTGTCATACATCTTTAGACCTCTCTGTATTACATCAATAGTTGGGTGGTCAAAAACATTAGCATCTACTTTCAACACATCTGTACCAAGAGCAATTTGATTACTGCCATCTCTAGTTAGTTTGACATTAAACTCTTGATTAAAAGACCAACCTTCATTCTGTACGTCTTTATTTATTTCAGCTAAAGTCTTCTGAGCAGTAACAGCATCTACTGGAAGAGTGCCAGTTAAGGTATTAATAGGTGCTTCGCCTATTGCAGCAAGCATAATATTAATACATTCAAGTTCTGTGGTTGCAGCTACAGCCATTGTTCTTTACTTTTTTGACATTTTCAATGCCATTAAATTACTTTTCAAACTTTTAGACTTTTTCTTGTCTGTTTTTTTAGGTCTTCCTACTTTGTTTCCGTAAGTACCTTTTCCGTAAGGCATAAAAAAAAAGGGTATCTAATAATAGAATACCCTATTTTATGGATTTAGGTAGATTATGAAGCAGACAATTTGATTGTTGCTGCACATTCTGGTCTTAGGATTCCATGACCAAGTGCGTACTTGGCGATCATCAATGTTGATTGATACATAATCCCATAATCTGCACCTGAGATTTCAGTTGTCATGTCTTGCAACTTGACTGTGCCGACTGCGGATTTATGGAATACCAAACCTAGCGTCTTGCTGTCATCTCCTGAGTAAGTGTTATTAGCACCTGAAGGGTTAGAGCCTACGTTAGATTGTGGTACGTTGTTAGACATCATGATAGGGATACCTGCAACCTGTGTTACTGTACCTGCTGCTACAGAACCATTACCCTGTGGGTTAAAGTCTGTATTCATAACTCTAGTAGCAGACTCAGGAATCTTATAAAATTCCGCAGGTGGCAACACACAGAATCTATCTGTGCTTGGAATGTCACGAGTGTCAAACTCTTGAGCTATATCATAGATAGCTGCAACCAGTTCATCTCCTGTTACGTCAGATGAAGCTGTATTACCATTGGCAAGTGTTAATACAAGACCGCCATCTTCGCCAGTAATTGTAGCTGACGCACGACTCGCATTAGCAATTACCTTTGCTACGTTTTGATCGTATGTTTTGGCAAGTGCCTTTCCAAGTTCAGCAGAATAAGTTGCACGAACGTCATAATGATTCTTAAGCTCATCAAGCCGAGCGACTACCGCTTGGGCGATTAACATATCATCAATATTTATCAAAACTTCATTAGCTTTGATTTGGTTTGCTCCTACTAGGGGTTCTCCAATTACATGATAGGCAGCAGTAGCCGTACCTAATTTTGGAAAACTTGCCGATTTGCCTGAAGCAATAGTACGAACAGAATGTAGTTGCTCGTTGAAAATATTATTCTGGGCAAAACTTGTTAGAACCTCTCCACTAAAGACTTTAAGAAAAAGTTCGTCAAAGTTTGTACCCGAATTATTAACAAGACCGAGCCTACTTACAGTTGCGTTAGCCATCTGTTTAGTAAGTTGTTGTGAATAATTTGTACGTTCTCTGTCTTTACTAACCTTTTCTCAAAGCGTTATCTGCAACGTGGTTGTCAGGCACTTTGATATGTAGATGTTGTATGCCGAGAGCCTAGCAGTTCCACTTGCGTAGAGCAAGTGCCTTTCTAGTTGGCCGCCCTTTACTGTCTTTCATTGCTCCTTTGACACCTTTCATTCTTGCACAAAAAGATTTTTTTCTAGCTTTTTGTCTAGGAGAAAGTCCACTTTTTTGAGTGACAGGTCGTTGCAACTTAGAACCTGTAGCAGCATTTATTCTTCTTCTCCCACTTTCAGACAGTCCTCCTGTTGGATTCTTGTCTGATTTTCTAAGAGATAAAGATTTTCTGCGTGGAGACATGAACTACAGATAAGAGTAGTTAAATAAAATATAACAGTTATGCTGCTCTTTGTCGTCTTTTGTGATTGTAACTTATTCTTTTTCCGCTAGTTTTTTCTCTTTTAAATCTAAGTCTTTCTCTATTACTTAACTCTTTACTTGTCTTAGGAGTTTTACTACTAACTCTTTTTGAAGGTCTGCAAGCAGGGTAAGGTCTGCCATCTCCCTTTTTACGACCACAGGGTTTACCAGTTTTGACATCAACCCACTTCTCTTTGAACCATCTGTCAAGACTCATTTTTTGTTTTTATTTTTGTTTCTTAATCTGCGAACCAGTAAGAAATCTTCTTTAGAAAGTTTACCATCTTTATTCTTATCTAAAGATTTTTTTTGTTTGTCTGAAAGTTTTTTCATGCTTTGGTGTAACCTCCACCTGCTGCTTTATATTGTCTAACAAGTTGACCACTTGCGTATGCAGAAGGCCACTTCTTGACTTTTGCTTTAACTCTAGCTTTGATTCTTGCATAAAGTTCTGGCTTGGTTGGTTTGTTAGCCATTACCTACCACCTTAGAGTTTTCTAATCTTTTATATACAGATAGTGTATAGTCTTGATCTTTACCATATCTAGGGTCAGACATAGCTTTTGTAAGTTCTGCCTGTGTTTTAAATGTATTAGTATTACCTACTGCTGTTCTACCATTTATTAGTTGTGGTTCATAACCTTCTGCTTCTCTCATCTGTGCAGCAAAACCCTGTACTGCAACCTTAATCATTGTGGGGTCTTGAGTATCAAGTATCTTATCAAATGCTTTAAGAGTTTCGTCAGGTACATTAGCCTGTGTCCATTCTCTAAGTTTTGAATAGCCTTCCTCTCCACCTGTAACTGATAAGATGTCATTTAACTGTGCATCTTTTATATCTTCAGCAGGGTTAGCAGCACCCCTTAATCCATCTAGGTAAGTATCAATAACTTGCTTTGAAAATCCTGCTTCTCCTAGCTTCTCGTAATCATCTTCTGTAATCTTACCTGTCTCTGTAAAAGTATTACTAATAACCTGTGGGTCAATACCAACCTCTTCTAAAACTGAAGCTAGACCATCTCCATAAACTTCAGCAGCGTCATAGTTTTCATTGCTTTCTTCTGTCTGAGTTTCTTCTTCTGTAGATTCTTCAGCAGTATTTTCAATACTACCTAACTTACCTTCTAGTTCTTTGTAGCTGTTTACCATATCCGCAGCAGTTTTAAACTTACCTGCGATAAGTCCATTCTCATCTCTTAGACTTTCAATATCTTGTGAAGACATTGGTGGTGTTTCATTTGCTTGTACTTGTGATGATGTCATAGTGGTTTTTTGGTTTAACTATAAGTGATTGTACTGCCATGTCTAGTACTGACAGTTTTACCTTGATTCTTTGATTTAGGTGTACCTTCTTCATTTACACCTAATCTGCTAACAACTGCTTTTTCAGGAGCTACATATCTCCCATTGTTGTCTCTTGGTTTTGCAGTCTTTTTAGACTGGCTGTTCTTGTTGGGCATTGGAATCCATTTGTTGTGAGATAAGACCTGCTTCAGCCTGTTTCTTGGGGTCAAGTAAAGGCGAGCCTACAGCAGCACTACCAAGACTTCTAACGAGTTCTTGTTGTTGTAGTTGCTGTTGCTCCGCAGCAATCTGTTCTCCTGATTTTACCAATGTTTCAGTTTCTATGCCAATACTGGTAGCCAACCTCTTGATAGCTTCGTCAACATTAACGTATTGTCTCATCACATCAGCACCTAGAGCCTGTGCCAAAGTAGTAATAAATTCAAGAAGTTTCTCCTTATCCTGTCCTCTACCTAGTCCTTGTAATCCTGTGATGATTGAGATACCTACTATATCTTTTGGTAGTTCTGGCACTCTACCTGCCTTTGATAGTAAGTGCATACGTCTTCTTAAGTAGGGTAGCTGTAACTCGGAACTCAGGATAGAGTAAATTCCTCCAAGCGTTGACTCTAGTTCTTGTGTCAGTATCTTTAGCTCTGTACTTGTTACTCTTTCAGCATCACGCTGTACTGCTTTAGCCATCAAGAAAGCATACTGTAATCGTTGTTCTATTCTTGTTACTGCTGTAAAAGATGTCTGTAAATCTGCTCCCTTGCCTACCTGTAAGACGGATACATCTTGTGCATTACCTTCTCTTATAGCTCCGTTGGGTGCTTTAGCTAGGGTACTAGCTCTCGTTGTACCATTAGGATTTACAAGAAAAACTGTACGTGCAGACGCAGCAGCGTTCTCGATTATTGCTTTCATCAATCCTTCAAGAGAAATCAAATCTCCTCGATACTCTTCAACGTATCCCCTTCCGTAACTTTCTGCACTTAACCTTGTGAACCTGAGATTTATAAAAGGAGTTACATCTTTCCTTGCCCTACCTTCTGTGTTAGGTATCCTTTCTCCCTTACACTCTTGATGCCAGTTAAAAAAATCTCCATCTCTTTTGACGTGTGTGTATATATCTAAATCTTCTTCTAAAGTATTCTCTGTATATTTTGCTTTCTCTTCTAGTCTTGCTACAAAGTCAGGTGGTAAGGCTTTACCATTTACTGTTTCTTTAATAATAATTTCTAAAGTATTTCCATTAGGGTCACGTCTGCATACATACTTCTCTAATGGATATACTTGTAATCCTTCGTTTGTTAGATACAGCAAAACATTCCCACCGACAATAAGATGTTTCAATGCTTCAAACATTGCAACTCTATCATTTGATATTTCAATCTCACGCATCAAAGCATTTTCAACTTTGCGTAATGCTTTATCTATTTCACTAATAGCTTCAGGATTATTACCATCTTGTTGTATTTTTATTTGATCTAATACAAGTTTGAAGAAAGGAATGTTTGTAGGGAAAAGACCTGTCAATAGTTTTGCTGCAAGGCTGTTGACACCTGCTGCACCGATTGATTGATAAGGTGTTTTGATCTTACTTCTTCTCGCACCACTACCACCTGAAGTTTCAGGTATAAGATATGGCAGGGTTAACTTACTAGACTCTTGACCTTCCCTTAGATAGGTTGATCTTTCTTGTGCCAGTTGTTCATACAACCCTGCTGCTGTCACAGCCGAAGAAGAATATTCCATGTGTTAAACAGGTGTCCTTAAATTACCAGATTCGGTTTGTGCATTAGTTAGTAAAGGTATTCTCAAGGAAGCAGTACCCTTTCTAGCTGCTGACCTTGTAGTTGTAGTTGCAGCCTTTCTACCTTTCTTGGCAATGTCTTTTCTCTGTGAACCTGTAACAACTTGTTCAGCAGTCTTCTCTGCTTTAGGTGCTACTGGCTCTGGGTCAGGTAATGGGGGTGGTGGCGGTGGACTTCTGAAGCACATAGTTAGTTACCTACTTTGATTTTCTTGCCTTATTTCTAAGGCTTTTGCGATAAGTACTGGTTTTCATTTTTCTAAGTCTACCAGTACTATCTTTTTTTATTGTATATTTACCACCGCTTTTTGGCTTGGTTAACAATTCTTCTGTTCTTCCAAGATTAGGGTCGTTATAAGTTCCTGCTTCTATCTCTTTATCTTTCCTTGCCATTCTTAACTTCTCTGTTGCTTTAGCTGTGTTCTTTGGTTTATCTACACCTGTCTGTTCTCCTGTAACAACAGGGGGTGCATCTGCAAACTCAGGTTTTTCACGAACAGGTGCAGCTTTAGCACCACCACCGAAGAAGCACATAACTAAATACCTTTGGTTGTGTTGTTCAACATAGTTTCACGTTGCCTTTTTTGTTGTTCAATTAGATAGTCAACAACACTACGTTGCCCTGATCTATACCATATCTCTCTATCAGATAATGACAAGTCAGGGTGTCGTTGTGGGTACAGATTATCTAGACCTTGAATAAGGTCATCAGTTATTACAGGTAATGTGTTGTTTGCCATAGTTTTATGCTACCATTAAATCAATGGGAGTGGTTACCCATTGGTAAAGCGTAGAGAACCCCTGAGACAAGTGACTCGTCTTAGGGGTTTTCTTATGGATTCCAAAGTTTTACTGTACCTGTATTGTAGTCGTAATCTCCCTCTCGTAATATTCTAGTAAGTCTTGCGTTAAGAATTGCATCAGCCAAAGTGTAACCTTTCTTTGTATAAGTCTCAGCAACCTTAGACCATAGTGCATCTATCGTGTCAGGTGTATCTGCTAATAATTTAGTAGCAGTTACCATGCCTGTACCTTTAACTCCTACTATTCCATCTGTACTATCTCCTGCTATAGACATCTCAAACCAATGTCTGTTTGCTTTCTTCTCTGTAATATGTTCTACCTCTTCAGCAGCTATCAGCTTACAAGGTATAGTTCTCATGTCCTTATCGACTGATACTATTATTGGATTCTTATACTGTCCGTTGGTAGCTAGTAATCCAAGCACGTCATCTCCTTCAAGGTTTGGATAAGATACACAGTCATATATTTTTTTACAGTTATTAATTACTGATCTTAAAGCTAGTGGTTTTCTTTTACCTATCCTATGTATCTTGTACTCTGGAAATATCTCATGCCTGAATGTTGGGTAAGAAGTAAAGCACATAACTATGTCATGCTTCTCTCCTGCTATGGTTTTATATACATCTATTCTGTTGTCAATCATATTCATAATATCTCTTTCATCTGAGTGAAGAGTATGTTCGTGTTCAGTCCATCTTGTGTCTTCTTCACAGGCACAACATGAATTGTAGATCAACCAGTCTGCATCAATTAGTAAAGTCATAAGTCTCCGAATGTGTTTTCATAAACTACTAGCCGACCTGTCTTCTGGTCGTACAATAACTTATCTACTTCTCCTGTCATACCAGTATGTCTTGACTTGAGTATCTTTAATTTCAGTCTTGACCTTTCGCTTTCATCTCCTGTCTGATTCCTTGATGCTGATAACACAACATCAGATAACTGAAGAAGACTATGTGACCCTCTCAAATCTGCTGTATCTATATCTCTGCCCGACTCATGTGATTGTCCTTGCGGTCTTCTTAAATGACTAACAAGTATTAGTGCTATGCCAGTTGCTTCACACAAACTTCTTAGTTTGGTCATTGTCACATCTATTGCACGTCTTTCATTATCTAACTCAAGACCTGACATGACTATACTTATGTGATCTAGTATGACTACCTGCACTCCATCAACTGTAGCTAAGTACCTTATCTGCTCTAGTAATACATCAGGTTCAAGACTGCCAAAGTGATTGTATAAATATAAGTTGCGAGTAGATGTCAACCTATCAAACGACTGCTTCAAGTCTTCCTTATCTATCTTTTCTTCTTCAAGATGTAAAGGTACATTAAGATCAATACCAACAAGTCCTTGCAAAGTTCTTTGTACTGATTCTTCTAATCCTATATAACCTAGCTTTAAATTATTAGATAAGAAATGATATGCCAGTTCTCTACAAATAGTTGATTTACCTGCTCCACTTGCGGAAGCTACTGTGAATAGCTGACTAGGAAACAAACCTCTTGTGTATTCATTTAACTTGGGAAACGGAAAGTCTGATATAGGTTTGCTTGTTGCTTTGGTAAATAAATCCCAAGCGTCTGCTGCATTAATAAGAGAGTCAGGTCTAACTGGTCTAGCTTTCCATAATCTTTCTTGTACTATCTCTCCTTCTCCTAGTACTAGATGATCGTTAACGTCATTACGATCTAGTCTTGCTATGGCAACCTTACCTTTTGGTAAGACTTCCATACATTTCTCTGCTGCTTTGTTACCTGCTTCATCATTATCAAAGCATAGAACTATACGACAATAAGTATCTAACCATTTATAGTTTGCTGCTAGATACTTAGCTGCTGACTGTACTCCTGACGGAATGGATACACAGGGAAACTTGTTGCCTTGTATCTGTGACCCACTCATGCAGTCGATCTCTCCTTCAAAGCAACTGACAAAGACTGAACCATTACTACCATGCTGTCTCCATAGGTGTTGACCCCATAGCTGTACGTTTGATATATCTCCTATCCAAGAAAATTTTTTGTCAGGAAATCTAACGTGTTGTGCTACATCATTACCCTTTTGATCTTTGTATGTAGCTACTTGAACAGGCATACCTTTAAACTCAGCCTGTCCATATCCAAATAGTTCGCAAGTCTCTTTAGTGATTCCACGTTTAGATAATGCTATGGGTGTTACCTTCAATAACTTAGGACTTGTTTTAAATAGTGGTGTCACTTTGTCTATCATTTTTTTTGTGTAGGCAACAGATAAATTTTTCTTGTTTGGGTAGTAGGTATAGCCACAGTCCATAGTGAAACAATGCTTATGTCCATCACTAAAAACTGCACAGTTTTTCTTGCCACACTCAGGGCAAATCTCTTTAATCTTGTATTGGCTTTTCATTATCTAACTTACATCTGTGTTCGTTAAGGACTATATCTACCCACTCACTTCCGTTCCATACAACCCATACACGTTTGTAATCGTCATAGATTGTGCAACCAAGTTTAGGGTTTGGTGGTAAAGGATAGCTAGGCATACCAAGAGTCAGGAATAAATTTGTCGCAGTATTGAAACCCATGTCTCGTACACCATTTGGCATACGAGATAGAGTTCTTTGCTTTAGATAGTTTGGTTCTGCTATTTTGAAAACAGAACCTTATATCTAGGTCGGGTCGTTTCTTCTTAATCGCAAGATGTTTTCGTCTATCTTCCTTTGAGAAGTACCCCTTCGTTTCAACAATAAAATTGTTGAGTATAAAGTCAGGCTTATAGGTGCAAGTAATTTCATAGTCAATGCTGAGTGTTTCATAGGTAAAGATAATTTTCTTTTTGTTTAGGTTGTCAGCGAATTGACTTTCAAATTTACTTTTGTACTTAGAAGTCTGCTCCAGTACTGACTGTTTCTTTTTCTTCATAGCTTGCAGGTTCAGTTGTTTCAAAGTCACTAGCTCCACCATTAAAGGGAACTATCTCTCTAAAACAAATAGATAGTGGCATACACTTTATGCCAACACCATTAGCACCTGCGTCATAGCCTGAAGCTAGGAAAGATATTTGACCTGTAGTTTCAGGACTTATCTTATCCATCTCATGTCTTTGTTCTTCAGTCATCAACAAGTTTTGTCCAGTCATAGGGTCATGTTTGAACATAGTAATAGGACTATTCTTACCCTTGACTCCCATAACATTTTTTTTCAAACGAATAATTAATCCTTCGTCTTCAAATGAAAAAGGAAAGCTAGGCTTACCAGTCTTCTGACTCTTTGTAAGAGTGAACTCTCTCTTAGGAAACGCAGCCTTTAGCTGTGCCTTCCACCCTTCAATAAGGTTTTCTAGTTGAGTAGCTATGTACTCACTAGCTTCATGTTCTTTACCATCAGCAGCATTTACTTTAGTGCCGACTGGAATGATAGCTTCAGTCTTCCATTTCTCAACACCTTTATATTCATCAGGTGTGACTAACCATGAGTACCTAAAACGTGTACCAACAGGAGTGACTATTTTAATAGTCTCCGATTTAATTTGTTCCATTTAGCTTGGATTGTATGCGTGTAATTCGTCTTACTAAAGACGTATATTTATTGTACCTCTATCTCTTGTCATGTAAATATATATGGTGCAGTCAACACATCTGTAATATCAAAGTCTCCCATGCGTAGTGCAGGTGGTAATCCCTTTGTATCATTAAGTTGTTCTGCTACTTGATGATGTAAGTTGTCTAAATTATTGTCACTATATATGTAGAAAAATGTCTGCTTCACACATTCAATCAGTCTATCAAGATCAGCAGCAGGACTACCAAAGCAATCATGTATTATACAGAACTGTTCAAGACCCATCTTGTTTGCTTCAACCAAAGACAACTGTAGGTGTGCAGCATCAAAGC
>VTLG01005057.1_pt1 | contig 10472 bp, 11 predicted proteins | sample 4694571 | NCBI WGS metagenome assembly VTLG01 (sample SAMN12604809, study PRJNA352737) | marine metagenome | biome: ENVO:00000447; feature: ENVO:00000209|ENVO:00000569|ENVO:01000036; material: ENVO:00002151; isolation source: viral sequences binned using virsorter ... | reverse complement strand
ATTAACAATGTTTTTGACGTTTATCCTTGGTTGCAGTCCTATCTTGGTGCTTATTGTCTTGGTGGAAGTGGCAGCTATCAAGTTCGGGTAGTTAGAGGTTAATCATGGCAGGAGCATTAGACACAGCACTAAAAGCAGCAGCTAAACAAGTTGTTTCTGACATTGGATCGTCTTTAGATACTACGATTACATATACTGTGAATACGAAAGGAAGTTATAACGTAGCAGCAGGGAAACAGTTAATTACAACGACTAGCTATTCAGATATAAAAGTACCCATTGAATTTATACAGACAGATCAAGTTGATAACAGGGAGTTAAGGTCAGCCAAGTTATATGTCACGCCTAATTTAATAGGAGATCACCAGCCTACGTTCCAAGATGAAATAACTTTAAGCTATGCAGGAAGCAATGTAGTTACTCAAATTACAGATATAGAAACCTTGAAAGGTGGGCAAGTTTATTTACATATAATTCGGGTAAGGTTCTAATGGCAAAACTTCCAGTATTCACAGCCGACAAGGTTTCTGGGGATCTTGAATTTAAGCTAGATAGAGATTATAACGCTTTAATTAAAAAAGTAATAAAAAGGCTTTCTACTAAGAAAAGGAGTCCAGTTTATACAGGTTTCTTTGCCTCTAGCTGGAAAGCCCAAAGTGTCCCTGTTAAACCAACAGACAAAGTAGAAAAATATCAACCTTGGTCTGCTATTAAAAAACAAATTGATGCTGGAAGAACGACTAGAGAAAGGAAAGTATTATCAAAATCATTGGCAAAAGTTGAGCCAAGATTTGAAATAAGACGTAATTTCGATATCAAAAGAAGTGTTTATATTGGTAATAAAGCACAATATTCTTTGTATGCTTTAGAGTCAGGGAAGGTTCAACTTTTTATGCAAGGGGAAATAGGTCAATTAATAAAAGATACAATGGGTGACAAGGGAAGAACATTTGTTGCTGGCGATATTGGTATAGGATCTTTTGGTAAAACTTCTGGGAAAGAGTATATTCGTTATACGGAGTTTTAATTATGACACTTGTAAATGTTAGGGCCGCACTAGAAAAAGCTGTAACTGACGAAGTTCTAGCTGTTAATCCAAAAGTAAAGATGATTTATGACAATATTTCTTATACAACTCCAGGTAAGACCGTTAAATATATAACAATGACAGTTAATTTTGCTCAAGCAACATTACAAAACCAAGGAGACTCCTCTGATTATTATTTAGGTGTTGCTCAATGTAATATTTACGTGCCGAAAGGCAATGGTACGGCTGATTTGTCTAGTATTGGAGAATCAGTAATCAATGGTTTTACTTCTGTGAATAGTTCAACTTATGTTGATACTTTCAAATGTAGCCCTAAGACAAGAGACATCGTAGGGCCATCCGTATTGGAAATCGAAGATAGATCTCACTTTGTAGGGGTTATTTCTTGTCAATTCACAGCAAACGTATAGTATTATGCTAATAGTATAAGATCTTTACATGGAAGCAATTGAACTTCTGAAAAACAAATTTGGTGTAAGTCAAAAATATAAGCACGATGTAATAGTTGATGGTGAAGTGCTTTTAAGTATTTTTTGGCATCCATTAACGATTGCTGAAAGAGAATCAATAATGGCAAAAGCTGGAGATGATCAACTTGGAAATGAATTTGCTTTGAATCTTATGATTGAAAAAGCATTAGATGAAAACGGTAAAAGATTATTTCAGGATGGGAATCGTGCAGTATTAAGGAGAGAAATTAATGCAGGTATTTTGCAAGAAATTCAACTTGCAATGATGGCTTCAGGTCAAGAAAACAAGGTGGAGGAAGCAAAGACAGACTTGAAAAGCAAATAGTGACTGGTATTTTATGTTTGCGTTAGCGAAAGAGTTAGGAATGACTCTTTCTGAACTAACAAAAAAAATGACAATGGAAGAGTTAGTTGGATGGGCTGCTTTTTATGAAGTAAAGAACGAAGAAGAAGAAAAGATGAGATCTCAATCAAAATCGACTAGAGTTCAAAGATAGAGGTATTATGGAAAGATATTGTAATGGGTCGATTCGATGAGTGATTATGGCATAAATTTAAAACTCAATCTTGAGGGAAATAATAAACTTAGAACGCTTTATCAAGATTTTAAGAATTTAGAGACTCAGATAAATAAAACACAGCAAACGATAAAGGATTTAACAAGGAAAAATAAGGAATTAAAGCTAGAGCAATCAAATCTTGGAGCAGCAATAGTTGGAGTAGGAAAAGGAGCAGAAGTTACCGTTAAATTTATAAAGGCTTTAGCTGAAACTTTCTTTATCAATAAAAAAGCTGTAAAAGAGTCTAATAAAGAGATTAGAGAGGCAAGAAAAGCATTAAAAGGACTTAAGGAAGAAGCTGCTGTTGCAAGAAAAAATACTCTTGATAATGCAAAAGCTTTTCAGACAAATTCAGGTATTTTAAAAGAAAGTACAGGTGCTTTAAGACGTTATATTGAAGAATGGGAAAGATTATTAAATACTACAAGGGCGAAAGATAAGGGTACAAAAAATACACTTATTGACTCTATTACGAAGGCTGATTTTACTCTTCAATTTAAACAATTAGATGCTTACGTCAAAAAGATAGATAGAGTTGCTTATGCCTATAAGCAAATGGCTGGAGGTGAAGCTTCTCAAAAATTTGGTGCATTTAGGGGAATGGGTAATTTGCTTGGATTTGATCCAGGTAAGACAGAGGCAGGTATTAAGAGTTATATAAGAGTTCTTGAAAATCTAAGACAGCAATTAGATAGGACAGGGAAAGAATATAGAGAAGTAACGGTAAGGATACGGCAGATGAATAAAGAATTAGAGATTCAACCTGGGATTGCAACGCCAACAGGTTATACGGCAGATCAATATGGCCCTAAACAAGCAATGTTTGGGGAGAGAACTTTTGCAAGAATGACCAGTGGTAATAAGCAATTTCAGAAAGGAGGAATGTTCTATGAACCTGGAGGTTATGGGAGGAGAAGATCAGGAGCATTAAATAGTGCATTAATTGGTGGAGCGTTCCCTGCTTTATTTGGTCAAGGTTTAGGAGCTTCAATCGGTGGTGGTTTAGGTGGTGGAATAGGAGGGCTATTAGGAGGAGGATTAGGCTTTGGCGGCTCTTTAGTTGGAACGCAAATAGGAGCGCAATTTGATCGCTTAGTTCAATCAATGAATAAAGCAGGAACGGCTCTTGCTGATTTCAATAAAGATACAGATCAATTAATTGAATCTTTAGGTTTAACTAATTCACAAACAGCTTTAAGGATTAAAAATCTAAAACAATTAAATGGTGAACAGGCAGCGTATGAGGCTGCATTAGCTCAAACGACTGCCATTATTGGTAAAGAAGGTGTTCAGGGTTTAAAAACTTTTGGAGATGAAACCAGACAAATAAATACTGATTTCCAACAATTATTCCTAATGATGGGTGCTTCATTAGCAAGATTAATATCATTTACTCGAATATTAAAAGGCTTGACTGATGGCATAAATAATTCAACATTAGGTGGAAGGTTATCAGCAGCAAACGATCCAAGGGCAACAGCTTTAGCTTCAGAGATTGAAGGTCTTGAAGGGGGAACAAGTGGTCGTTATTCTTCAAGATTAACAGGAAAACAAAGAAGAAGACTTAGACAAGCAAGAGAAGAAGCAAGAGAATTATTAAAGACAATTGAATTAGAGAATACAAGAAGAGAAGGCTTTAAGTTAATAACAAAAGAGATGGAAAAACAACAGAAAATAAACAATACATTTGGATTTAGAGAACGAGAAAGAATAGCAAATGCAGAAAAAGTAAATGAATTAGCAAAAGAATATTATGGTTTAACCAAAGAAGCTCTTTCTGACGAGCAAAGAGCAAAATTAGAAGCGATGGTAGCGGCTCAAAGTGAGTTAGTACTTGGAACGCAATTACTTGCAGAAGCTTATACCGAAGTAGATAAAGAATTGATTCAATTAATGGATTCAGGCTATCAAGTAAAACAAGCAGCAGAAGCGATAGGTAGTGCTTTTAGTGAATCATTTAAAGGAATCGTCAAGGGAACAATGAGTGTTCAACAAGCGTTTGCAAATATGTTTAGTCGGATTGCAGATTCATTCTTAGATATGGCTGCACAGATGATTGCAAAGCAAATACAGATGAAGATATTAGGAATAGGTTTGAATTTGTTTACTGGTGGGACGCAAGCAAACATGGGTACAGGTAGAGATGGAACTTTTGGTTTAGGAACACATGGAAGCGGTATTCCTACAGGTGCAAAAGGTTGGGGTTTTTCAGGAAGAGCAGCAGGAGGTCCAGTATCAGGAGGAACTCCTTATGTTGTTGGAGAAAAAGGCCCAGAATTATTTGTTCCAGGTTCTAGCGGTAATATCGTTCCAAATCATGCAATGGGAGGAACAAATGTGGTAGTTAACGTAGATGCTTCTGGTTCGTCAGTCGAAGGAGAGGAAGAGCAGGCAAGAGAATTAGGTGATATGTTGGCAGCAGCAATTCAATCTGAAATCATTAAGCAAAAAAGACCAGGAGGATTACTAGCTTAAATCATGGCAACATTTCCATCTATCACTCCAAGTTACGGAATAAGAAAGGCAAGTGCCCCTATCGTAAGGCAGGTTCAGTTTGGTGATGGCTATATTCAAAGGACAGTTTTTGGATTAAATCAAAACTTAAAATCTTATTCTCCTAAATGGAATAATATTAGCGAGACAGATGCAGATACAATTTCAGATTTCTTAGATGCAAGAGCTGGTCAAGAATCTTTTGATTGGACTCCCCCAGGCGAAAGTAGTTCATCTAAATTTATATGCCAGTCATGGTCTAAATCCATTTCATATAAAAACAGAGCCACGATCCAAGCAAGTTTTCAAGAAGTAGCGGAGCCTTAAAACATGGCGATTGCTTCTTGGGCTGCTTCAACTGCTTATGCATTAGGCGATGTAAGAAGAGCTGCAACGGCTCAAGTTACAGGTTTATTTTTTAAATGTGTTACTGCTGGAACAAGCGGAAGCTCCGAACCTGCTTGGCCTACAGATATAGGAGTTGAAGCAACTGATGGTTCTGTTACTTGGAAGGCAATTAGTAGTGTTTATGCTGATCTTTCTGTCCTTGCTCCTGGTGCAATTATTGAACTTTTTGAATTAAGATTGGATAATACTTTGCATGGGAGTACACATATCACTCGTTTTCATAATGGTTGTAATGCAGATTTGACGGGAGGAATTGTTTGGGATGGAAATACTTATGCAAGTGTACCTATAAAGGCAGAAGGTTTTGAACAATCGGCTTCAGGAACCTTGCCTAAACCTACTCTGACGCTTGCAAATACAGATGGAATTATTAGTGCGCTTTTGCTTGATGTAAATGCCGTAACACCACATAACGATTTAACAGGAGCAGAAGTTAGGAGGATCAGGACACTTAAAAGATATTTAGATGGAGAAACAACGGCTGATTCAAATGCTCAATGGCCCGTTGAAATTTGGTATATAGATAGAAAAGCCAATGAAAACAGAGAAATTGTCAGTTTCGAGCTGGCTTCAAAATTTGATTTAGCAGGACATTTTGTCCCTAAAAGGCAATTAGTTGCAAATGTCTGTCAGTGGGGTTACAGAAGCTCTGAATGTAGTTATACAGGTAGTAATTATTGGGATATTGATAACAATCCGACAGGTTCAATTGCAACTGATCGTTGTGGCAAAACTATAACAAGTTGCAAGCTTAGGTTTGGCGAAAATGGTGAATTACCTTTTGGATCGTTTCCTAGTGCGGGTAAAATAAGATGAATATAAATAAAGAAACAAAGGCTCAAGCATTAGTTCACGCAAAAGAACAGGCTCCTAGAGAAAGTGTTGGTCTTGCTCATATTGTAAAAGGTCGGGAAAGATATTTTCCTTGTAGGAATCAAGCAGAAGAACCTGAATTGCATTTTTGTCTTGATCCGTCCGATTATTTAAAATGTGAACAACAAGGTGAAATTGTAGCAATAATACATAGCCATCCAACAGCAAAACCAATCCCTAGCGAGGCAGATAAAGTTGCTTGTGAAAGGAATAATTTACCTTGGTTTATTGTTAATCCAAATACTGAAGAATGGGGATATTACGAGCCATCAGGATTCAAGCTTCCTTATGTGGGTCGTCAATGGGCGCATGGAATTATTGATTGTTATACGCTTTGGAAAGATTGGTATAAAGGAGAATTAAATATTGAAATGAGTGAATACAATAGGCAAGATGATTGGTGGCATAAAGGAGAGAATCTTTATCTTGATAATTTTAAAAATGAAGGGATGAGAGAGGTGAAAATTGAAGATGTTCAATATGGGGATATTCTTTTGATGAATATAGAAAGTCCCGTTCCAAATCATGCAGCGATCTATTTAGGCGAAAACATTATTCTTCACCACGTAACCAACCGCTTATCAAGTCGTGATGTTTATAAGAAGGGAGGCTATTATTATAAGATGACCGCAAAGGTGTTAAGGCATGAAAGTCGTTAAGGTCTATGGGGCTTTAAAAGAACGATTAGGAGGTCAAGGAACCTTTGAACTTGATGTTTTTAGTGCGGCCGAAGCAATAAAAGCTTTATGTGCAAATTTTGCTGGTCTTGATAAATGGTTTCTTGATAGTGGTGATGATGGAATTGGTTTTCAGGTTTTAATAGGGAAGACTGAAGTATATGAAGATAATTGTGAGAATCTTTTATATCCTTGGAGTGAAAAGGAAGTTTTCCATATAACTCCTGTTGTTATGGGAGCGATAAAACTAGGTCGTGCTTTTAAAAGGTTTCTTGGAGGAGCGATAATTGTTGGTCTTGTATTTGCTACAGGTGGTTTTGGAGCTGGACTTGGTTTCTCTTTTACCAAAGGAATAACAGGATGGGCTGCTACTGGCTTTTGGGCTAAAGCTGCGATATATGTAGGAGCTTCTCTTATGTTAAGTGGCATATCTGATATGCTAACTCCTGTTCCCAAAGCTCCACCTGAAGCGAATAAATTACAAAGTTTTTCTTTTAGCGGTATCCAACAAACATCACAACAAGGAGGAGCAGTCCCGATTGTTTATGGTAAATGTTTTGTTGGAAGTTCTGTCCTAAGCGTTGGCATGAATACGGATAACGTATGACTGAAACTACTCCAAAATTAAATATTGTTGGTTCTGGTGGAGGAAAAGGAGGAGGAGGCAAACAACATATTCCTACAGAGGCAGATGACACCCTTCAAAGTTTTCAACGGGTCGAAGTAATTGATCTGCTTTGTGAGGGGCCAATTGAAGGAATTGTTGATACAGAAAAAAATATTTATCTAGATGGAACTCCTATAAAAAGCAGCGACGGAAGTTCTAATTTTGAAGGTTATTCTGTTACAACAAGGACAGGGACTCAAGATCAATCTTATATTAATCGTTCAGCAGGAAGTCAAAGAGAGACAAATGTAAATCTTGAAGTATTAAATTCAACTCCACGCATAAGACAGATAACGGATACAACAACAGACAGAGTAAGAGTTACTCTAATGACTCCAAGTTTACAAAAGGTAGAAGATGATGGAGACATTGTTGGTAATGCTTTTCAAGTACAGATCCAAGTCCAATACAACGGTGGTGGTTACAACACAGTCCATGATTGTCATTTTATAGGTAAAAGTAGTAATGCTTATCAACGTGATTATATGATCACGTTAAATGGTGCTTTTCCTGTTGATATTAAAGTTGTAAGAGTTACATCAGATAATTCAACCAGTAGAAATGCAACCAAGAGTTTTTGGTCAAGTTATACAGAAATTATTGATGATAAATTTAGATACCCAAACTCTGCCTTATGTTATCTGAGGTTTGATTCTAGGAATTTTGGTGGGATACCACAAAGAAGATATTTAGTTAAAGGATTAAAAATATCTATTCCTTCTAATGCTTCAGTCGATGCAAATACAGGAAGGCTTACTTATTCGGGTATTTGGAACGGTACTTTTGCTGCTGCCCAATGGTGTGCTGATCCTGCTTGGGCGTTATGGGATCTTATGACAAACACCCGCTACGGAGCATCTATTCCAGAAGCTTCTTTAGACAAGTGGGATTTTTATACAGTTTCAAAATATTGTAATGAGCTTGTCCCTGATGGAAAAGGTGGAAACGAAGCACGGTTTTCTATTAATTTATATATGCCTTCAAGGTTGGAAGTCTTTGATGCTATCAATGAACTTTCTTCTGTCTTTAGAGGGATTAGTTATTACGGAGCTGGATCGTTAATCCTTAATCAAGACAGTCCATCGGATAGCCAATATTCTTTAAATCCTTCAAATGTTATTGATGGAATATTTAATTATAGCGGATCTTCCCAGAAGACTAGACATACAACAGCTACAGTTGCATGGCAAGATTACGATCTATTAGGCGAAGTTCAACATGAATATGTAGAAGATACTGATGGAATCAGTAATTACGGAATTATTAATAAAACAACAAAAGCTGTCGGATGTTATTCACAAGGACAAGCTCACAGATTTGGAGAATGGTTGTTACTTAGTGAACAAAATTTAACTGAAACAGTTACTTTTGGAGTTGCATTAGATAGTGGAATTGTTTTAACTCCTGGGATGGTAATTGACATTGCTGATCCTGTTAAGAGTGGGAAAAGAAGAGGTGGAAGAATTTCTTCTGTTGCATCTACTGGAGGGGTCCAATCAAAAACTGTTTTTACTGTTGATAGTGATACAGATTTTGATTCAATAGATTTAGTAAATAATCCTGTTTGTTCGGTTCTTTTACCTTCTGGTTTGGTAGAGAAGAAAGATGTTCAATCAATTAGTGGTACAGAAGTAACTCTTGCAAGTGCATTATCAGAAACGCCTCAAGTTCAAGCTATTTGGATGATAGAAACAGATGATATTAAATATCAACAATTTAGAGTTTTAAATGTAACGGAAGCTGATGATAGTACTTATGGAGTCACGGCACTTGTTTATAACAGTAGTATTTACGATGCGGTGGATCGTGATCAAGAACTTTCCGTTCCTGATATTAGTAATTTAAGTGCTATTCCTTCTGCTGTTACGAACGTTTCTGGTGTAGAACATTTATATCAAGATGGTCAAAATATTAAAACAGCTTTTGAATTAGATTGGTCTGCTTCTGATCAAACAACGGGTTATAGAGTTAATTATCAGTTAAATAATAATAATTGGATTTCTGTTACAACTACTGATGCTTCTCTTCGTATTGAAAGCTTAAAAGTTGGGACATTAAGAACAGAAATTCAAGCAACAAACCATTTAGGTTTTTCTAGTCCTTTTGCAACGAATACTTTTAACTTATTAGGAAAAACAGCAGTTCCAGAAGATGTTACTGGTCTTACCTTTGAAGATGTAAGTCCAAACTCAGGAAGATTAAAGTGGACTCAAACAACTTCTCTTGATGTAAAAGTTGGAGGCAAGGTTCATATACGTCATTCAAGTTTGACGGATGGAACGGGTACTTGGAATAACTCAGTTGATTTGATTGATGCAATTGCAGGAGCATCCACAGAGGTTATTATTCCAAAATTGACTGGAGAAACTCTGGTTAAGTTTGCTGATGATTCGGGGAATTTCAGTGCAAACGCCACAAGTATTGTTATTCAAACGGCGGCACAAAAGGCAGAAACTTTATTAGTTAAAAATCAAAGAGACGACCAAATCAGTCCAACTCCGTTTACAGGTAGCAAAACAAATACAGAATACGATGCAACGCTTGATGCTCTTCAATTGACTTCAAGTGGTGGAGATATAAACGCTACAGGCTCTTATCAATTCGCTGATACCCTGGATTTGGGTGGTGCGTTTGCTCTTGATCTTCAAAGGTATTTTGTTACTAGGGGCGTAAGACCAAGCGATTTAATAGATGTATGGCCTGATGTTGATGCTCGTTCTGATTGGGATGGGGATATTATTGATGCTGTTAATGCTTCTCTTTCTGTCCGTACTACAACGGATGATCCAAGTAGTTCACCAACTTGGGGTAATTGGGTTTCACTTAAGAATGGAACATTTAGTGGAAGAGGGTTTCAATTTAAAACTGATCTAACAAGTGGAGATACAACGGAAAATATTTTGATTGATCAGTTAGGTTATGAAGCAAGATTTGACCAAAGAACAGAAAACAGCACAGGTGTGGTTGCTAGTGGAACAAGTGCTAAGACAATTACATTTACTAAGCCTTTTTGGACTGGAACTTCTGCTTTAGGTGGAAGTACAACAGCATATCTGCCAAGTGTTTCTGTTATTGTTCATGGACTCTCTAGCGGTGACTATATAGATATGGGAACAGTCACAGGAACTCAATTCACTGTGACTCTGAAAAACTCAGGAGGGTCAGCAATTAACAAGAATTTCTCTTGGACTGCTGTAGGCTATGGCAGAGGTGCTTAAACTAATGAGGAACTGGAGGTAGGAAATGTCACAGCACGATTACTCGATAGCTAATGGC